>JACKQG010007474.1_pt1 | contig 10987 bp, 7 predicted proteins | sample 8237621 | NCBI WGS metagenome assembly JACKQG01 (sample SAMN15677084, study PRJNA649215) | marine metagenome | biome: marine; feature: Black Sea; material: saline water; isolation source: suspended particulate matter (SPM) from the Black Sea western gyre | collected 2013-06-09/2013-06-10 | depth... | reverse complement strand
GTGCTCGATATCGCCGAGATTGTCGCCGCGCGATTGAAGAAGTAATCAGTTAAGAGTGTGAGGATTCATGCCCAAAAAGAAAGACCCTAACCTTCCCCTACCCCCAGAAGAAATTATCAAAGATTATCGACTAGCTTATAAGAGCCGCCAGGCTAGTTTAATTGGTCGCAGGGAAGTTCTAAGCGGCAAAGCGAAATTTGGCATATTCGGCGATGGCAAAGAAGTTATTCAACTTGCTATCGCTCGTTCATTTAAAAAGGGGGATTGGCGTTCGGGGTACTATCGTGACCAGACCTGGATGTTCGCCCTAGGCGTATTAACTTACCAGGAATTCTTTGCCCAACTTTACGCTCATGCAGACGTCGAGGCTGAACCCGCCACCGCCGGACGCTCGATGAATGCGCACTATGCTACTCGCTTCCTTGACTCTGAGGGAAATTGGCTCTCTCAAACGGAGGGTTTCAATGTTGCGGCTGATATATCCCCAACGGGATCTCAAATGCCGCGTCTGGTTGGTTTAGCGTTTGCTTCCAATCTCTATCGCAATATCGAGGAATTGAAAAAAATTGACCAATTCTCAAAGGAGGGTAATGAAGTTGCCTGGGGAAGTATTGGTAATGCTTCTACTGCAGAGGGAATGTTCTGGGAGTCGGTCAATGCTATTGGCGTGCTCGGGGCTCCAGCCATAATCTCTGTATATGATGATGGTTATGGCATTTCTGTGCCCAACCAATTCCAGATGGTCAAAGAGAATATCTCCGATATCCTGAGTGGCTTTGAGCGAGAGCCTTGCCCCGCAGAATGCTGCGAGCGCGGCTATGATATTTACAATGTGCGCGCCTGGGATTACGCTGCACTCCTCGATGTGTATGATGCTGCGGCCAATACGGCCAGAGAATACCATATCCCTGCGCTTGTGCATGTCAGCGAGGCAACGCAGCCACAAGGCCACTCAACATCAGGCAGCCATGAACGATATAAAACCCAAGAAAGATTGGCATGGGAAGCCGATTTCGACTGCCTGGTCAAAATGCGAGCGTGGATGCTAAAAAACGACATCATCAGTGAAGAAGAACTCGCCGTATATGAAAAGGAAGACCGGAAATCAGTTGAAGAAGCCAGAGCCGCGGCTTGGGACGCATATATTCAACCGATCTTATCTGAGCTTGATGAAACAAAAAGATTATTGGATGACCTGTCTAAAGTTTCACCTGCTGGTGGGGAACTTTCGCGAATCAGTTTGCAATTGACCGCACGACCAAACCCTCTCCGTCGCGATATCCACAGCGCGTTGCACAACGCTTTACGCATCACACGCGCTGAAAATAATGCAACCAGGGACAAATTACTCACCTGGAAACAAGTGCATTACAAAAGTAATCAAGAACGCTATAGCTCCCATCTCTACAGCCAATCGGATAAAACCGCTCTTGAGGTGGAAGAAATTGAACCTGTCTACAGAGATGATTCTGTCAATATCCCAGCCTTTGAAATCTTAAACGCTTGCTTCGATACAGCCTTGGCACGTGACCCTCGTGTGGTCGCTTTTGGAGAAGATGTCGGCCACCTTGGGGATGTCAACCAGGGCTTTCATGGCCTCCAGGAGAAGTATGGCTCCTTACGAGTAATGGACACAGGCATCCGAGAAGTTACTATCCTGGGGCAAGCCATTGGTCTTGCAATGCGCGGCATACGCCCAATCTGTGAAATCCAATATCTTGATTATCTTCTCTACGTATTACAGTTAATGTCCGATGACCTGGCAACCTTGCAGTGGCGTACAAAAGGCGGTCAAAAAGCCCCTGTGATCATTCGAACACGCGGCCACCGATTGGAGGGCATTTGGCATTCAGGTTCTCCCATGGCGGGTTTAATCCATCTGGTACGGGGTATGTATGTGTTAGTGCCACGCAATGCTGTCCAGGCTGCGAGATTTTATAATACTCTGTTGAAATCTGATGAACCGGGAATTATTGTAGAAGTTCTCAACGGCTATCGTTTGCGCGAACGCCTGCCGAACAATATCGGCGAAATCACCACACCCCTGGGTGTACCTGAAATTTTGCGAACAGGCTCGGATGTCTCATTGGTCACATATGGAGCAATGTGCCGGATCGCCATTGATGCAGCGGAAAAGCTCAACCAGGTTGGCATAGATTTAGAGATTATTGACGTACAATCACTGTTGCCCTTCGATCGTCACAGCATAATCCTAGAGTCGCTTAAAAAGACCAGCCGCATCATTTTCGCCGATGAAGATGTCCCAGGCGGCACCACCGCCTATATGATGCAGGAAGTTATTGAAAAACAGGCCGGCTACTATTGGCTGGATTCTGCACCTCGCACGCTGACTGCCAAAGCCCATCGTCCGGCTTACGGCTCCGATGGAGATTATTGGTCCAAGCCGAGTATTGAAGATATATTTGATGCCGTGTATGAAATGATGAGCGACGCTGATCCGGAAAGATTCCCGGCATTTTATCAGTAAGCTGTTCACTGAACACAGATTGCTGACTACTGGAGAGCCCCATGCCCACAAAAGTTACTGTCCCACTTCTCGGTGAAGGTATTGAAGAAGTCACCGTAGTAAACTGGCTTAAAGTTGAAGGTGACTCAGTAGAAGAATATGACGGCCTGGTAGAGGTTGAAACGGATAAAGTTGTCACAGAAGTTGTCTGCCCGGCATCAGGGATATTGCTGAAGATTGAAACTCCCAACGAGGGTGACTTAGTCAGGGTAGGAGAAATACTTGCGTGGATTGGGCAGCCTGGAGAAGAAATCTCGGATGACACTACACATCCCGAGGCGGAAGCACTCGCGGGGGCCGATGTGCCGATCCTGAGCGAAGACGAAGGAGAAAAGGATACCCCAAAATCGGCACCCACCCCCGAGCCGAGTCCCGCACCTGCCCTGAGCAAAGTCGAAGGGAGTCCACCTTCGGGACGGGATTCATCCTTGGGCTTTATCTCACCTGTGGTAGCACGTATCGCTTCGGAACATACTATCAATCTAAACCAAATTTCTGGCACCGGTAGAGACGGGCGCATCACAAAAAATGATGTTTTGGCATACATCGAATCCCGGAGCACGCCCATGCCCCCCAATTCCCCAGCTCCTGCACTCCCTGGCTCTATTATCCCCCATACGATCACTCGCAAACGCATCGCCGAGCACATGTTGATGAGCAAACGTAATTCACCGCATGTGACCACCGTGATGGAAGCTGATTTGAGCAGCATAGTGGCACATCGTAAAGCCAATAAAGGTGCCTTTGCCCAAGATGGTACCCGGTTGACTTTCACAGCGTATTTTGTGTCTGCCACTGCGCAAGCGCTGAAAGCCTTCCCCTTGGTAAACTCATCCTGGACAGACGAGGGTGTCCTGCTTCATCAAGAGATCAACATCGGAATGGCCACAGACCTTGGTGAAGAAGGGTTGATTGTCCCGGTGATCAAGAGCGCGGACGAATTATCCTTGTTAGGAATTTCCCGGGCAGTTAATGATCTTGCAAAGCGCGCCCGAACGAAAAAATTGGCGGCTACTGACGTTAAAGACGGCACTTTTAGCATCACCAATCATGGCGTTAGCGGATCGTTATTCGCTGCACCGATCATCAACCAACCCCAATGTGCCATTTTAGGTGTGGGTGCAATTAAGAAGCGAGTGGTGGTGATCACGGACGAAGTTGGGAACGACGCCATGGCCATTCGTCCAATGGTTTATCTGAGCTTGACTTTTGATCACCGCATCCTGGACGGGGCTGGCGCTGATCATTTTCTAGTGAAGGTGGTAGAATCCCTCGAGAATTGGAAATAGACAACGACTGCGCGGCGAGTGCCGTGGCAGTTTTATTTTGCGATAAAGAACAAGGAGAATTCCATGAGCAATTATGACGTTATCGTCATCGGCGCGGGCCCGGGGGGTTATGTTGCCGCCATCCGTGCTTCTCAATTAGGATTGAAAACCACAGTTATTGAAAAAGAATTTCTTGGCGGGGTCTGCCTGAATATCGGCTGTATTCCATCGAAGTCATTGCTGAAAAATGCTGAAGTTGCGCATTTATTGCGCACTGGAAGCCGCACATTTGGTTTTTCTTTCGATAATCTTGAACTGGATTTCAGCGCGGCAGTCAAACGCAGTCGCCAAGTTTCAGGGCGCCTGACCAAAGGCGTGGGCTTCTTAATGAAGAAGAATAACATCGACGTTCACATGGGCACAGCCAAACTGACGGCAAGAGACACGGTCGAAGTGACCGATGAAGAGGGGCAGATCCAGGAACTGAAGGCAAAGAATATCATTGTGGCCACTGGCGCCAGCCCCTTCATCATCCCTGGCGTGGAAATAGATGGAGAAAGGGTTGTCACTTATCGAGAAGCTATTCTCCAGGATAAGTTGCCAGAGTCGGTGATCATCGTCGGTTCTGGGGCGATCGGCGTGGAATTTGCTACTGTATGGAACTCCTATGGTGCAGATGTGACTATCGTCGAGATGCTGCCGCGATTGGTGCCTCTCGAAGATGAAGAAGTCAGTGCAGAATTAGGCAAAGCTTTCAAAAAGAGCAAGATCAATGCCCTGACAGGCCACAAAGTAGAATCAATTACGACTACCAAGAAAGGTGTCCAAGTGGTGGTTTCCAACGAAGATGGTGAACAAACTTTGGAAGCCGAGCAAGCCCTGATGGCCATTGGTTTCAGGCCAAATATTGGTGGGATTGGGTTGGAAGAAGTCGGTGTTAAACTGAATGATGGCGGCGCCATCGAAATTGATGCGCGCATGGCCACCAACATTCCAGGCATATGGGCTATCGGCGATGTGACAGCAAAATTGATGTTGGCTCACGTCGGCTCAGCACAAGCAATGATCTGTGCTGAAAATATTGCAGGGGTTGAGACCAATACCCTGGATTACGAGATGATGCCGCGCGCTACTTATTGTCATCCCCAGGTAGCTTCTTTCGGCATTACAGAAGAACAAGCTAAAGATCGCGGCTATGAGGTCAAAGTGGGACGCTTCCCCTTCCAGGCCAATGGCAAAGCCTTGGGATTGGGTGAATCAGCTGGCTGGGTCAAGATCATCTCTGATGCAAAGTACGGCGAAATCCTGGGTGCTCACATGATCGGCCCCGAGGTTACCGAACTGCTTCCAGAACTGACTATCGCTCAAATGATGGAGCTGACCGCGGCGGAGATCGCCCGTAACGTGCACGCTCACCCCACCTTAAGCGAAGCACTCATGGAAGCGGCGCATAGCGTAGAAGGTCACGCCATTCATATCTAAGAACAAAATTAAACACAGATGACACGGATGAACTCGGATATTTTATTGATGATCCCTATTCATCCGTTTTTTTTGCTTGGTGAGATTTGCAGGAGGTCAAAATGTTGAGACAAGATTTAATTCAACAACTAAATGATGCAAGAATCAAACTTGATACTGCTTTGGAAAACATCGATCCTCAAACCGAACTCAACCCAGGCTTGATGGTCAAAGATATGTTAGCCCATATCTCGGCCTGGGATGAAGTATGCGTTGATTCCCTGCGCATCCATGCTGGAGGAGAAGAGCATGTCGAAGAAATTGAAAGTATTTTAAGGTGATGCGAATGGAAACACAAAACCAATCATCAATCTACCAACGACCCGTCGAGTTACTGCAGAAACTTGTTCAATTTGATACAACCAACCCACCTGGAAACGAAATTGAGTGTATTTCATATATCAACAACCTGCTGCAAGATGCAGGCTTCGAAACAACGTTTCTTAGCAAAACACCTCAACGCCCAAATTTAATCACGCGTCTTAAAGGACGTGGGGAAGCTCCACCCTTGCTTCTCTATGGACATGTCGATGTCGTCACTACAGCTAACCAACAATGGACACATCCCCCCTTCGAGGGAAAAATCGTAGACGAATATATTTGGGGGCGGGGAACATTGGATATGAAGGGTGGCGTGGCAATGATGTTAGCCGCTCTGCTGCGCGCCAAAGCTGAAAAATTAGCACCAGCCGGGGATATTGTATTGGCTGTGCTGAGCGATGAAGAAAATGGCGGTGATTACGGCGCCAAGTTCTTGGTGGAGGAGCACCCGGAGCAATTTGAAGGGATTCGCCATGCTTTGGGAGAATTCGGCGGATTTACGTTGCATATAGCTGGAAAACGTTTTTATCCCATCCAAGTTGCAGAAAAACAGATTTGTTGGATGAAAGCAACGGTGAAAGGGCAAGGCGGTCATGGTTCATTACCGGTGAGCGGCGGGGCAATGGCTAAGTTATCAAAATTCCTGCTTCAATTGGACAAACACTGGTTGCCAACTCATGTAACCCCCGTCACTGAGATGATGTTCAGTTCAATCGCATCGAACGTTGGCGGTTTGACGGGGTTAATTCTTGGTCAATTGACTAATCCCGCAATGACTGATCGTGTTCTGAAGCTGTTAGGAGCGCGTGGCAATTTGTTCTCTCCATTGCTCCATAATACTGTCAGCCCAACGATCTTGCATGCCAGCGATAAGGTTAATGTGATCCCCAGTGAGGTTTCCGTTGAATTGGACGGACGGCTGCTTCCAGGCTATTCTCCCGAAGACATGATCAATGAATTGCGTACAATCGTTGGAAATGATGTTATCTTCGAGGTAATCCGCTACGATCCAGGTCCGTCCGAATTTGATTTGGGCATGTTCAACACACTTAAGGAAATCTTAGTCGAAGCTGATCCTGGCAGTGTACCTATACCATTCCTGATGTCTGGCGTCACCGATGGACGCTTTTTCTCGCATTTGGGAATTCAGACTTACGGCTTTATCCCCATGAAGCTGCCAGAGGATTTCAACTTTTCTGAATACATCCATGCCGCAGACGAACGCATCCCTGTGGAAGCGGTTGAGTTTGGCGCAAACGCAACCTTTCAAGCATTGAAAAGATTTGGGAATAACTTTTAGAAGGAGGTTGCACTTGCGATACAGTGCAACCCATTTTATTAGAAAACCTAGTCTGTTAGAGTCAAATCCCCCCAGGTCATAGGTAGGGTAAGTTTCCTGGTGCTGACATTGGAGATCATACTCTGCTGCACAGACTGCCCTCCAAGATCGTTATCTGAAACCGAAAATGCGAACCCGAAATGCTGGCCTTTGTAGGGATTCACACCAAACACACTCCATGGGATGGCTAATTCGATATGGTAGCCATTGGCGGTAGGCAATATGCCTATCTGCACCTGAGAACGCGATCCTTCTACATTGGTTGGAAACCAAAGGTAAGCCTCGGGGTTGTTGCCCTTGCTCGTAAAGCCGGGTGACACGCCTAACTGGTAATCGTCATAACTCAACGTGTTCAAATAAAAATCTCCCCCCACGTTGGTATCCAACAAGATTTCGACGCTATCGCCCTTGAAGAGATTCTTACCGGTCTCGTTTTGCTGATAGAACTCATCTTTGACTCGGGCGCCTACATACATATACGTCGTGTCCCAACCGACCATGACATTGGCTGTGAGATCGGCTTCATCACTGATCTTGTCGGCCCCATAAACCGCTGTCCCTGCCGGATAAATCCCCAAACTCCAATCGCTCAAATCTCCATTGATATTGGGAGGGCTACTCATATGAACCGCGGCGATGCTTGTTCCCGCGCGCATACCAGGACCCGCGTATGAGACTGTGGGAGTCAGAGTGATTGTCGGCACGGGCGTGTCCGTTGGCAAAGGTGTATCAGTTGGAATTGGCGTTTGAGTTGGCGTCGGAGTTTCGGGCGTTGGGCTGGCCACCTCCGCCCCGGACTGGATGCTTGCCCCTTGGCCTTCGACTGTGAGCGTGGGGAGCATTTCGGTGGGCGTCGGCTGGCTTGTTTGCAGAATATCGATGATCGCAGTGCGAGTTAAATCTGGCGTTGATGTGGGAATGCCAACCGGTGCAGGGCTGCCATAATAACTGCATGCCAGGACACTCAGTATCAGCAATGCTACAACTAAGGTAATTTTTTGTTTAGGAGAACCCATATGTACTTCCCTTGTGAAGTGTATGCAAACTAGGAACAGAATTCTTAGAATAGATTATACGTTACACGATTCGTGCCTGATATTGCCCAAAGGTACTACGTATTTCGCTTGAATTACTAAATCATGTTACGCAGTAAAACAAAAGAAGCAACCGTTCTCCCTCATCCTAACCTTCTCCCAAAGGGAGAAGGGAAAAAGTCCCCTCTCCCTTTGGGAGAGGGCGGAGGGTGAGGGTAGGTTTGACTCTCAATAGTCCACTTTTGCCTAACATGAGTTACTAACTGATGTTAGGCAAAAGTAGCGAGGTATCCTGGACATAGCAGAGAGATTTTCTTTAAGTTGCGTAGCATCAATTACCAAAATGTTATCTGGATCAATGGAAATTACCGTAAGATACTCCCTTACAACAGAAAAAGGCGGCCATCTGGCCGCCTTTTGAGTTCTGCTTGACAGCAGAAACCCCACCATGCCGTGTGCAACTAAGTTTTGAACCTGCTTTCGCAGGTATTGGCCTTCATCGGTAGATCCACCTTGGCCGAAGCCTATCGCGTCACTAACGTAATATCAGGCCAGAAAAAAGTAAGTGTTGGCTCAAAACGCATGTGCTGCATCACGAACACAGCAGGGCACAATTTTTATACCATAAAAGAAATTCCATGGGAAGGTACGTTTGTTCTATCCGGAGAATTTCTAATGTTTCACGGATAAACACGGTTTATTGTGCGTGGGAATGGAATTGTTTCACGGATATGATGAATGCCACACATCCAGGTAACTGTCCGTTCAACGCCTAGGCCAAAGCCACTGTGAGGTACGCTGCCGAATTGACGCAGTTCCATATACCACTTGTAGGCTTCTTCAGGAAGCTCATGCTCACGGATGCGCTGGAGCAACATTTCAGGGTCTGAGATGCGCTCGCTACCGCCGATGATCTCTCCATACCCCTCGGGAGCAAGCAGATCAACACTCTTGCAAACCTCTGGACGGTCGGGCCAGGGTTCCATGTAAAAAGCTTTTACCTGCGTTGGATAGCCATAAACGAAAACAGGTTTTTCGAATTGTTTGGTCAACGCAGTTTCGTGAGGCGCACCGAAATCTTCACCCCACTCGAAAGCCAATAATGCCTTTTCTTCAGGGTCATCGGTTTGCTCACGAATCTCAGCGATCATCTCGACCGCTTTATCATAGGAGATGCGCGGGAATGGCGGTGTCACTTTTTCGAGAGCCGTAGTATCGCGCTCCAAAGATGCCAGCTCAGGAGCACGATCTTCCAAGACTCGTTTGACAATGTGGGAGACAAATTGCTCCTCTACTTCCATGATCCCATCGAGATCACAGAAAGCCACCTCAGGTTCCACCATCCAAAACTCAGTCAAGTGCCGGCGGGTTTTGGATTTTTCAGCGCGGAAGGTGGGGCCAAAACAGTAAACCTTCTGAAAGGCGTAGATATTGGCCTCATTGTACAGTTGCCCTGTTTGAGCCAGGTAGGCCGTTCCTTCATCAAAGTAGGGAGTTCCAAAAAGCGTAGTAGTCCCTTCGGCGGCAGCAGGCGTCAGGATGGGCGTATCCATATTGATATAGCCATTGTCATCCAGCCACTCACGGATTGCGCTAACCACTGTGGAACGGATGCGCAAAATCGCCCACTGGCTGGGCATACGCAGCCATAGATGACGATTTTCCAAGGCGAAATCGGTGCCATGTTCTTTAAGCGACATGGGATATTCGTCATCAGCGACCTGGATCACTTTAATGTCAGTGATTCCGATTTCGAATCCGCCAGGGATACCCGGCGCTCGGTCATCCGCGCGTACTTGACCTTTGATCTCGACAGACGATTCTTGCGTCAGTCGCACGATCTCTTCAAAGATCTCTTCGGGGAGATCGCCTTTGAAGGCCACACACTGCACAAATCCATAACCATCCCGGACGAGCAGAAAGACCAGCTTGCCCTTGCGAGTGCGGTTGTACACCCAACCCCTAATCTTAACTTCCTGATCGGCATGGGCGCTGATATTTTCTATACGGATTAGATTAGTCATTTTTGCTCCTTAGGCTCATCAATTACGATTTCAAGCTGATATGCAGTTCATCAAGCTGCTCTTCATCAACCGGGGAGGGTGCGCTGGCCATCACATCACGGGCGTTCTGATTTTTGGGGAAGGCAATCACCTCGCGGATATTGGGTTCCCCTGCCAGAATCATGCAAATACGGTCAATGCCTGGGGCGATACCACCATGAGGAGGCGTGCCATACTCGAAGGCTTCCAGCATATGCCCAAAGCGCTCTTGGGCAACGTCGGTTTCTAGGCCAATCAGGTCGAAGACTTTGGACTGCATCTCACGATTGTGGATACGTATTGATCCGCCGCCGACCTCGTAACCGTTGAGCACCATATCATATTGCTGGCCGCGCGCTTTTCCGGGATTATTGTCTAAATAATGAGCATCTTCGGGCATTGGTGAAGTGAATAGGTGATGACTGGGGTCCCAGCGTTGCTCTTCAGCATTGTACATGACAAAGGGGAAATCGATCACCCAGAGGAAACCCAGCACATCTGGATCAGTCAGTTCTAGTCGCGCGCCTAAAAATTCGCGCAAGCGCCCCAAACTCTCAAAGGTGATTTCAGGTTGGGCTGCAACAAATAACAACAAATCACCAGCTTCGGCCTCAAAGCGAGATTTGATCTCAACCATGGTTTCTTCAGAAAGGAATTTGGCAAAGGAAGAGCGCATCTCACCATCCGAAGTCAAAGCGATGTAGGCAAGACCCTTAGCCCCAGATTGCGCCACAAATTCGGTCAATTCTTCGATCTGTTTGCGACTGTAATTACCTAAACCGTGGGCTTTGATGCCGCGCACATGACCACCACTCTCAGCAACGGATTCGAAAACGCGGAAACCACTGCCCGCGGCAAGATCTGTGATATCGACAAGCTCCATCCCAAAGCGGATATCGGGATTATCCTTACCAAAGCGTGTCAAAACTTCATCA
>JACKQG010007473.1_pt1 | contig 10988 bp, 13 predicted proteins | sample 8237621 | NCBI WGS metagenome assembly JACKQG01 (sample SAMN15677084, study PRJNA649215) | marine metagenome | biome: marine; feature: Black Sea; material: saline water; isolation source: suspended particulate matter (SPM) from the Black Sea western gyre | collected 2013-06-09/2013-06-10 | depth... | reverse complement strand
CTCTCAATAGTATATCACAAATTATTTTGCTTGTGTAATTTATTTTTAAGGCATCTACAAATCCCCACGCGAAAAAAGAGTGGGATTTATGTAGCCGACTAAAGGTTTACCAAATACTATAAGCGGGCATGTTGAAAATAAGTCCGATGATGTTCCACGCGCAACCGATAATATAATCGCCAAGCACAAGGCCCAAAAAGAAGGGACATGCTTTTCGGTAAGCAGAAAGTCCACCGTATTTGAGTATGAACCATTTGATTGAAAAACTTATCAAAACTGCATTCCAAATATAAAACATCCCACTCCACGCACCGCCTGACAGAACATATCCTCCAGGATGAAAAGGCCACCATATAAATCGGTGACGCATAGCCATCAAAAAGAAGACAAATAGCACATTTCCCCCCATGAACATAATGGCTGTTTTGTCTGTATTCCTTGGATGGTTAAGCCAGGATTGAAGTGGATTGAAAGTCTCCCATCCAATGCCAGCAATCCATCCATGGCACTTGGCTGATGCTCCGTATTTATAAACAATGGTCAAATATATCCAAAATGTCGCCAAAGCACCTATGCCAATAGCACTCATCATAGCCCACATCAATCTTCGGTTGAGCATGTCTCCCTGTTGCGCCATTTTGAGTGATTCCAGTTGATTGGGCATTGGGTGAGAACGATGACATCGGGTAAAAGGATAGAGAAAAGACATGATGGTTAGATTCGGGCCGCCAATTACCCGGCTGCCAAGAACTACAGTCATGAATTGCCGTGGATTGACAAATACCACTTCATGGTAGGGCGGTCCAAATGCTGCTCTAACTCTCGTAATTCCAAGCGCCATTGCAATATAGACAAAAAAGAACAATGCTATGGCCCAAAGCGACATACCGGCGTAATAGCAAAATAGTGCGATGAATAAAAAACCAGTAATCGCAAGTAGGATAGCTGTTCTATATCGGATTGGCTCTGTTGAATCGTTAGATTTTTCCTCAGCTTTATTTCCCATCAATAGTTGTTTTCCAATCCGCGCTAAATGTTTCCTGCTTGAAAAGATTGCCAGCAATCCCAAAGATATCCATGCGCTGACAGAACGCTCATTCAGATAGAGATTATGCCAACCCACTGAACTGGCGAAAACTTTCTCAGCTTTGCTTAACAAATAGAAAAACCAACACGAAAAAGATAAATCCAACGGAATAAAGAATGTCAACCCGATGATGAATGGATGAAAATCAATTAAGGTCCAACCAATGGCGTTCCACGGCTTTGATGTAAAGTAGTGTCCCACCTCATGAAATTTGACCGGCACCATAGGGATTGTGGGAAGTAGAAGATGCAAGCCATTAATCAAGGTAATTGTACCAGATAGCCCAAAGCCACACCACAACAGCTTATTTCGAAAGAAGGCACTTGAATTCATCACCATTTCAAGCGGCAACTGGGTAATCGGATATGTCAGTCGTTCCTCTTCCATCCACCGCCTGCGGATAAGCACATTGATACATAACAGCGTTGAAAACAAGACGAAGATAAAACTGCTCCATGCCAACATCGGAACGAGCCACGCTTTGATGTATCTCATTGTGTAGAACGTTGAATCTCCGCTAAAATAGTCTGTTAGAATAGCTTTGTCGCTCACTGTGAACCAACTGGGAATATATCGCCAGAAGAGAGATTGCCACTCGTTTTCTGCTGTAGCGAACCAAAATGGATGCGTCAGCGTGCCAACAAGGTACATCATCATGGTATGCCCAGATATTGTGGAAACCATACACATCATGATATACATTATAGACAATTCCTGCGGACTGAAGGCTTGCTTTGGCAACAGACGCTGAAACAAAAAGTTTATCTGAATCAGCACAAATAAACCGAAGATGGTGTTGAAAAAAAGCGATACTGCTGTGAAGACCGAATACCACAACTCACTGGAAATAGCAATCCAGTAGGCATTGATAATCACTAAAATAAGCCCAATGAGAATGGCTCTAACTGTTATATTGTTTGCTCTACGACTTGGTATCAAGAGTTGTCCCCTGGTTGTGGCACAGATTTCCCAATCTGGCTTCGCGCTTCCCCCTTCCAAAGGGTTTTGTTAGGGGGGTTGTACTTCGTGAATCGCCGAACTGGCAGGTTAGAAACTTACCCCACAAGAACTGTGGCGCAGATTTCCCAATCTGCGAACCAGGCGTAGGAAACCTACCCCACAATTATGACCACCCTAATTGCTCTGAGTGGCGTCCGCGCCACGCAGTCGTCCCGAGTATCGGGGCGAGGACGCCCCGTATAGCGGGGGTTGGACTATGACTGGATCTAATCTCTAATTTAACATTGTCAAGATAATTACCATATCTCAAAATTTCTGTCAACAAAAAATCCCACATCAAATTAATGTTGGCTAATGATAGACACTTTCTTTCTCATCTCAAAAAAATTTGCTATCTTTCGAAGTACTATGTTATAATTCCTCTAATTTGGCGTGGCTTGGATTTTCACAAATTTGCTGCATATAAGGAGAAAGACAAATGAAAACATTTATTGTTGCTTTAGTAGGAATAAGTCTACTGTTTTGGAGCATGATTGCTGATGCAAAGCAAACATGCTACAACTCATTAGACAGTAAGAAAGTGGTCGAAGCGGGTGGTGGAACAGTTCATGGCGGTTCTTTTGAGCCGGGTGTAGTAGAAAACGGCTTCCTGGCGGATGATGTGGGTGAAGCTGTTTCGTTTCCCACTGAAGAAGTGATTCAACTTGATGAAGGTACCATAGCACTTTGGGTGAAAGTGATGTTTCCCCTTTTGGATGCGCCGAAAGAATCATTCATCTTGTTGTCGTATTTTCGTGGGAATGATGCCTGGTTTATCAACCCGTAAGACGAAGTCGTCGGTTGCTTCTTGCACAGCCATGCCTGGCAGCCCAATGGCATTTGTTGGATAATAAAGAACAACGGGACATGGCACGAGCAAGCCAGTTCATTTTGTTTTGGTTTCTATTTGGAAGTGAAACCAAAACTAAGATTGCAGCAAGGATTTGGATTGGGACACAGGCGACCAGCATTTCATTGCTTGCAGTTGGGGCGAAAAGATGGAGCTTTATTTGGATGGAGAGTTGGCAGCCGAAGTTAATTTTAAAGGCGGCCCGGCGAAGTTAGATGATGATTTTTGGGTTGGCAATATCGATATCGATGCGGCTGCTAATCCAGACCTATATTCAAAGTGGATTCAAGACGAGCTTTACATATTCGACAACCAACTTTCTGAACCCGAAGTTCAAAAGCTGATGAAGTCGAGTTTGGCTGTGGAATCTAAAAACCCACTTGCTTCAACCTGGGGGGAACTCAAAACGCAACGATAGCTCCACCCTTTTGGACACCATTTAGAAAGGAAAAGTTTTGACACCAAAGCATGAAATTTCATTTCGTGCTATAGCGTTGGGTTTGATTTTAATCCCAATAAACTGTTACTGGCTGGTCATCTCGCGTCAACCTTATCAGTACCAGCCCATCCCTACCATCATATCTCCCTTTTTTAACGTCATTTTTATTCTGTTTGTGCTGATTCTACTTAACTGGTTTTTGATTAGGTTCGTTCCAAAGTTAGCGCTCAGAAGGGGTGAACTGGTTATACTCTATATGATGTTGAGTCTGACTTCCGCGCTTCAATCGTTCCAAATGATGCAGACTCTGACAACCATCATGGAAGTACCATTTAGACTTGCAACTCCTGAAAACGATTGGGAAAATCTGTTCACCACATTTATTCCCTCCTGGCTTTCGGTGAGCGATAAAAGCATTCTGGAAGTTTATTATGAGGGTGAGTCCACGCTTTACATCGCAAAACACATCCAGAGTTGGCTTCTGCCTTCCCTTTGGTGGTCTGTGTTTGTCGTTGTATTAGTGCTGGTCATGATTTGTGTGACAGTGCTTTTTAGACGCCCCTGGGTTGAACATGAAAAACTTTCATACCCGATTATTCAACTTCCTCTTGAAATAACAGATACCAAAATGTCAATCTTTAGGGATAGATGGCTATGGCTTGGTGTTAGCATTTCAGGTGGATTAGCTTTAATCAATGGATTTGCTTCGCTTTATCCAACGATGCCAGCAGTTAAAATTCATCCCTATAGTCATAATCTGGCACGATACATCACATCCAAACCCTGGAATGCGATGGGCGCGCTGCCAATTGGTCTCCTTTTTCCCGTCGTCGGTTTGGCATTTTTTATGCCATTGGATATGTCCTTCTCCTGTGTTTTCTTCTTTATGTTCGCCAAGATTCAAAGAATCATTGCGGTCACACTCGGCGCTCAAAGGGTTGCTTACAGCCAGTATCTCGTTAGTCTCAATCAGCAATCTTTTGGCGCGTTGATTGGAATCGCTTTGGTCGCTTTTTGGGCAAACAGAAAACATCTTCTGAGAATATTCAAAGGTGATACTGATAACTCCAATGCTAATGAGCCGATTGGTTACCACAGCGCAGTGTTTTTAATTATTTTCGGCATTGGCTTTTTATCGCTTTTTCTTTGGAAAGCAGGGATGGCGATTTGGCTTAGTATTACCTTCTTCTTGCTCTATTACATCATCTCCCTTGGAGTAACACGATTCCGCGCTCAAATGGGTGTTCCTTTGCATGACTTCCACTTTACTGGTCCTGACCAGATGTTACCCGAGATTTTGGGTTCACGCCGTTTGGGGTCTAGAAATTTGACCGTGATGTCCATGCTTGGCTTCTTTAATTTTACTTATAGAGCACATCCTCAACCTCATCAGATGGAAGGTTTCGCCTTGTTAAATCGAGCTGGAGTGAGTAACAATAGGGTATTTCTGGCAATGACATTTGCGTTGATTGTCGGCACAATCACCTTCTTCTGGGTCTATTTACACATCGCGTATAGTTGCGGTGGAAGTTCTCTTCAACGTTTTGCACACGTCATTTACATTCGTTTGACTAATTGGATTACTTATCCATCTAACGATATAGATTTTACCGGGTTAGAATCAATAGGTGCTGGATTGGTCGCAGTATTTTTTTTAACCTCGATGAGTAGACGCTTCTTGTGGTGGCGGCTTCATCCGGCAGCCTATGCGATTTCAAACAGTCGGGACATAAATTACTTGTGGTTCTCCATATTCATTAGTCTTTTAGCGAAGTGGGGATTGCTTAGATATGGTGGAATAGTGCGATATCAAAAAGCGCGTCCTTTCTTCTTAGGATTGATTTTGGGGGATTATATCATCGGTAGCCTCTGGACAATAGTGGGTGACGTTGTTCACACACGAATATTCTTCGGTGGTATGACATAATGCACTGTTTCGTCTACAATCATAATTTCTTACCCCTATCCCACCCTCACGAAAGGACTAACCAACATAGTGGTTGTAAGTCTTACAGTTTATCAATACGCATGTACGGCTTACCCGATACACTTTAAAGAGTGTAGGAATCGAACCCACGAATCCTTGGATTTTCAGTCCAATAGGTACGCCAATTTCTCAGCGCTCTTGGTGCTACTCTACCAAGTGAGAGATGTTCTCAGCTAGTCATTTCGCTACCAACTACTTTTTTACATCTGTTTTGATACTGATTCAGGTTTGAAATTTCCCCTCCTGTGCCTCGTGAATCGGTTCAATTGCAGGCGCAATTTTGAGCTCAAGCAATATCTTGCCGCTATCAATCCACACGTCCACAAAATAGAGTCCAACGCGCTCACATTCGTAAAAGACTTCGAAGTCTTCCTCCGGTTCACAGACAACCTCGCGCTTCTTTATCCCAATTACAATAGCATCCCGATAGTAGTCTTCCTTGAGCATCGGGCCAAGGGTGTTGTACACATCGAGAAGTACAACCCCCTAACCCCCTTTTTTAAGGGGAAGCGCGAAGCCATATTTCGATGTTTCCGCGTCGAATTTGGCAATTCGACCTACGAGTTTACTTTCCGAGAGAACTCAACAAGCAACCATAAATCGGTATGACATTTTATTCAACAAGCTCAACGTTCCAGTTCGCTGCTTGGATTTCAGCATCAAGCTCGCGAATCTGTTTGCTAACCGCGTCGCACTCTTTGCGAATCTCTTTGACATCAACTGTTGCTACAAATTTAATCTCGGATTTAGTCATTCGACTTTGTGTAATATTTGCTTGGTTCGACAAACGTTCAAGCGTACCACGCCTCAAATTGAGCATGTCTCGCTTGACAATGGCATCGGCAATCGTTATACCGCGCTCAATCTCATTCGTTATATTAGTTTTGTTAATTCGAGTAATTATCGACTCAAGCTCCTCAATTGCGGATTGCTGCTCTGCAAGCAACTCAAGGGGATTTTCGGCTGGTTCATCACCCTCTTGCACCAGAGCATCCTGAAGTGTGCGGCTCCCAAGCTGATTTACCTTCGTCAAAAGTTCCTTTCTCTGAAGCAAAGCCTCTGCAAGTTTCATTTATATCACCTCATTCTTTAATTCAGACGATAGTGGAGCCACTTCTCATTTTCACTCTTCAGGTCGCTCATCTAACACCTCCAAAAAATATTCATGTTTGTGGGCACTGACATCTGACTTTCCAATTTCACCTACTCCTACCAGTTCCCAGAATTTACGCTTTGCTTTCTCCGATGGTTCGAGAGTTTCTTTTTCAATCACCATAAGCTCAACGACCGACCCTTCTGGCAGATTAATTCTTTCTGGGAGCACGATTTTGTTCTCCTTCACAAACCCTACCAGGCTCATCTTTTTCACCTCAAATCTCGTTTCACCCCAAAAAACTTTATCCTTTTGATTCAGTGGTTTACTAAAGTCCCAAAGCAATTCGCAAACGCTGATTGATTTCATTCATTAAACCCTTGTCCATTTCTCCCAAAACACGTAATACAAGTGACTTTTGGAGCAAAGCCAACTTGTGTGTTCTGAAGACTGACCGGTATTTCAAACCTGTTTTTCCAAAAGATGGATGCGTTGTTTCCAGAACGAAGTCAGTTGGAAGTAAGTCCGCAGGTATCGAAGATGAGATGAAAAGACAAAGAACGTCACCCAATTTACGTAGTAATTCGTCGGGTGTCAGTATTACTGCTGGGCGAACTTTAACACCTGTTAAATTTGTGAATGGATAATGCACGAGAACCACACTGCTTCGTTTTACGACTCGTTTGGCCATTGAACTGCCTCCCCGTCCTCTCTGGAATAAATATCCTCTTCTTCAGCACCTAGCCAGTCGAAACTTCCAGCCCCCTCGACAAGTCGCATCAGTTTTTGAGTTGAAATATCATCGGTAAGAACTTGTTGCTGCCGAAACTTGCGAGATGCTATCACAAAAGCCGCAAAAATCTCAATTTCGGCCTGTTCTTGAGGCGTCATATTCTCGAGTAATTGAGAAAATCTCTTAGTCATATTGAAATCTCCTTTTATTATCCATTTTGCCGTCGGGTGAATAGTCAGTGGAAACGTGACTTATTCAGGCAATTCCTTAACCTCGTCTATCAAGTTTTTTGATAGTTGATTGCTTTGTTCATGGAATTGCTCCTATCCTGGCGTAGCAGTTTAACGCTCTTCTGCATTTATGCCATATTCACTTAGAAGTCTTACCAGATCACCAGCACTTTGCTCGCGAGCGTCAAACTGTAGGGCTTCCAAATCAAAACTCTCTGCCGCAATAGTATTTCTCTTCTTATCATCAATGAAGAGACACTCTGACCGTTTAATATCTGACATGGTGCCATCCGGATAGACTCTTAGCCGCTCCATTAATCGTTCAAATGCGTCTTCCGATGGCTTTGCACAATTTATATCGTAAGAAACAACAACCAATCGCTCATCAAATAAATCATAGAAGCGAAAGCGTTCCGCAAAATACTCAAACCAGGCCTTTCCATGATTCGAGAGGATTGCTAACGTGTATCCCCGACATTTGAGTCGTTCGACAACTGACATTGGTCCCCAGAAGACACGCATCCTTTGCCGTAACATGCGTTTCAAGTCGTCCACAGACTCTTTTAGTTTTCCTGCTTTGATTACCTCATCCCAGAACTCGTCTTCCGAAATGTCGTTTAATCTCAGCTTTTTCCATGGCTCATCTCCAGCCTGGACGATTGCGTTTTTTTGCAAGTCTTGATAGAATTTGGCCAGGTCCTTGAGTAAGGGTCCATGCATGTCATCTGCCAAAACTCCACCAACATCGAATACAATTGCTCGAATATTCGTTGGGGTATTCATCTCCTTTACCACCGAAAGATCTTCATCACTCAAAGCGGGATAATGAAACAACACAACTCCCTTCGCACCTTCTTCTTTAGCTACAGAAATTTGGTCAACCATCACTTTGGTCGTGAGTTGAGAATTAGAACTGGCTTTGCCAAGTCCCTCCCAAACTGGACAGTAATTTGAGACTAACGCCACATGTTGCCGGGTTCTCAGTCTTACGTTTCTCGTAGAATTATCGTAATTCATGGGGAACATGAAATCCACAAGACTTTTTTCAGCCCATTCGCCCCAGTCTTGTCCATTGCTGTTACGACAGGACGGGAGGTCAGCGAAGACGGCGGCTGAAAGTTCGATGTTCTTACGATGAGTTAGTTCACGCATTTTTTCTACAAACGAGGTTATTCGTTCGCATCGCCAATCGACCCACTGCCCGAACTCTGGGTCTTTTGTGCTGACTTTGCTCACCTCAATTCCCTTGGCAGCCATCTGTTCTTTGCAATAATCACAACGACATACGCCGCCTGTGCGCATGTAGTCAAGATGCAGACCGTGGATTGGATAGTTGTCCGCTACACTTTCATAAAGCGCCAATTCATATTCCTGTACTTCGGGCCGGCAGGCACATGCCCATCGCATCCTGCTTGATTCATGAACAGCCGCGACATGTGGCGACTTTTTCAACAACACTGAATGCTCACCTTCGGGAAAAATACAGAACCAGGGGTGAACTTTCATATTGTTTTCAGTCGCGACTTCTGCCAGAATTTTCAATGGGTCCCAATCTGGATAATCTGGATTTACTTCCGCTACATCTGTTTTGAAATCCACATATCCGGGCGGATTCTTCACGCATGGGATGATGAGTTCAAAGCCCGCGTCAGAAAGTCTTTTCACATGTTGTTTCACTTCCTGTGGATTATCTCCGAAATTTGAAACTCTGTGAGCCCATGTTGCAAAATGAAATTTCTTCGACATATTTGTTTATCTCCTTAACTTACTAATGTTTTTGCAAAATGACGAATCATTACAACTGTATCCGATAAATATTCCAGTTATAAACCCTTCCCAGAATTGATTGTGTCGCTTCTTTACGTATTTGACGGATACCCGATTCTAAATCGTTGATTTTTTCAAAGCCTAATCCTTCCCAAATCCCTTCAAATTTAACGATATTTGGAGAATGAACCTTTGATTTTAATATAAGCTCAATGAAATCATCAATTTCTTTCAATCTCTCTTCAGGTACCTTGGATAACTTCTGCTTAATCTTAGAAGCAATTACACTTGGTGTAGCCATTTTTCTACTCCAGATTATTTTGAAATTAACGCTTTGCTTATAGTTCTTTCTTCCAATCGTTCTGGAATTGGTTCATAAGAAATACCAGGAACATCCGAAACTTTCATTAGCCCCGGGCCTGAAAGTTCCAATTTTTGCTCGGAAATCTCTTCCCGATAAAACCTGTCAGATGGAAAGATATCGTTTGGATAGACAAAATTATCCAGAGTTGCTAATGCTAAACATATTGCCGCTCCTACAGAGCTTTCCAACATTCCGCCTACCCAACACGGAATTCCTGCATCTTTGCACAAGTTGTGAATTTCAATGGCGTTTTGCAAGCCTCCGACCCTACCGGGCTTGATGTTCATATAGCGACATGCTCCAATTTCAATCGCTATCCGCGCTGCCCTTACCGAATTGCAGCTTTCGTCGAGGCATATCGGAGTTTCAATCTGTGCTTGTAATTTGGCATGGTCATGTAAATCCGTATGAAATAGCGGTTGCTCAATCATCGCAAGATGAAACTTGTCTACTTCCTTGAAGAGGGGCAAATCGCTCAAATCATATCCTGAATTGCAGTCAATATGAAAGGTAAAATCTGGAAAATGCCTTCGTACTTCTCTGAGCATATCTATGTCCCATCCGGGGCGGAATTTCAACTTAACACGCTTGAAGCCTGCATCTATCGCACCCTGAATCTGCCCCAATAATTCATCCATGCTGTCGGTGACGCCAAAATCCGCCCCGACTTCCACTTCATCTCGCTTTCCACCGATAAGTTGGTGCAAAGGCTTACCTTGAATTTCAGCCTCCAAAGTCCACCAGGCAATCTCAACCGCCGCTTTAGCAAACGGATTGCCTTTGAACATCTTGAGACGCTCTAACAATTCTGGCGCAGAGGAAATCTCTTTTCCTACCAGCATCGGCGCGAAAATATCTTTGACCAGATGATAAGCTCCCAAAGCAAATTCCGTAGAATATGTCGGCGCGTAAAATGGCGTGGATTCTGACCAACCACTATAGCTTCCAGAATCCATGCGTACCATGACGGAATAAATATCGGCATCATCTCCATAAGCCGTCCGCCAAGGCGAAATGAGAGGATGTTTTACGTAGTAAATTTCAATTGAATCAATAATCATTTTAGTTCCCTTTATTTTGGCAAATTAGTGAAGGACTAATTTTGGCTCAAACATCTTTTTTCCAATGGCGCTACAAATTTTTCGGAAGTGCTCGTGCGCTTATGTGTGTGAAGTAGCCGTTGGATTTGAATCGATGTCTCCAAAAATATCTTCATCTTTCACAAGGCGCGCCCAAACTTCAGCGCCATAACCTAAATTGGGACACACATTAATATCCACCTGTTCAAGTAATCGTTTGCACTCCATAATCTCCTCAAAATCAGAGATAGTTCCCTTGAGCCGTTTGACAATAATATAAACAAATCTTGGGATGGTTCACAAATAGGTTCAGCAGTTTACTTCGTAAACTGCTGAACGAAGTGAATACTTTTTCAACGC
>JACKQG010007472.1_pt1 | contig 10988 bp, 11 predicted proteins | sample 8237621 | NCBI WGS metagenome assembly JACKQG01 (sample SAMN15677084, study PRJNA649215) | marine metagenome | biome: marine; feature: Black Sea; material: saline water; isolation source: suspended particulate matter (SPM) from the Black Sea western gyre | collected 2013-06-09/2013-06-10 | depth... | reverse complement strand
CCTATCAGTACGAATATACTCATAGTGATAAGTAAAATTAAAGCTGTTAACCAAATATTGGCCGAAATTCCAACATTTAGGAAATAATATGAAAGAACTAAAATAACTATTATCTGAGCTAACAAAATCAAGAAACTAGTTATGTATGTTGTGACAACAAAGAAACCCTCCTTTGTAGGGGTTGTAAAGTTTCTGAATGAGGCTCTAGAACTTTTTTCCATTATGATTAATGCACTAGATAGCATTATTCCTATAAACATTATAAGTAGGCCTAGTAAATGTGGAAACATAAATATTAACTGATTGGATTCTGAAACTATTGGTTTAATTTCTGTTTTTATCGGGCTCACAATTCCCTCTGCCGAAGACACACCAATATTTTCTAAATTTGAATGGCTAGTTTCAATTTTTGCTTTTAAATTATTGGTGCTTATCTTTAAATTATCCAAAGAAGTTTTTACAGAATTTAGCTTGGCAATTACTTCTTGATTTTTAGCTTCACCAACTTCAAGTTGATCCTGAAGGTTATTTATTTTTGTAGATGCATTGTTGATTAAATCTTCTAATTCATCTAACTTATCACCAGATGCATTATAGCTAGAATTAATGTTTGCTTGAATATCATCCAAATCTTCCAAAAAGTCAGATGTGCCAGAAACATTTCCAACATCATCGGCAAAGTTTCTTCCTTCTGCAACTGCATCAATTCCCTCATCCCTTAAATCATCAGCCAAATTATATAGGTTTGTAACTCCCGCTCCAATGATATTCATAGGGATAACCCCCATTGTAAAATCAACGGCGTCCGCTTCATCTTGAGCAGCACCAATATTGGAACTAATGCTTTCAATGGAAGATTTAATATTTATTATGGCCAAAACGTTTTCGTCTAGTTCACCTTTTGTTTGAGTTATTTTTGTAAGAAGAACGTCTGTTAAGTCTTTACTTAATTCTGCAGTTCTCATTTCGAATTGTGAAGAAACAGCTTCGATAATCTGATAAACAAGATTTGCTCGCGAATAATCAACAAAAAATTGGACTTTATTTGCATCTTCATTACTCATTTCAAAGTTTGCAGGGAAAACAATGCACGTATGAGCTCCGCCCTCTTTAATTTCCTCTATGCAACTTTGATTAGAATCAAATTCAGTAACGACGTATCCATTATTTCTTATTTCTTCAACAAACGATTCTGTTAATGAATTATTTGCATCAGGTGAAAAATATGCTGCGGATAATTCATAAGTGTTTGTGTTACTAAGAGCTAAACCCACTAAAAGTATGATTATCAAAGGTCCAAATATGACGATGAATGCAGAACTCTTAGCCCTCATCAAAAGCTTAAGATTTTTGTTTATTGTTTTTAAAAATTTCATTCTTTTCATCTTTTGATAAGGCAATAAAAATATCATCTAAAGAGGCCTTTCCAACTTTCATATCAATAACCTCTTCTTTTCTTTTTTCAAGAATGGGGAATAGTTCGTGAAATACTTTTTGAGGTTTATCTGTGAATATGACCATTCTGGAGCCTCTAATTTCGTAACTTTTCAAATATTTCTTTGTCAATTTAGGCATTATCTTGCCATAGTTTCCAGGATAACACTCAATATGGATTTCTTGAATTTTAGAATATTTGTTTTTAATAGAATCTGGGCTTGCTACATCCAAAATTTTTTTATCTTTTAAAATGGCTATTCGTGAACACAAATTTTCCATTTCTGATAAATGATGGCTGGCAAGAATGATGGTGGTTCCTTTTTTGTTAATTTTTCTTACTAAGGTCCAAATATGATCTCTAAGAACGGGGTCTAAGTCGGCTGTTGGCTCATCCAAGACCAAAACTGCAGGATCATGAATTAAGGAACAGGCAATATCAAGCCTTCTTTCCATACCTCCAGAAAGATTTTTTGCCAATAAATCATCGTAATTTTTCAAATCCATGAGATTTAACAGAGTTTCTATGTTGGTTCTTAATGCGTCATATGATAAATCGTAAAGAGAACCAAAATATTCTAAATTCTCTTTTAAAGTCAAATTACTATAAAAAGAAGGCATTTGAGAAGCAAAACCATATATTTTTTTTACGGCAGTCTGTTTTTTAAAAACAGAACGAAAAGCCATAGCCTTTTGAAAATCCAATAAATGTTCAAATCTAAACAAAACATCTCCTTGATCTGGTCTGACAGCGCCGATAATAATATTTAACAAAGTGGTTTTTCCAGATCCGCTTGCGCCTATTAAACCAAAGATTTCGCCCTTTCTAATATCAAAACTAACACCATTCAGAATTATGTGGTCGCCGAAGCTCTTTACCACATTTTGTATTTTAAAAATTGGTTCAGTCATAATTTTACCTCTAGACTAAAATTCTGGTGCTCCAAAAATCTTTGATTTTTGATAGCTGTCATATATTCCTCTTTTTTTTGACCAAAAGATCTGTTAATCCTACAAACGATTTTAAACTCTGAAACTATATAAATTTAATGTTTTGAAGTGCAAAAACCAATTTTAATTGACAAATTTATCATGAAGGAAACAGCGTTTACATTTATAATCTAAAAAGCACATAATTGTCGTCTTGATTATAATTAAAGATTAAATTTATAAATGGAAAATTCATCCCATAGTTGTAGGATGACACTTAGCTACCGGTCATATGACTGAGGAAAGTCCGCCCACTATCGTAATCACTCTCGGAAGAGAGGTCTCGAAAGAGACGGCAACGGCTCAGAAACGAAACCACCCACGAAATGGAATGATGTGGCGACACAACAGGCGACTGTTGTAAGATAACTCACTGACGTCTTCATGGGAAAGGATGAAACGGCGAGTCCTGATTTGTGCAAGCGAAACGCGCTAAGTATAATGCTAAGAAAGACTGTCTGCATGAATAGAAAACCTTCAACGGTTGGATATTGACAGAGTCTTACAAAAGGCGGCTTATAGTCGTCCTACAATTTTTTTATGAGGTAAAAATGGGTCGAAAAGATAAAGTAAACATGCCTGCTTCAACAGCGGGAATAACCAGATATTTTGACGATTATAAGTCGAGAATTGAATTTAAACCACAATACATAATCGTTTTAGTTGTAATAGTAATTATTATAGAAGTTTTTCTGCATATGAGTGGGGGATCATTCTTTTAGAAAAATGATGCCTTCAATAAATCCGCGTCAGATGAAACAAATGATGAGGCGGATGGGTATGGAACAACAGGACTTAGAAGTTAATGAAGTTATATTTCGAATGAATGAAAAGGAACTAGTCATTTCAAATCCAAAAGTCTCCAAAGTTAATGCTATGGGTCAGGAAACATATCAAGTAATTGGTGACATAGAAGAACGAGCACTTGATTCTACGCCCGACATCTCAGAAGAAGATATTCAAACAGTTATAGATCAAACAAATTGTTCAAAAGAAGAAGTCACTAAAGCCATAAAAGAGTCAAAAGGAGATTTGGCTGAAGCCATAATGAATTTGAGCTCTTAATCTCGATAAGTTTATATATTTCTACACACTATAACTTCTATGGAAGAATTCCAAGTTCTCAAGGAAAAAGCCAAAAAGAACATTCGTATTGCAGATCACATGCTAATTATGACTTTTCCTCTCGTCAAGGATCCAAAGATACTCTTGGCAGTTATGGAAAATATATTCTCTGCCTTGTCGGATGCTATGTCTTCATTGGTTTTTTATGAGAGATTATTCAAAAGAGTTCCAATTTTTCAAGATACGTTTGATTCTAAGTTTAATCTTTTTCGAGATAGACTTGTGCAAAAGCACGAAATTAATAAAGAGTACGTGAATCTAATACAGGAAATAAGAGAAATTTTGACTGAACATAAAAGAAGTCCGGTTGAATTTTCTCGCGGCGACAGATTTATTATATGTTCAAGCAACTATCGTATGAAAACAATTAGTTGTGATGACTTGAAAAAATATATTGCAAAAACAAAGATGTTTATAACAGACATCGATAGATTGGTGAGTAAGGATGCAGGAATCTTTAAATGATGCGAAGGAAGAATTAAAAAGGGTTGATCACCTGATATATGTGAGTTTAAAATATACGCGAACAGTAGATGTACTTCTAAATGTCATAGGTAGAATGATTGATGCTTATGATTATATGATGGAAGCAATGCTCAAGTATGGTCTTGAAGAAGAAAAAATATTTGAAATACCCATCAGTCCTCGAGAGCGTGGTGAATTGATAAAAGAAACATTTGATGATGATCTTGTGAAAGACAACATTAACTTATATTTTCTTTTAAGAAAACTTCACAAGTCCAATCCTGCCAAAGAACAAGAGTATAGACGCCATGTAACTATGACTAGTTATATTGATAATCGGAAGGAAATAGTTAACATAGATATAATTTCTCAATACTATGATTTTCAAAGAAGCTTCTTAGAATATGTTAGAAGTATGATTACTGAAGATGGGTCGGATAATTAGTGTACTCTCAGGCAAGGGGGGAATTGGAAAAACAGTTTCAGCAATTAACATAGCTTGCGCTTTGAATTCTCTTGGAAAACATACTCTGTTAGTTGATGGAAACGTCTCCGCACCAACAATTCACATTCACCTAGGGGCTAAAGATATTGAACTTTCATTGAAAGATGCTTTAAATGGTAACATTCACTTTTCAAATTTAATTCATACGCATGCTTCGGGTTTACAAGTAATTCCTGCGAAAACATCTGCGAGTGATTTGAAAAATTTAGATTTTAACAAATTAAAAGAAGTTATAAGTGATATGAAAAATTTCTCGGATTTTGTAATAGTTGATACTTGTGCAGGAATAAATGATGAATCTTTGGCTTGTTTAGAAGCTAGTGATGAGGCTTTAATTATTACAAATTTAGAAGAAGCAACCATTGATGCTACCAGAAAGATAATTGAAACTTCATTGGAACTAAAGAAAGACATGAGGGGTTTGGTTGTTAATAAGTCGGGAATTTGGTGTCATGAATTGAATGAACGAGAGGCTATGAATGTTTTAGAACAGCCAGTAATTGCCAATATTCCTTTTGATAGGAAGGTTCATAAATCGAATTTGTTGAATCATCCAGTGGTTTATTCTCATCCTCATTCTAAGGTTTCAAAAGAATTTTTTAATTTAGCTTCAAAGTTGTTATAGCTCTTTCTGAGAGAAAGCTTTAAATATACTTGCTGTTTAACTATGGTTAAGTCTGGTGCTGATAATGAAAGAAATCAATAGAGAGCGATTTGATCACAAAAATAAGAGCACATATTCGCTCAAACTCAAACCAGGAATAAATGAGAGTGTAGTTAGAGCCATCTCTAAAGATAAAAATGAGCCAGAATGGATGTTGCAACGAAGATTAAAATGTTTAGAAATTTTCAACGAGTTAAAAATGCCTAAATGGGGCCCAGACATATCTGACCTCAATTTGAATAAGATAACCTTTTTTATGAAACCAAACGCGAAGAAAAATTCTCGATCATGGGATGATGTGCCATCAGATATAAAGTCAACATTTGAAAAACTAGGAATACCAGAAGCCGAACAGAAAGCTTTGAGCGGAGTTGGAGCACAATACGAATCAGAAGTAGTTTATCATAATTTAAAGAAAGAATGGGTGGATAAAGGCATAATTTTTGAAGATTGTGATGTTGGAATTCAAAAGTATCCTGAAATATTCAAAAAATATTTTATGACTGCAGTTCCACCAACATTACACAAATTTGCAGCTTTACATGGTGCTGTTTGGAGTGGAGGAACATTTTTATACATACCTAAAGGTGTTAAGATAGACCTACCATTACAAGCATATTTCAGAATGAATGCCAGAAGGTTAGGTCAATTTGAACACACATTAATAATAGTAGAAGAAGGTGCTGAAGCGCAATATATAGAAGGGTGCTCGGCACCACAATATGGGGTCCATTCTTTGCACGCAGGTTGCGTTGAGATATTCATAAAAAAAGGTGCGAGAATGAGATATAGTTCTGTTGAGAATTGGAGTAGAAATACATACAATCTAAATACAAAAAGGGCCATTGTTGAAGAAAATGGAATTATAGAATGGGTGGGTGGAAATCTTGGAAGTGGAGCAACAATGTTATACCCAACGTCTATTCTTAAAGGTAAAGGTGCCCGAGCAGAACATTTGGGAATTGCATATGCTGGAAAACATCAAAACCAAGATGTTGGATCAAAAGTATATCATCTCGCGCCAAATACCACCTCACTAATAAAATCAAAAAGTATAAGTAAAGACGGAGGCATAACAACTTACAGAGGGTTATTGGAAATTGGTAAGAACGCTAAAAATGCAAAATCCTCTGTTCAATGTGACGCTTTAATGATGGATGATAAATCAAAATCAGACACAGTTCCATATATAGAAGTCAAAAACAAGGATGTTGATTTAGGACATGAAGCAACAGTTGGAAAAATAAGTCAAGAACAAATATTCTACTTAATGAGCAGAGGTTTGAGTGAAGAACAAGCAACTCGAATGATTGTCTCGGGCTTTATAGAACCAATTGTAAAAGAACTACCTCTAGAATATGCAATTGAACTAAATAAATTGATAGAATTAGAAATGGAGAATTCACTGGGATAAAAATGACTGAAAAAAGACAGAATTTCAAAGACTTATACCTGACTCTAATCACGAGAGAAAAGAAAGTACTAAAATATGGTATATCAATAAATATAGATTTGAATAATTTTGACTTTGAAAAAGAAAATTTCTCAAAAAATAAAATTCAAACCAAAATAAATTCAAAGAGATTTTCTCTAAAGGAAGAAAAAATAAAAAACCAAAAAGTTCTCTTTAAGAATGAAATTGACAAGTTACATTTTTCAAATCTCAAAAAAGAATTAACTTTAACAATTCCAAAAAACAAAATCCTCGTTGATCCAATTAGAATAAATAATGAGATTCAATCAGACAATTCACTACAACAAATATCAATCAAAGTTGGTGAGGGGAGCGAAGTAACTATTATAGAGGTTCTTAAAGACAAAACAAAATCGAAAGGTTTGAATACAAAATTTGTTAATATTCACGCGAGTAAGAACTCAAAAGTGCATTATGTTCACATACAAAAGATTAACATGAATAAACTACATTACTCAAGAAAAATTGGTGTTGCACAAAAAAATTCAGAGATTAATTGGTATGATTTTTCACTCGGAGGGAAAACCTCTGTTTCTGACGTAACAACTTTCCTTCAAGGTGTTGGTTCGAAAGTTGATACTCAAAGTATTTTCTTTGCCACTAAAGATCAGCAGTTTGATATGTTAGGACAAGCAATACATGAGGCCAAAGAAACACTTTCAAAAGTAAGCGGTAAAGGAGTTGTAAAAAACAGTTCAAAAGCATTATACAGAGGAAATATTTTTATGAAAAAAAAAGCTCCAAAATCAGTTGGCGGACAAAAAGGAGAAATTCTAATTCTTGATAATCAAGCAGAAGCGGATGCTATACCACAATTATTAATAGATAATGATGATGTAAAATGTAGTCATGCAGTAGCCATAGGCAGAATTGACAGCGAGAAATTGTTTTATTTAATGACCAGAGGCGTAACAGAGGAAGAAGCAAAAAATGAAGTTGTAAAAGGATTCTTTGAGACAGCAATAAAAAATATAAAAGCTGAAAGCATAGCTCAAGAAATGCGAACAGAAATTAATCAGAAATTAATAAAATGAATATACGCAAGATAAGAAAAGATTTTCCAATACTGGATAAAAAAATACACGGGAAAAAACTAGTTTATTTAGATAATGCTGCAACTTCACAAAAACCAATTCAAGTTATAGACGCGATAAGTCAATTTTACAAACATCACAATGCCAATATTCACAGAGGAGTTCATACTCTAAGTGAGGAAGCAACAAAAGCATTTGAAGATGCACACACAAAAGCATCTAAGTTCATAGGTTCAACATTTGAAGAAACAATTTTTACAAAAGGAACTACTGAATCATTGAATCTCTTAGCCTATTCATTAAAAGACAAAGTAAAGAAAGGTGATGAAATTGTTCTCTCACAAATGGAGCACCACAGTAACATAACACCCTGGCAAGTATTGGCAAAGCAGAAAGGCGCAAAAATTAAATTCTTAAAGATCAATAAACAAGGCGCATTAGATAAAAAACAATTTTCAGAAGTGATAAATAAAAAAACAAAGATAGTTTCACTAGCACACATGTCAAATGTACTTGGTACAATTAATCCAACGAAAGAAATTCGAAAAATTACTGCAGAAAATAATGCTTTATTTATTCTTGACGCTGCTCAAACAGTACCGAATATACCTGTGAATGTGAAGAAACTTGACTGTGATTTTCTAGCATTTTCAGGTCACAAAATGCTGGGACCAACAGGCATAGGTGTACTTTACGGAAAAAAACATTTATTAGAAGAATTACCTCCTTTTCAAACAGGAGGAGATATGATTGAAGAAGTAAACTTCAAAGAATCAACTTGGAATAAGTTGCCTTGGAAATTTGAAGCTGGAACACCAAACATCGCCGGAGCAGTCGGATTTGGAGCAGCATTAGATTATCTAAAAAAAATTGGTTTAGAAACTATTCAAAACTATGAACACATAATCTCACAAAAACTCATTGCAGAATTTGATTTGCTTGACTTTGTAGAACTTTACGGCCCAAAAACTAGCAGAGGAGCAGTATTTGCATTCAACATAAAAAAATTACATTCTCATGATGTTGCAACTTTTTTAGATGAGGCAGGAATTGCAGTAAGAGCAGGACATCACTGTGCAATGCCACTAACATCCACATTAGGAATCAACGGGTCTGTTAGAGCATCGTTTTATTTTTACAATACAGAAGAAGAAGTAATGATGCTTATAAGTGAACTAAAAAGAATAAAAGGTCTACTTACAAAATGACACTAGAAATAAAGAATTTACATGTAAGTGTAGAAGGTAAAAAAATATTGAACGGAATAAACCTTACAATAAATGAAGGTGAAATAACAGCCATAATGGGGCCTAATGGTAGTGGAAAAAGCACGTTGTCATATGCCATAATGGGACATCCAAAATATAAAGTTGAAAAAGGAACTATTTTGTTAGACGGCAAAGATATAACTAATAAAAAAACAGATGAACGCGCAAGAAAAGGGTTATTTTTATCATTCCAATACCCAAATGAAATACAAGGAGTCACTATGATGAACTTCTTAAAAACAGCGGTTAATTCACAAAGGTCCAAACCTATACTCTTTTCAGAATTCAAAAAACTCTTAGATAAAAACATGAGTATGCTGAAGATAGACCAGTCGATGTTAAGAAGATATTTGAATGAAGGATTTTCAGGCGGAGAAAAAAAGAAATCAGAAACTTTACAATTAGCAATGTTGAAACCAAAATATGCCATTCTAGACGAAACAGATTCTGGTCTGGATATTGATGCATTAAAAGTGGTTTCTAATGGAATAAACTCTGTGGCAGGACCAAATATAGGAATATTAATGATTACACATTATAAGAGGCTCTTGAACTATGTAAAACCAAACAAAATATACATATTAATTGGTGGAAAAATAGTCTATTCAGGTGGAAAAGAATTGGCAGATCATTTAGAAGAGAAAGGTTATGATTGGTTAAAAGAAGACAATAAACTTCAATAGAAAGATTAAAATAGGAGGGCGATTTCATCAAAATTAAATTCTAAGATGGAAAAAACACACCTATCACTCGAAGAAGCAGAGGAATTAATTACAAAAATAAAACCCTCCATAATTAAGTTAATGAGGATAAATAAGGTTTTATTGCTTCTCAAATCAGTTCGAATTGAATATGATGATCCCCATATGTCAATGACTTACAATTTACGAAAGAAAAAAAAATTGTACAAATTATCATATGACTTTTACAATTTACTAGACAAACTTCATACTCAAGGTTGTTTAGTAAGAGATCTAAATAGAGGTGAAGTTGATTTTCACTCAATGTTTGACGGCAGAGAAATAATGTTGTGCTGGCAAATATCTGAGAAAAATATTAGATATTGGCATGAAGCCGATGGTGGCCGGGAAACAAAAAAACCCGTTTCAATGCTTATTAAGATTCGAAAAAGATTAATATAAATTAAGGGTGGTAAAATGAAGCTTGTTTCTAAAACTGATAAACCAGAGAATATCAAAACAGAATTACTAATTGTTGGATGCTTTGAAAAAGAGAAGTTTACAAATCCATTAATTGATAAGAAGTTGAAGGGTGCGATTTCTAAGGCATTTAAAGAGAAAAAATTTGAAGGAGAGTTTAAACAAGTATATTCTGTTTCTTCACTAGGCAACGCAAATTTTGAAAAACTATTACTTGTAGGTTTAGGAAAGAAAAAAGAATTTGATCTTGAAAAACTTAGAAAAATATCTGGTTTCACAGCAAAGATTGCTAGAGATAACAAGCTATTAAAGTATACATCAAACTTATTGTCTGTCGACGTGAAGTATTCTTCAGACGAAAAATCTCAGGCATTTGCAGAAGGAACAGTGATGGGTCTATATCAATTCCTGAAATATAAAACTCAGGAAAAAAATAAAATCAATGAAATAAAAGAAGTCACCGTACTAACAAATGATGTTAATAAAACAAACAAAGGTCTGAAAAAAGGAGAACTTTTGGGAAACACAACAAACTATGTAAGAGATTTGGTTAATACACCCGCTTGTGAAGCAACTCCAACATACCTCGCAAATGAAGCAAAAAAATGGGCTAAAAAAGAAGGCTTTAAAATAACTGTGTTTGGAAAAAAAGAACTTGAAAAGAAAAAAATGAATGCACTATTAGGTGTTGGTAAAGGGAGTTCTCAAGAATCAAAATTAGTTGTTATGGAAACCAATCCGAAAGCAAAAAAGAAGATCGCATTAGTTGGAAAAGGAATAACTTTTGATAGTGGTGGGTTGGATATAAAACCTGCAAGTTATATGCTTGATATGAAATCAGATATGGCTGGTTCGGCCGCGGTTTTGGG
>JACKQG010007471.1_pt1 | contig 10990 bp, 6 predicted proteins | sample 8237621 | NCBI WGS metagenome assembly JACKQG01 (sample SAMN15677084, study PRJNA649215) | marine metagenome | biome: marine; feature: Black Sea; material: saline water; isolation source: suspended particulate matter (SPM) from the Black Sea western gyre | collected 2013-06-09/2013-06-10 | depth... | reverse complement strand
TGTTGCTCCCAATTTTTTCCTCCATCAGCAGTGTAAGAAACAAACCCAAAGGAACCGACCGCCCAGCCGATTTCGGGGGTAGCAAAGTAAAGCCCATCCAGATTTTTCCGGGTTTCCCCAGCTCTGGCGCGTTGTCCAGTCATTACTGCTATCCACGTTTTGCCTCCATCAGTGGTTTTTAACACTGTATTACTCTCACCAGCCGCATAGGCTATATTCTCATCAACCATCTGGATATCCGTCAATCGACTTCCGACATCAACGCAAACATTTAGCTCGTTTTCTCCTCTTCTGATGGAATACCTTCGTCGATTGTCGTTTATCAGCCATTTGCCTGTATCATCAACCGAAACAGCGGCTCTATCAGAAAGTGGGATTTCTTCATCTTTAAACTCCTGCCGCAGGCCTTCCGAGATATTTTTGCTGTCTAAATCATTTTGGAATTCCGAACCAACGCTAAAAAGTATCGCGTAAAATTCTTTCTGTTGCACCCATGTTTTTCCGCCGTCTTCAGTTGTAAAGATAGCGGTTCCTCCACCGAAACCACCGCTGGGAGCAGAGCCTACGACTACACCGGATTTTGCGTTGTGAAAGTATACACTCCACAACTCTGGTGGTCTTTCAGTGCCTGCAGTCTGCATTTCCCACGTTTTGCCACCGTCTGATGTATGCAAAATCAGGTTTCCTCCAACCGCCCAGCCATTATTCTCATCAATAAAGAATATATCTCTTAGTTCTCCTTCTACTCCGTCGTCGCGGATAAAATCATCATCCCTGGAAATTTCCCATTTACCATCAGCCCAAGCCATTGCGTTGCTCAAAAACAGACTTGCAATGATAATAAATAGGCAAAGGGTAATTTTTGACTTCATTGAATATACCTCCTTGGTATAAATAAGATCTTCAACTAAAAGTTGCTCAATCGCCTCAACGATTTGAGCTATCGTCAGTTGAAGTTGTGCCATGTTTATTTCTCTCCTTTGGTCATCTCACCTAGACTGCCGAATCATGTTGACTTTAATAATGTCTTGCTTAGCCACGCCTTCAAAGTGGCTGTCGGTAGTTAATATGACATCGCACAAGTGCTGTACAAACGTAGCGAGGACAATGGAATCCACCGTGGGGATGCCCAATCCATAGCGATAACCCGCAGAGCGCTCTGCGATTTCTTTGTCTACGGGTACGAAGATTGCACTTCCCAATAACTGAATCTCTTCTATCAGTTTCTTTGCCGCATCTCCTTTGCCGCGTTTGTAGTAATAAGTGAGCAGTTCATTAATAGAAATCGTAGAGATGAATAGAACACTTTGCTCATCAAGCACTTGTTGCCAATATTCCAAAGCAACTTTTTGTTGCTCAATGACACCGATAAGAAATCCCGTATCGCCACCCAGGGTCATCTTTCCTCCTCCCTACCCGCCTCAATCTCAGCCCAAATCTGTTCCAACGATTCGCCGCTGCGAAGTTCATTGCAAAGACGCCCCAATTCGGCAATAACCTGCTGACGAGAAGGCTTCTCCACTATCAATCTTCCCTGCTCTGTATGCAACATAACCATCTGCGAAGGGTTCAAGTCTAACTCTTTTCGCACATTCTCCGGGATGGGAATGAAACCCTCCGAAGTAATACAGACTCTAACTCCATTCATCGCTTTGCACCTCCTCGTAGGGTTGTGGCAGTCTCCGACGCAAACGCCTCCACCTGGTTTCTTCGCTGCCTAAATAAGCCATGACAGCGTTACGCGCGACATCGAATAACTTATTAAATGTATCCCGATATTTGTCATCCTTTAGAAAAGGCTTCTGTTCCTGTTGAGCAATCTTCCAGTTTTCATCAGCTCTAATGAACAACATCCGAGCCTCCTCAAAAGTAGGTGCCGCCACTTTCATCACTTCCTTTAGCGTTTCTCCATCACCTACAAGAACTTGTCCTACCGCTCTTATGCCCCAAGCAATGCGGTCACCTATATTTTCCCCTGGCTGTCGCACTATCACATCCACATTTAGCGGAAAGTCTACCACAGCATCGAGATAAACGCCATAGCCCTTTCGATTGGCTGTAGTAACCAGCAAATCTACATCCCGCGCCAAAGAGGGCGCATAAGCGAAGGAGCCGAATAAAACGATGTCTCGAATATCCGCGTCTGCGGATAGCAATGCTTTACAAACATTATCAAGTTCCCTCTGAGTAATTCTCGTTTTCATACCATTCCCCTACGGACTCATTAGCAGGCTTTTTTACAATTTAGCAAATTAGACGTTTTGAGTCAATGCTCAAATGAAACAGACGCGACGTTGCAAAGATGTGGAATTGTTGAAAATCCCTTGGCGATTAAGTTTGTTATCAATCCCTGAAAACTGTTGAAAGCAGGAATTCAATCTTATAGATGAATTAAGGAATTGCTAGTACACCCAACAGGATACACCATTTTAACAGCCATCGAAAGTTTTTCTATTATAAATTAGAGTAATGAATTTGAAGAATTCCACTTATTCAAATATGCTTACACTATTCCACTTAACAAACGACTTCCTTTCTGGACATGGTCGTCTGATAAGGCTATAAGTTGTTGTCCAGCATTGATTTTTGCAGATGCAATATCTTCAAAACCTTTATTTAGATATTCAATTCCTTCAATTACTAAACTAAATGCTTCAACTACTGAAACAACACATCTAATCACAGTTAAATAACTCGCTTCTAAGCGTTTGATAAAATCAATAGATGACACTTTTTTATGAGGTATGTCATCACTAAATTTTTCTTGAGGTAATCCGAGCTCAAGAACTTCTTTTAAACAGTTTTCTTCAGCATTTTGAATTAACTGTTCTAACTTATTCCGATACTCTCCTCTAACATTATAATCCTCTAAATTGGAAACAAAAACTTCTGTCAACTCACTAAATAGAGTACGAGTATCCATAATATTATTTAGACTATTACTAAGACCTGTACACCAAAATTGAAGATTCATAATCCTTCTCCTTAACGTAACAAGTTTCTGCTTATTGTAGCATTTTTTTAACAACATCCCTAAGATGCAAGAACGTTCAAAATTTCCCTTGCAAACTTCTCCAAAGTCTCAATTCTCGCCTCCATACTCCCATATATTTTTTCGTGGTCAATCCTCCAGTAACGGTGAACCAAAAGGTTCCTGAACCTCGCCATATCTGCCATTCTTTCTGCAAGGTTTGAAGAGATTAGATTTGCCGTCCTAAGACTACGAAAAATTGAAGCGTAATCAGACGCAAGTTCCAGGTTCATCGTGGAAATAAAATGATTTCCGATGTTCAAACAAGATTCAGTCGCGGTCTGAAACTTCCTTTCGACAACGGTTTGCGCATCTTCGTCTGTCAAGTATTCATCCTTGGGAAGCGCTCTCTTTTCCCTGAGTTTCTTGATGTCTTTCTTTATCATTCGGAGTTGTTCGATTATCTTTTCTTTATCTAAACGGCGGTTCACGAAGTAACCGCTGAGCGAAGCGAACATATCCGTTCCTTTCATCTGCGCCTCAAAATCGAGCAAAACCGTGCGCCTAATTCTTTTAGATTCTGGATATAGATTCATGATGTATTCTTTAAAGTCGCTAATTTCTTCATCAGTTCTACAAAATAAGATTCTTCCTTCCTGAAGCGTTGAAAAAATCAAATTGAGCGGAGCATCTTTCAGGTTTACCAATGATATATCGTCCGTTTCAAAAAGACGGCTCAAGCTGTTATAAAGCTTTTTGTCTAATTCCTCAACGCGAGAAGCTTCCAATCCATCAACTGAAAGATAGGCTATATCAATGTCGCTTAAGGGGGTTTGATTTCCTTTAGCATAGGAGCCGAATAACCAGAGAGCTATAAGGTTATCAAAACTCTCCGTTATATTCTTGATGAATGATAATTTCTCTTTTACGTCAATATTTATTCCATTTAGTTTAGCGACCATTGTAAATCAATTCACCCAATTATCTGTTTAGACTTCCGAAGTCTCCAAGACTTCGGAAGTCTAAAAGTTACTCAACTTGCCCAACATTTCAGCAAGCGTTTCGGACTTATCCATAAGTTCATTATACTTTTTCACGGAATCATTGTCAACTAAATTATTCATACTGATGGGAAATTGTCGTCCATCCATTTCGAAAGTAATACTATCCCACTGAACGGATTTCACATTGGGACGAAATTTCTCCAGACTTTTTCCTCTGAAATATGCGCGTGTCCCATTTGGCGGATTTTGAATGGCTTTGTGAATCTGTTCATCGGTTACGACTCGACGCATTATGCCCTTGCGCATCAGTTCGTAGTATAATCCTGATTCAGTGTCTATGTTGTGATATTCCAGATCAATACTTTGAAGCCAGGGGTTATCCCATGTCAACTTCTCGGATTCGATAAGCATCTCCAGAAGCCATTTTTTCGTCGCCCAATCCAATCTATTGACCAAATTAGTGGGGTCACGTTCTAATTCATTTAGAACATTCTCCCACTCCACCAAGACCCAATTGGTGTCATAATCCCTGTCAAGGAGATGTTTCTGTGCTAAAGACAAGTATTGCCGCTGTAAATCAATAGCAGAGATAGTTCTACCATCATCAAGTTCCACTTGCCATTCATACGTCTGGTCGCGAGAAATCTCTTTGATGTCTTCGACGGGATTCTTCAGGCTGAGTTCCTTGGGGATAAGACGTTTTTCGATTAAATCAATGACCAATACTGTTGTCCCAATTTTCAGAGCGGTGGTGTATTCAGACATGTTGGCATCACCAACGATAACGTGCAAACGCCTGTATTTTTTCGGGTCGGCATGTGGCTCGTCACGAGTGTTGACGATTGGTCGTTTGGACATCGTGTCCACACTGACCTCCACTGTGAAAAAATCCGCCCGTTGTGACAGTTGAAAGAAGCCTGCAGAATGCAATCCTGATTCTGTCTCTATTCCAACCTTTCCCGCGCCTGCAAAAATTTGCCTCGTTACGAAAAAGGGCATGATACTATTTTTGATATAATCAAATGGCACATCCCGGCTCATGCAGTAATTGTCGTGGCAGCCGTAGCTATGTCCATGAAAATCGGTGTTATTTTTATAAAGCACGACGGTTTTATCATTGAGTTGCTTACTCCGTCTTCGTGCGCATTGTTGTAAAATTCGTTCGCCGGCTTTGTCGTGTGCGACTAATTCAAACAGTTTATTGCATTCCGGTGTCGAGTATTCGGGATGCGCATGGTCATTATATAACCGCGCGCCGTTTATTAACACACGGTCACTTTTGACTTCTTCAAACGATAAATTCCGCTTTCGGTCTTTTTCTTGATGTTTCCTCTCGTCAGGATGTTCTTGTAATTCATCTGCCCTAAATCCACGCGCATCTTTGAACGGGTCCTCAAGGCTATAATCCCATCTTGCTCCGGTAGATTCATAATCATCCAAACGATAATTCTTAATTAGCTCAATTGATTCAGCGACAGTATCAATTCCTTCTGCTCCATCAATCGTAATGCCGTATTCTGTTTCAATGCCAAAAATTCTTTGCATATCCTATTGGCCCCTTCGCCATTTTGCCTTTTAACCATTCTTACCATTCTATACCATATTTCAAATCCACTCCATATTTGCCATACTCGTTTCGTGTACCCGCTACGGAAACATTGTCGTCGAGTTTGTATTCAATGCTCAACAAAGATGGATTAGTAGACAATGAATATGTTGACATATAGGTGACAGCCCATTGAGGGGAAATCTCTTTGGTAATTAGAAATTGTGGTAATGAGCCATTTTTGTCGCTTATCCCCAATTGAAGTTCACGCAAATCAAAGGTATCCGCAATTTGTGCGCCCACAAAAATTTCTGCTTGACGCATGATAAAATCGGTCGCTGTTTCTGAAGCAAAAGATATCGCATCACCTTCTTGGCGCACGATACTTCCAAATGTCAATAACTCAAGAATTTGTAGCGAGTCAAAGTCGTATTGTTCGCCAGGGTCTGGTTTTATTACTTCAGCTTCCAACACCGGTGCCTGCGGAGAGAGTAAACTGCCTGCCATATTTAAAGTAATCTTCACATCTTTCGTTTCTTGAGTGTTTGGAACCTTGGCACCTACAATAGGAGTTGCAATCTCAGCATCAATCTTATAACGGGGGTCTAAAGCATAAGAACTACTATTTTCAATGGTCCCAGTTTTAATTAAAAATTTGCGGTTAAAATAGGAAAATTCACCTTCTAAGATATCTACCCGTCCGACAAATACTAAGCGCGTAATCGGGTTAATTGGGCCGACCACTCGTCCGTTGACCTGGGGTTGAATTTTCGTTCCTATTGTGTCCAGCCAAAAATGGTCTGGTTCCTGTGGAATCTGAACATTCAAGTCTAATTCCAAATCCTTTACGAGAGGATAATCAAGAATGACCTCTTCACGACCCTCCGGCTGTTTGCTGAGAATACCTTTCACAATAGTTTGCCATGATTGCTCGAATATGCCATTTTTCACAATAACATTGCCTACCAAACGCGGTTTATCAAACGTGCCTAACAGTTGAACAGAGCCCTCGCAAATTAAAGAGATAATTCCTTCCTGTTCCCATTCGACATCGCGCCAGTTTCCAGAGATGTCCAAATCGGTTAATTTATATTCTGACAAACCCTTGGGAGCTTGCGTATCGAAACCGACTTTGCCTGAACACTGATAACTTCCGCCGTTAAAATCACCTCGAACCTGTTCGATAATAATGCTATTGCTATCCAGTGTAAGTTTAACATCCGTATTAGCCACATTCACATTCTCATACTGATAAATAACATTTTTTAGAGTTATATCGTCAGAAAACTGCGGCGCTTGAATCGTACCACCGATTTTCACCTTTATCTCACCATTCCCATCTATCGTGGCATCTTGCATAGCCAATAAGGGAAGAGAATCAAGTTTTTCTATCGACGCGGAAATGGTAAGGTCAAGTTCGTTCTCCGATGGAGAAAGAATATAAGGCATAAACGATAAGTTAAATGGAACCTGCCCCGTTACAAGTATGCTGTTAATATTTGCGATATTTTCGATATCCGTTCTTTCGGTAACCAGCTTAATTTCTTTAATATTGAACGCCCGATTTTTATAAAAAATTTCGCTATCTAATAACTCCACATCGGCACCAAGAAGCGCAATATCCGCCGCAGGCCAACTGACTTTAATCCGCGGTTCTGATGCACTTCCGCGGACCGAAGCGCGATACTCAATTAATCCGGAGATAGGCTGTTTCATATTATTCGATGCTGTTAACTCAGAAAGAAAATCTGACAATTGAGTTAATTCGGCAATCATCTGTGTATCTGCGAAGCCCATAAATTCAAATGCCAATTGGTTGTCATGGTCCAAGGGAGTAGGGAGTTGTGGAGTTAGGGGATTGTTTAATTCCCATCTCCCATAGGCTTTCAGGAAAATAGAATCTTCTGCGTGGTTTACGTTAGTAAACCCGTCCTCCGATTTGCTTTGATAATACAGCTTGCAACCAGGCAGGGATAGCATGTTCTCATTGAGGAAAATCGTGACCGGTTGTTGATTATAGATAGGATAACCGGCTATCTGAATTCTTATTTCAGGCAACGTAACCTTACTACCCATTGCCGCTCCCATCAAGTTCCAAAACTTCTGTTCAGGTTCCAAAGTCGTCGGAATGTCCCCCTTACCAAAGGGGGTTAGGGGGTTGTTAAGCAAATCACCCAAATTCAATTTTGTTTCGGCATTTACCGATAAATATCCAGAAAGGTTCTTTTTTGTTTCGGTTGCTAAAACAGTTTCTTTCAAAAAAAGATTATCAATAAGCTCCAATTGGAACTTATCAATATCCAGTGTTCCATCATACTGTTGCGGCATCAATCCGTTCATTTTAATTGCCGCTGCCATTTTATATTTCCCCTCACCTAACTGAAAGCTGAGTTCATTTAGTCGAATTTCGTTTCCGATTCTGTCGGGTTCAGCTTGCTTGGCAACAAGGTCGAGTTTTAATAACTCTATAGGGGCATTTAAGCTGGCAAGCTTGATTCGACCCTCTGTCATCGTCAAGTTGCCAGTAAGATAAGGATTCATGAATGCCTCAAAGGGAGTGGACTCCGACTGTGGAAGAAGGGAGGGTTCACTACACAACACCATATCGAGATGGGCTTTGCCGCTGAGTTCTTGCACCATCTCACTCAAAGCCGAAAATTGCGCTAAGTTGATTTGCTCACCTTTTATGAAAATTTGCATCGGTTCGGAATTTTCACCAGATTTTGTGAGATTTAGAGGAATTGTTCCATGAAAAGTTAACTCATTGTCGTATGCTTGCAGAGATGTTTGATTTACGGTCAAAGTCCCGTTTTTTAACAAAATACTGCCTTTGATAGCGTCTATGCTTATATCTTCTACAACGGTACTTATATCTTGTACATGAATGTTTTGAATATCAAAACTCACAGATGCTTCCGGTTCTGCAGTAGTACCATTCGCATCCAACTGTATTGAAGCCAGACCATCTATGTGCGGGACATTTTTTAAGAAAGGCGATAATATTTTCAAATTAAATTGACGCATAAACATTTTAAGGTCAAAACGCCCGTTTAAATCCACTGAACCAGAGAGGGAGAGTTCCGCTGTTGATTCTAATGTCCCCCTTATCCCCCTTCCAAAGGGGGGCAGGGGGGTTGTTAAAGGGGGTAGGGGGTTGTTGCTTTTTAGGATGATGGAATCAAGTTGAATTTGTCCATTCTGAAATTTCATCTTAATTTTTCCATCATTTTGCACACCGTAATCACCGACAACTAAGACAAGTGGTTCAATTTCAACTTGAGCTGTATAGTCTTGTAATTTCATTCCTATTCCCTTCATCGTCGCAAGCATCGAAGCGCGGCCGTCAAACGGCAATCCGGTCATATTGGCATCGTTACCGTTATCCATAACAAATGCGTCTAAGTCCATATCGTCGCCCTGAAAAGTCAATTCTATTTCAGGTTGTGCTATACTTTCTTTTATGGCAGAAAGGAAGTCAGCATCGAACCATGATGTTATTTCTTCGGTAGGAGGTGTCTTCTGCCGATATTGCACAAATCCGGAAGCGGAATAACGCCCCTGTCCTATGTTCCACTGAAGAAAATCGAAAGTACAGGCAAGCCAGGGAACATTTGCTCTATTCATAGGGTTTATATTGATATTGATAATTGCTGATAAATTTTCTAAAGGTTGCTTAATAGCAGGCGACTTCAAAGACACATCGCTGAGGAGGATATTGCCGGAAACCTTGGGATTTAGAGGGCTACCGGATATTTCTATATTCGTTTTTGCATAACCATCTATTTTTTCGATTTCAGGGGTGAATTGTTCAATAAAATTTATATCCCAATTGGGAGATGTCAGTTGAATGTGCATTGAAGAATCAGAAAAACGTTGTTGCCAAATAAATTGAAGGCTTCGTTCAGATTTCACCGGGAAAAGTGTGAGGTCAACGGGAACGACACCTTTCAACTCTATCGGGTTAGAATATAGTGCCAATTGGGTTTGGTCAATTGTCAAAAGTTTGTCACGGTAAGTGAGATGTCCTCGACTATTTATAGGAATATTCTGTTTTAAAATGTCCAACTCGCTTGATATATCGGTGTCCCCCTTACCCAGAAGTTTGGCAACTTCTGCTACTGGGGTTGGGGGGTTGTTATATGCACGAACAGATGTTGCTACTGATATCTCCGGAAATTCCCAATTGAAGACGAACTCTGGATTAAAATAAGAACCTGTAAGATGTAGTTTGAATTTACCAAGTCCAGAGATGTCCGCTACGCTAAAGTAAGATTGGGGTTGTTGACCACTGATAATATCCTTGAGAATAGCCAGGTCGAATTCATCTGATTGCGCGGTAAAATCGGACTTTTCTGGCCCAATTCGTCCGGTCATAACTAATACGGATTGAAGCGAAGGATTCCCTTCCATCTGTTGTAATAATTCAAACTGTTTGACGTCAACTGTTTGATTTGCAAATGCTATTTTAATGGGCTTAGAATTGAAAAAACGATGGCGCGGGGTCTGTAAGGCAACAGATTGCAATTGAATTGTTCCACGACTATTAACGACATTTGCCATATCACCATTTATGTTAAAAATACCTGTTGTTTCACCGCCCACCCGGCCGCCTGGAGTGTCGGTAACAGCGAGCGAATAGATAGACGAAGGCAATGCTTCAAGCAGCACGCCGAAATCAAGTTTCTCAAGCTGCATGGTAACATTAAAAGGCATTGGATGAATCGCGTTAACTTCGCCTTCCAATTTAAAAGTATCAGAAATGGCGGCGGCACTAAATTGAATCTTGTTGTTATCCAAATAGCCTTTAGAAGCGATATCACCGATTTTGATATCTGCGTACTGGATGGATTTCAAATCTATAGATACTCTGGCTTGTGGTTTAGAAATCATACCTTTGCCATTTGCGGTAAGCTGCCCATATCCCTTTATCTTCTTAATACCAAATTCATCAAGAATTCTGGCCAAATCCAAATCTCCTGAATTAAGCTGAAATTCATATTCGCCATTTGGATTATATACGGCACTGATGTAAAATTCCCCGCCAGTAGTTTTCAACGTCAAATCAGAAATCTGCAAAATCCCATTTTTTAATTTAAGTGGCGCTTTCATCTCAATGGGAATAGAAAATACCTGTCGCAAGTTTGAGTTGTCAGTGAACGAAGCGAACATATCATGCGCAACTAGTTCGCCCCCTCCATTTAAAGCCGTAACGGGGCCACGCAAGGTTATTTCGCCAAACACTTGTCCTTTCAAATCTAAAGGTGCACTCACTAACGTCGTATATTCAGAAATCTGAAGGGGATTCAAAGTCACGTTCAAATCAACCGTTGGATTGTCGCTTAGCGTTACTATCCCATTGACAACACATTGAGTATCCGCATTGCGAAGTTGCAGTTCATCAACTTGAACCTGATTTTCCGAATAAAGAAATTGACCTGTCGCATTGCCAAGGCGAGTTCCATTCATTGC
>JACKQG010007470.1_pt1 | contig 10991 bp, 7 predicted proteins | sample 8237621 | NCBI WGS metagenome assembly JACKQG01 (sample SAMN15677084, study PRJNA649215) | marine metagenome | biome: marine; feature: Black Sea; material: saline water; isolation source: suspended particulate matter (SPM) from the Black Sea western gyre | collected 2013-06-09/2013-06-10 | depth... | reverse complement strand
CAAACCGAAACCTTGCCCTGGTAACGGGCATCATTGCGTGTCGGCTTCAGCGTGTCGCCCGGCACGCTAAAGCGTGAACTCCAACCCACAGGTCCCGTCCGGCAGACGGGACCTACTACCAGACCTCGGCTTGCCCTCGCAAGTGAAACAAGGATACGCCATGACTGACAGATCGAAAGAAGACGGGACATGCGGGGCTCTGGGACGCCGAGAGCTACTGGCATATACCGCGGCGTTTGGAGCGACCTTCCTGGGCCGCCAGGGTCTGTCGGCAGAAGGGACCGACGCGGAGGAAGCCGAGAAAGACAGAGCGAAGCCGCCGCCCGCTCGCCGCTATGACATGAAGAAGTCGATCAATCTCTGGGCCCTTCCCTATCCCGACAAGATGTCGCTGAAGGAGAGTTTCGAACTGGCCAAGGAGGCGGGGTTCGACGGCGTGGAAGTCAATTTTGCTCTGGAAGGCGAATTTTCCGCCGAATCTTCGCCCGCCGAAATCCGAGCCGTCCGCGAACTGGCTCACGACGTGGGCATCGCGATCAGCGGCGTATGCTCGTTCCTTTACTGGCCCTTCAGTCTGACGCACAACGATCCGGAACGACGGAAACGGGGGATGGAGCTTGCACAACAGATGATCGAGGCCGCTCGCCTGCTGGGGACGGAGAACCTGTTAGTCGTGCCCGGCGCCGTCTACGCCGGGTGGATCGACGACTTCGATCCGGTGCCCAACGACGTCTGCGACGTGCGCGCTCGCGAAGCGGTCCGGCAACTGCTGCCGGAGGCCGAAAAGGCGGGCGTTTGCCTGAATATCGAGAATATCTTCGTCAGTGGTTACCTGTACAGCCCGCAAGAAATGGTCGAATTCGTCGATAGCTTCGACAATCCCCACGTGCAGATCCATTTCGACACGGGCAACATCATGCAATACCAGTTCCCCGAACATTGGATTCCCATCCTCGGCAAGCGGATCAGGAACATCCATTTCAAAGAATGGGACAAGCGTACGCAAGAATTCAACCTGAACACGTTCCGCACGCTCCTGGACGGAACGACGAATTGGCCAGCGGTGATCGAAGAATTAGACAAGGTGGGGTACCGGGGGTATTTGACCTTCGAATACTTCCACCCGTTCGAGCATTTTCCGGAGGCGCTTGTGTACCAGACCTCCGACGCGCTGGATCGGATGCTGGGCAGGAAAGCATGACGCGAGCGAACCGAAAAGTAGGTCCCGTCTGCCGGACGGGACCTGACGCAGTTATCCGCGTGGCAATGACTTGCTCGCTCTCGTTTCTGCCTCCGTGAATGACCGAAGATGGATGATTCTTTACGAAGAACTGGACAAACGGTATATTCATAAGGCTATACGGTTCCTCTAGACCACCCCTCTGCCCCGAGCAGTTCAACTAATTCACTGGAGTCTGTTACACGCATGAGCGATCCCCAATCCATGAATCATTGGAAGGAATTGGCCGATCAAATCGGGGCGGATGTGCCCGACGAGCCATCTCCGCCTGAACCAGAGCTCGAATCCGAGGACGCCGCTGACGACGCGCCCATTGAAGAGCCTAACGCCAATGAGCCAATAGCAACCAGTCCTCCAGACGAGGACGAGGCGGAGTCAACCCCTGCTCCGACAGTTAGCGAGCCACGTGCCAAGAATCACTGGGGAGCATTGGCGGGCGACCTCGGAGTCGAAGTCCCAGATCCAGAGCCCGATCCAGAACCGGCTGTTGGCTTTGAACCGGAGCCAGAACCGGTCGTTGGTTTTACCCCAGAGCCAGAACCGGCTGTTGGTTTTACCCCAGAGCCAGAACCGGCTGTTGGTTTTACCCCAGAGCCAGAACCGGCTGTTGGTTTTACCCCAGAGCCAGAACCGGCTGTTGGTTTTACCCCAGAGCCAGAACCGGTCGTTGGTTTTGAACCGGAGCAGCCATCGGAACCGGAAGTGGCACCGGAGGCAATCGAAGACACCGGTCCAGCCGAATCGAAGCCAGCGGGGGGTGTTGATATCTTCGAGGCGCCGCCTGCAGAACCGCAAGCTGCCGACGACGTTGATTCTGATCGGCGGAAGACGCCGGAGACCGGACTCCAGATGCCGTTGTTCGAGGATCCTGAGTTATCTATCGAGACGCCATGGGTGCTGGACGCCATCTTTGACGAAGAAGAGACCAAATCGGCTGAAAACGCCCCCCCGCCGATGACCGCGACGGTTCAGGCTGAAGATGCAGAACCGAAAATGGACGAGGAAGACGAAGAGGCCCAGCCTGCGGCCAGCGTCCGCCAGGACGAGGTAGCCGAGACTGCGGAAGACTCGGAGGAAAAACGCTCGAAGCGGCGACGGCGGCGCAGAAGGCGAAGGCCGTCGCGCAAGGAGAAAAGCGAATCGAGTGACGACAAGGCTGAAACTGGAGCCGAAGCCGCCGCGCCGCCCACTGAGGAGGACGTGTCCGACAGCGGCAGGGGCGAAGAAGCGGACGCGTCCGATCAACGAGACAACGCCGATGAGGCAAAGCTCAAGCACCGCAAAATCCCGACCTGGGAGGAAGCGATTGATATTGTGATCTCGACCAACAGGGAGGCGCGAGCCAAGAACCCAAATAGCGGCTCTCGGGGCAGACGACGTGGTCGGAAATAGTGCCTCGCCACGATGACCTAACATGATGACTGACCGTCGCCCAACCTCCTGGTCCGTGCTTGTCTTCGCGATGGTCTTTCCGACGGTTGTCACTTTGGCCTACTTCGTGCTCCTGGCCGATTACTCGCCGTCGCTGCAACAGACGGCTTACACGATTGGCAAAGCTATTCAGTTTGCCTTTCCAGCCGTCTGGGTCTTCCTCGTTCTGCGCGAGAAACTCGCGTGGAAACCGCCGAATCGCCGCGGCGCGGCAGTGGGGGTCCTTTTCGGAGGGGTCATTCTGGCCGCCATGTTTGGGCTGTACCACTGGGTCTTGGCGCCCATCGGCGTTTTCGGAGAAGCGGCCGACGGGCCAACCCGGCAGATTCGCGACAAGGTGCAAGACTTGGGGCTCGATGCCTTCTGGAAATACGCGTCGCTAGGGACGTTCTACGCGCTGTGCCACTCGGCACTGGAGGAGTACTACTGGCGTTGGTTCGTGTTCAAGCGACTCCGGGAGCGAGCGTCTCCGTGGACTGCCATTGTCGTCTCGAGCTGTGCGTTCATGGGCCACCACGTCATCCTGCTGGCGACGTTTTTCGGCTGGGTTTCGCCCTGGACCTACCTGTTTTCTTTGGCCGTGGCCGTTGGTGGGATCTTCTGGGCATGGCTTTACGAACGAACCGGGTCGCTGTGCGGCCCCTGGCTCAGCCACGTGCTGGTTGACGCAGCAATCTTCACCGTGGGTTACGATATTGTGAAGGATATGTTTGCGAACTGATCTACCCTTGATGTGGCCTGCAAACAGACATGGACGACATCGACAAATACTCTGGCGAAATCGACCAAGTCGTTGACCATCTGGAGGCAAGCCGGAGCCTGCTGCTGATCACTGGCGCGGGCATCTCGGCAGATTCGGGGCTGCCGACCTATCGGGGTATCGGCGGACTGTACAACGTGAATGACACGGAAGAAGGGCTGCCGATCGAAGAACTTCTCTCGGGTCGCACCATGAGCCGTGCCCCGGAACTGACATGGAAGTACCTGGCGCAAATTGCCCGCGCGTGTCAAGGTGCGACCTACAATCGCGCTCACGAAGTCGCTGCCGAGATGGAGAAGCACTTCGACCGATTGTGGGTCCTGACGCAAAACGTCGACGGTTTCCACCGTGCGGCCGGTTCGAAGAGAATTGTCGACATCCACGGTGATCTTCACGATCTGATGTGTACCGCTTGCGATTATCGAGAAACCGTAACGGACTACAGCGAGATCTCGGTCCCACCGTTCTGCCCGCGTTGCGACGCGATCGTACGTCCCGATGTGGTGCTGTTTGGCGAGATGCTGCCCATGGTCAAGGTCGAACTCCTGCACGGAGAACTGGAAGAAGGGTTCGATCTCGTGTTCACGATCGGGACGACCAGCGTGTTTCCGTACATCGTCGAGCCTGTCATAGCGGCAAGACGAATGGGCAGACCGACCATTGAAATCAATCCCGGCGCGACCGACGTGTCCGATCTGGTTGATATCAAACTGCCGCTGCGCGCTGCCGCGGCTATGGACGCGATTTGGAGCCGGTATCAACAGCGGCAGACGGTTCAGTAGTGTTCCACTCGGCATATGGGCGTAGAAAACATCCATTTCGTCACCGGACGACTGGCCCAGCAGGCTTTGAGGGCCGTTCTGGAGCCTCTTGCGTCGGAGGTCGGTTTCGAATACTCGATGGGCGTCATGCCGATCACGGTCGCCGCGCTGATGACGCCGAAATGGGTCGCCCGGCACATTGCCCCACCCCAGGGCACCACTCGGGTATTGCTGCCTGGGTACTGCGAAGGCGACCTGGCCCCGGTTCGATCCGCGGTGGCGACCTTCGTCGAGCGCGGCCCCAAAGACCTTCGTGAACTGCCCGAGTTTTTCGGCCAAGGCGATGCGCCCCCACGCGAGTACGGGGCCTACGACATCGAGATTCTCGCAGAAATCAACCATGCACCACGCCTTGCGTTGAACGAAATCCGTCGCCAAGCTGACGAATTGGCGGCCGACGGCGCGGACGTGATCGATGTGGGCTGCGAACCGGGCGATCCATGGGGTGGCGTTACTGACTGCGTCAAGGCACTGAAAGACGACGGGCATCGCGTGTCCATCGACAGTCTGAATCCAGCCGAGATCGAGCCTGCCGTGCGAACCGGAGCAGAACTGGTGCTTTCGGTCAATTCAACGAATCGAGACGCAGCGCCGGACTGGGGATGCGAGGTGGTCGTCATTCCCGACGAGCCTTCGAACATGGCCGGTTTGGAGGAGACAACCGAATTCCTGGACCGCGCAAACACTCCTTTCCGCATCGATCCGATCTTGGAACCGATCGGCTGCGGCTTTGCTGCCAGCCTGGGACGCTACATCGAGGCTCGCCGACGTTTCCCTGACACGGAAATGATGATGGGAGTCGGCAACCTCACCGAGTTGACCGACGTAGACTCAGCCGGTGTCAACGTGCTGCTCTTGGGCATTTGTCAGGAACTGAGAATTCGCAGCGTACTGACAACGCAAGTCATCAATTGGGCGCGGACCAGTGTTCGTGAATGCGACCTTGCCCGACGCATGGTTCGCCACGCGGTACAGCACAGTGTGCCTCCGAAACACATCGATCCCCGATTGGTGGCCCTGCGTGACCAGAAGCTCCTCTCGTATGCTCCCGAGTTCCTTGACCAACTGGCCGACCAAATAAAGGACCGCAACTATCGCATCTTCGCCGACGGGGGCCTCTTGCATCTGGTCAGCAAAGGTATGCACCTTGACGATGCCGATCCATTCACGCTGTTCGACCGCCTGTTGGCAACCGAACCGCGGAACATCGATCCCTCACACGCCTTCTACCTAGGCTACGAATTGGCCAAGGCCCTTACCGCATTGACATTGGGCAAGGAGTATCGACAGGACGAAGCACTCGACTGGGGCCATCTGACCGCGCCCGAGCGGAGTCATCAACGCAGAGACCGCCAGTGATGGCACGGATTTCCTGCAAAACGTGTTGCTCTTTCACTCGCCAAAACCATGGATAAACTAGTCCACCGCTACTTCGGCGAAATAGATGCTTGATTTGCCCGCGTGGCTCGAGTAGTAGCTCATGCAAAGCCTGCCCTCATGCCACACCATGCCCGGATAACTCGTGTCGCCGCCGCTGGGCAGGCGCAAGGCTTCCTGCATCGTGCCGGCCCGCGGATCGATCCACAGCAGTGAAGTCGTGCGCACGCCGTTGGGCAAGTAGAGCCGCCCGCCGCCGAGCAATCGGCCGTCCGGAAGCTGGAGCATTTCGGGCCCACCAACCGGCTGATCGATGCGCGTCCACGTCCACTGGGTAAACGGCTTCTTCGCCACGCCGATGTAAGCGGGCCCGAAAGCGCGCAAGAGACAGTAAGCCGTCTCGCTATCGAACACGATCGCGCTCTCGTTGGGTTTATGCGTGTGCGCATCAATCGACTCGACGAGCCGTTCAAACCGGCGGCCGTCTCGAGTGGTGTAGAGGTTGGCGGTGTACTTGAGGCTCCGGTAACCGATCGAGTAGCCGACCCCATTGTGCCAGGTGAGGCCCCACAGCCAGCAGCCGTCATCGAGCACGTCGTGAGGCCCGCCCCACCGCTGGAGGTCCCGGGTGAAGTAGGCGACCGATTGGTGTCGACGTTCTTCACCCGTATTGAAAATCTGGATGGCCGTCAGCAGCATCAGTTCACCGTCGGGCGTAATCGACAGCTTGGAGTCGCGGATGTCGCCACGCGGATCGGATAGCGACCCGGTGTCGGTCCAGCATTTGCTGTCTTTGCTGGTCAGGACGCGGACCTTCGAGTCGCGCACGCCACCGTCATGGGCCGGCGCTTCGCGGAACGAGCAAACCCACAAGTCGTTGTAGCGGATCAGGTCGGTGAATGCCTGATGGGGCCCGCGGTCCCAGATCTTCCTGCAGGCGATCAGCTCTACCCCCGGTGTGAACGTCACAGCCTGCGGCTCGATCGGCGCGGGCACGTCGTTCGGCAAAGCGTCGCTGACGTGCAGATCATCGATCAACAGCGTCGACGCCACGGAGAACTTGCCAGGCCGGCCCTTGAACAACGCCACGCCGTTGGCCTCCTGGCCGCGTTCCGACTCGATCGTGCCGGTGAACAACGGCAGGCCGTTGACACGGACCACAATCGTGTGGCCAGCGAGGATCACAGCAAAGTCGAACGGTTCACCGGCCTCAAGCACGCCGTCGTTGTCTCGATCGAAAGGCCGGGCGTTTCTGACTTCCCCCAGCGTTCCCCGGGCGTACGTGTAACGCCCTTTGCCAGCAGCCGGGTTGACGTTGTTGGGCGTGACGTAGCTCAACCGCCCGCCCGTCATTCGCTGACGTACGAGCAGGCCGCCGTTATTCAGAACTTCGACGGTCACATACCCAGTGTCTGCATCGCCTGCCGAGCCGTTGCCGAATTTGGCCTGCTGCCGAGCGCGGAGCATCACGCCCAACGTGTTTCGGGGTCTGTCGGCCGCATCGCCCTCGTAAATGAGATCGGTCTTGTCGTTCTCGAATTCCACCCGGAAACTGACTTTCACGTCCGGCGAGTCATAACCTTCGAGAAAGACACGCCCGGTGTCGCCTCGCACGCCCGTGATTGCCATTCGACCGTCGAGGATGCGGGCAACCAAGCCGTCAGCAGTTTTCGTTCCCGAATTGGTCACCTCGACATACCGCACATCGCCCGATTCCGTCGTGCCAAGGCCGGCAGTCGTGGATGAAGTGGGCGAACGGTTGAAGGCGTCGGTAACCTCGGCCGCAACCGACCGCGCGCCGATTACGAGGCACGATAACGCTACCAGTACCCGTCCGACTTTCGTTAGCATGACAACCAGCGCTCGGTGATTCATGGCCTACCTCCTCAACGTGGGTCCGCAACCGACTTGAGACTTCTATCCGATCAGCGTAACCGATCCTTTGCTACCGTCCACCTCAAGCAATTGTCCGGTCTGAAGTCGGCTGATGCACCCGGCAACGTTCACTACGGCGGGAATGCCGAACTCGCGGGCGATGATGGCGCCGTGCGAAAGTGTCGCACCACGTTCAGCTACCAGCGCGGCGGCCTGTGTGTAACCGAGAGTCCAGGTTGGGTCCAGTGATTCGGTTATCAGGATCTCATCTGGCTTGACGGCCGAGAGATCGTCAGCCGACCGGACGATGCGCACGCGACCGCGGGCAATCCCCGACGAGACACCGAGGCCCCGTAGGTCGCCGGTGAAAAAGGGGTCGGGAGTCGTTTGTGCGAAGCACCCTTCGGGTCGTTCCGGCAAACGACTCCCGACCCCTTTTTCGCCCAGTTCGCTTCCCAGAATCACCTGGGGCAATGTGAGTTGCTGGGCGAGTGTATGTTGATCGCGCCGCTGGCTGATGAGATCCGAGAAATCTTGTCCTCGTGCACAGTCGTGGATTTCTTCAGAGTTCAAGTAAAAGGCACCGCCGCTCAGATCGAGCCGTCGTTCCAGTTCGACCAAAGGGGCGCGGAGCAGTTCATATTCTCTCATGAGCAGGTCTTTGGTTTGCTCTCGCAGCGGAAACAACCGCCGGACAATGTCCAGGCGAGAGCGAACTAGTTCGCGGCCGATCCGTCCCCATTGCTTCTGGAGACATTCGAGCTTGCTCTTGGCGGCTTGGCAGGCGGACGTGGCCTGCGAACGGGAATCGTGCGACTGCCGAGTGTCACGAAGCTGCTCAATTTGACTTCGCAAGGTGTCTCGATCCTCTCGCCAACGCGGTACGGCCAGTTCAAACTCGTTGCTGCACCGGTGGCCGAATTCTCGCACGAACTCGTCTTCCGACTTGTCCCCGTTTGCAACAGCGCTCATGCCGTCGAGCATGTCCAGGGTCGGGTTAGGCTTCAACCCCGTCGTGAGCTGCTGAGCGAGTTCGACTCCTTCGGCGCCGAGACGCTCAATGAGTAAATCTTCTAGCTCGCGGTAGCTCATGGCCGCGAGGATCGAACCGGCCGTCAGGATTGGCGAGGTCTTCGTGAGAAAATGATCCAGCCGCTGCTGGAACAGATCAGCCAGCGCCGGTTCAGAGAGAGAAGCGTAGTCTCTGCCGAGTTCGGCTTGCATGTACTGTTCGAATTCGCGACGAAAGCATTCCTGGAAGAATGGCAGAAAGTCTCGTCGTTGCCGGCGCAGCTTCTGAAGGAGCGTGACGACCTGGACGGCAAGCTGCGGCCAGCGGACCAACAATCCCGGTCGGAGCTTTCGCCAATCGAAGACCTGCCGCGGCATTGCCGCACGCAGAGGATTCTCTTGGACTTCCCTCACGCACGGGCCAATTGGCGCGTGGCGAAAGAAGAGGTCGCTTTCGCGATCCAAGTCGACATAGACGTGACCGGCAATTCGCTGGAGGATCGTGCCCGGCGCCGGGTCAAATCCCAGATAGCGCTGCCCCAAGCCGTAGCCTTCTTCACCGGACATGAACCGCGACGCCACTTCCCAACTCAGTGGCGTCGGGCACGGCAAGACCTCCGCCATTCCCTTGGCCACCCAGATCGTTCGGCGGACGTGAGGCACTGATTCGAGCCGCCGAAGTTGTTGTTGCCGAAGCGTCTCGGCCTCGTCACTCGTGGGGTAGGCATCCTGCCCTTGTTGTGCGCGGGTCTCCTGACCCCGCACATGGCCCGACCGAAGGTCTCCGGCTCGTGCTCGTAGTCGCGCAGAGCTTTCGACACAAGGGCCGTCGCTTTCACCGCTTTTGTTTGGAGACCTGCGGTCGGGTGAGTGGCACGGTCGGGAGACCGTACCACAACCGGTGTTCGCCGCGGTAGTCAACGGACGCGTCTGCAAAATGTACAGCGTATCGCTCCAAGCCCACTCGATATCCTGCGGTCCATCGAAGTGCTCAGCGAGGCGATCACCCGATTCGATGAGTTCGCCGACGAGTTCATCGTTCAGACAGAGGGCGTCCGCGGGCCGACGATCGGTGGCTTGGCCGCCCGTAGCGTTGAGTGCCAAATCCTTCCTTCCCACGGTCGTGCGCTTCACAGTCCGCGTGGCGGTGTCAATGACGACCTCATCCGGGTTCACCTTGCCTGACACGAGCGGTTCGCCCAGGCCCCAGGTGGCGTTGATGATCATCTCGCGCCGGTCGCCAGTAACCGGATTGATGGTAAACATGACGCCGGACACTTCGGCGTCCACCAATTCTTGCACGACGACGGCCATCGCAAGGTTGTCTGCTTCGATGCGCCGGTGACGCGCGTACTCGCGTGCGTGCGACGATTCGAGTGACCGCCACACGGCAATGATGGCCTCAAGCAACGACGGCTCGCCGCTGACGTTCAGGATCGTTCGCCCCTGGCCGGCAAAACTCGCGGTTGCCGAGTCTTCGTGGCTGGCCGAGCTGCGCACCGCGACCAGCCGCTGAGACAGTCGTCGGTAGCATTCGCAAATGCGATCTTGCACATGCGGTGGTACCTTCAGCGCGTCACCGTCGCCGCTCGCTTCGCGATAGAGTGCCGTGGTGAGAACGAAGCCGTGTGGAACCTTGAAACCCGCTCGTCGCAGGCGCGCGAGATTCAGCGCCTTTCCCCCAACCAGCGACAACTGGCCTTCTTCGATCTCGTCAAGCGGAATGACAAAAGGTTCCATTTCGTTTCACAGTGTTGGAGACCTGCGGTCGGGTGAGTGGCACGGTCGGGAGACCGTGCCACATCTCTGGTTGCACGCCCCAAATAACCGCGACTCAACGATCCCAATCCATAGCAGGGAGATGAACAGTATTTGCAGCGCCGCGGACCACCGGTAAGTCAGCAAGCCCAGACCGATCGCAACCGAGAGCCAAACGAGTTTGGCGAACAGGCGGCCCCGATTGCGCGGAGCTCCAAGTGATAACGAGTAGACCCAAACCGAGATTGCGAGTACGAAGGGAAGCAGATTCAGTTCGGGTCCCAACACAGGAACACCGGGGATCTCCGCAGCGCGGTCCGCTGCCGAGAGATCGGGAATCCAGAGGAATGCCTCGCCTGCAAAGACTGGCGTCGATTGAACGACCAACAGTACGGCGATAAACAGGGGAATCTGTAGCAGGACAAGCCCCAGCGTCCTCAGGGCGCCCAATTCACCCTGCCGAAACAAGCGACGCACCTCAAACCGGTGGATGCGATAGTCGATGTGCTCGCGCCTTAGCCGCTCCAGTTCGGGTTGGAGTTGTTGGAATCTGACTTGCTGCCGTGACTGCTTCCAATCGATGGGAAGCAACACCAGCTTCAATGCCAAAGCCGTCAGGATAATGGCCCAGCCGAAGCTGCCTGTTACCCAGGCAAGTTGTTTGACCAACCCCACAGTCAAATAATCTGCACCGCGCATCAGTCGCGAACGGTGCTGA
>JACKQG010007469.1_pt1 | contig 10992 bp, 10 predicted proteins | sample 8237621 | NCBI WGS metagenome assembly JACKQG01 (sample SAMN15677084, study PRJNA649215) | marine metagenome | biome: marine; feature: Black Sea; material: saline water; isolation source: suspended particulate matter (SPM) from the Black Sea western gyre | collected 2013-06-09/2013-06-10 | depth... | reverse complement strand
AAGGGTAATCATTATAAGGGACCTTTTCATATCCCCCGCTTTCTTATGAAATGTTACCTTCTTTTAAAAGAGATGGAATCTTCCGGGAGAGGATAATTCCAATGGTAAGGAAATCTATATGGATATATTATCAATTGTATTAATTGTCTTTGGCATATTGGAGCTTTCAAATGTATTAATGCTCTATCTGACACCGGGAACCCGGCGCGGCAATGGCATGGGTGTGTTTAATGCGTATGAAAAATCAAAAAAAGATCCTGAAGTCCATATGCTCGTAAAGTATTTGATTAATTGGGTAGCCGGAACGAAATTAATTTTTATTGTACTGCTGATCGGAATTATTATTACCGGGAACAGTGCAACTAAGGTGTTTAGCGGAATTGCGCTTATATTCTCTATTTTAACATTTTTCTCTAGATTATATCCCTCAATAAAAGGGATGGATGAAGCAGGACTGATAACTCCTAAGGGGTATTCAAAAACCCTGGGAATTATGATAGCTGGTTTTGTAGGAGTATTTACCATAGCGGTAATTATTTATATTATAACCTGTACATAATCTTTATCATACCTGCTGAATAATTAAGGGGAATTATGGAAAACAGATTAGACATTGAATTGATCAGAACACTCTGGTCAAAGACATACAACACTAATGGGAAACCTGACTGGTCACACTTGTTCCCCTATTACCATGAGAGTATTATATTTCAGGATTCTATTCAGAGAGTTGAAGGCAAAGCCGCCTTTGAGGCATTATGCAACCGGCTTGCAGACCGCTGTAAAGAGCTGAAGATGGAAATTATCAGTCTCTCCCAAAATGAGCAGATAATCTTCATGCAGTGGGAAATGACCATGATGTTCAAGAAATTCCCCAGCTCGATCCTGTACGGCTGTTCAAAACTCACCCTGAATGAAGATTCTCTGATAATAGAACAAAGAGATTATTATGATCTCTGGGGTGACATATTTGATAATATTCCCCGTTTCGGAAAAGCGTATAGAAAATTTATGCATAAAAAGTTTGGGTAGCAGTATGTTAAAATATATTAGAGAGTATAAAATTGCGGACATGAAGGATATGATACGCAACACAAAGAAGCAGCACCTTCGGTCCATGGAATCTTTACAGGGAAAAACAGCGGTAATTGCCGGAGGAACTTCGGGGGTCGGATTATCTGCTGTAAGAGTATTTGCACAATACAATTGTAATCTGGTACTTATCGCCCGGAATGAGCAGAAAGTAAAAAAACTAGTCGATGAGCTTCAAAACGAATTCAAATGTACCGTTGTCTATTATTTAGCCGATTTCACTATACTGGAGGAAGTTCACAAGGCAGCAGAACGCATCCTCAAAGAGGTTCCATCGGTAGACATCCTCATTAACAGTGCCGGTATACACTCAACAAGAAAAATATATACTCAGGAAGGATTTGAATCGGTATTCTGCGTGAATTACCTGGCTCCTTTCATCCTTACCTACCGATTAATCACTAAGCTGCAGCAGAGTCCTGCGGCCAGGATAATTCAGGTTAATTCCCAGGGGCACCGTTTTAACGGATTCAATATCAATGACCTCAATTGGAAAAAGCGCATATATACCGGCCTTCGGGGGTATGGTGCTTCAAAAACTGCTCAACTTCTCTCAGTCTGGGAATTTGCAGATCGGCTTGAACATACGCAAATAACCATTAATGCAATGCATCCCGGAGAAGTAAAAAGTAACATTGGAAGCAATAATGGTCCTTTATATAGATGGTTCCATGATAAAGTAGTCAGCAAATCCCTGAAGGATGTAATAATATCAGGAGAGTCACTGCACTATCTTGCATCAGCCCCCGAATTGAGTACTGTTTCCGGTATGTATTTTAACCTTACCCATCCGGAAAAGCCGGCTCCTCATGCGCTTGACCGCGAAACAGGTGCCCTTTTATGGGGAAAAACACTTGCTTTAACAGGATTAAGCAGTGAAAAAATATGGATGTCCTCTATGGAGGAGAAAATCCAATGTTTAAAGATCTTATAAAAGATTTTTCCTAAGTTTTTAAAACATTACTGCCATGGATATTTAAATTTATTTTCACAATTGGAAAAATCAATCGAATGCAGGAACCTGTAGAAGATTTTCTGGAGACTTAAACAGAAAACAATTCATTACGGGATATCATAGGACAGCATTTTTTCACAGACTCCGGTCTTTTTTGCCATGAGTTATTTCAGTGTATATCTTGATTATATATATCCTGAGGGTGGGACTGCTGCTGTAATGAATTTATTGAGTGAATTTGTAAAATCACAAAGTATTGTTATACATACCAATTCCATGATTTTGAGCATAGACCCTGAAAATCAGTCTGTAACTGATAACAATGGAGAAACATATTTTTACAAAAAACTTGTTTGGTATAGAACAGCGCAAAAATCAACTCTTAACTCCCAAAGGAGGAGATTCTGTCTTCTCTCTCTTCCTTTCCGTAGATATTCCTCCGGAGTATTTTAAAAAGATATATCTCCTTAAACACTTTCGAAATATCCATTCCTGTCTTAAAAAGATGCTTCGCTTGCGCCTGAAGGCAGAACCGGCCTCATTATCAGCTGCCTGTTTGATTATACTCTCACTAAAAAGGTGTATGATACGGGATGGTATGAAGAATTTGTCGGTTTTATTTCTGATTCATAATTGAAGTTCTTACACATAGTGTATATCCCGTATTAACAGGTAGAATACTTGATCATTTTGCGGTAACTCTAGTATCCATAGCACAAATTACCGGGAATGTTCAGGGTGCAAGAACTGTTTGGGCGTTTTCCGGTGAGACTGTTCCTGTTCCGCACAGGATGCAGGATATTAACAAATCTATTGAAACCCCTATTCCGAATGTTTTTAAAACTGGCCAATGGGTATATAGTCCTTCCGGATTTCCTATGGCTATACTCACGGGGAAAATAGCAGCTAATAAAGTTATAAAAACGTTAAAATAATTTACTGCTCCTGTTCTTTTAGTGAACCTGACACGTTAAAATAATCAGATATATATGTTTCTGGAAGTTTCCTTATACTATAAAAACTGTATGCTACTGGAGGAATCAGGATTAGCCCATAGATCAGCCACATGGAAAAGGTCTCCTGAAAATCAGGATTTTCAGCAATTTTTATATTAACTGCAGCATTAGTGAGCCAATGTATCATTATTGCCGGCCAGAGACTTCTTCCTTTCAAAAGCAGCGCAGAATAGATAATCCCCGGAAGCGATACAATTACTGCCTGATAAACCACCACCAGGGAAGGATTTTCTAAGAGATTGAACAAATGGAAAAAACCGAAAAAACATGAAGAGAGAAGAACAGCCTTGATTATCCCCTTTCTGGTACTGCCCCATGCATAGAGCATGGCTATTAACAACAAAGCCCTGAATATTGTTTCTTCGACCAGACTTGCCGGTAAATAATAGATCAGTTTTGCAAATGACAACTCCTTACCTGTTACCATAAATGCAAACTTTCCAGTGAATGCAAACAGCTCAAGACTTACTTTATAGATAAAGATTATTACCACAATCACCCATATACCAGGGGCTCCCCGCCGGGTTAATCCGGAGGTACGCACCCAGCCGAATCCGCGCAGCAGCAGAAGGAATATTCCAAACATAACGCATTTGGCGACCGTATCCGCATATAGCTTTCCTATTTCAGTATCTGGAAAGATATAATGGATGGGAAAAGTGAGTGCTCCTAAAACTGCATAGAGGACGAACAGTATAAATCCAAATATGATGGGATATTTTATCACAAATCCTTTTATCTTCTCCATTTTTTTCTCCTTTTGCCTTTTTCAGATAAATCCACCGGAATTCTGTGACTGAAATTTTATATTTCCGGAAACCATCCCTTTACCTGCAAATATTAGTCCTAAAACAAATAAGACTGATGAAGCGTAAAAGCATTCAGGCTCCCCCGGATAGATAAATGTATGTTTTTATTATCACCAAGCATCGGTTATCAGCACCCTCCCCATCGGCCGCAGCATAGGCCTATTTTCCCGGAATTTGGTAATAATCTTCTGAGCATTTTTCTGATCCCGTAAATTTCAAATATTCAGGAGGCGGGTAAGTTTCTGTTGTCAGGTTACAGCTGGTTAACAGAAGCGTTAGAAGAATCGAGAAAACAAAAACCATAATACCGCGCATGCTTTTCAACCTTTTTAGCATAAGTGTTAATAAGTATGGCAAGGGTGTTCTTTTATGTAGAATAGAGTATAGGTTGATGGAAATCAATAAAATCCTGAAAAAAACAGGAGATTTATAGTGTAAAATTTCGGTTTAATCTGACTGTTAACGTACAGTAGGAGTTGTTTCCTTGTAAAGATTATCAAATACCCGTACAAGTGCACTGGTGTCCCATTCGCTATAGCCAGTATCCCTGGCAATTTCATTATAAATCTGGGCATTACTTGCTATAACCGGAAAAACTCCGAGTTTTCTCGACATTTCTATTGCAAGCCCTGCATCTTTACAGAGTAGTTTAACGGGGAATACCGGGTCATACTCATTCCCTACAATCTTTTTCCCGCACTCGGTAAATAAACCGCTTACCGTTGCCGCTCCGCTTGATACTACTGCATCATAGAAAATACGTGCATCCAATCCGGCTTTTTGCGCAACAGCAAAAGCTTCAGCAGTAGCTGCGTTAATTATTGAGAACATAAGCTGATTTATTAATTTCAGGGTATTACCGGATCCCGATGTTCCAACATGTATTGTTCTTTTGGCAAATATAGAGAGTATATCTTCAACTTTTTTTAATGCTTCTTTACTGCCCCCAACCGGCAGTACCCAATTCCCGATGGATGCAGGACGGCCTAATACGGGTGCATCCAGATATTCGGTTCCCTTTCGAGCGCACGCTGCATGAGCATTACGGGTTGTATCAGGATCTACTGTACTGGTATCCACAATAATATTTTCATCTGTGACAGTCTCCAGAAGTCCTCCGGAGCCAAATACGACTGAGTTGATATGAGCAGGCGCCGGCAGGGACATAATGATAAGTTTGGCACTTCGAGCTACTTCAGCAGGATTTGCTGCAAATTCAGCACCAATCTCTACCGCTTTCTGCTGCGCAGCTTCACTCACATCAGCCGCAATCACTTTGATTCCTGTATCTATGAGCCGTTTAAGGAGAACCTGACCCATAGTCCCTACTCCTATAAGACCCACCCTCTCTCCATATTTACTGCTGATTCCTTCCTGCTCTTTCATATTTTTTCCCTATGATATAATTTTTATATAGTATATAGTCGACTATATAAAAATGTCAAACTATATTGAATTAATAATGGCGGGCTACCTGGAAATCCTGATTACCCGCCAAAAAGCAGCACTAGTATTTACTTATTTCTTTTTTCACCTGCCTAATATGCTTACTCAGTTCTTTCCCCTGAATCCTCTGGTCCAGCTTTGCCTTTTGAGATCTTCTCCTGTCGAGATACGCAAACTCTTTTTTAAGCTTAAGATAACTTTGGAACCGTTCCTGCGAAAGAATCTGCTTTTCAAGGGCCTCCTGCACTGCGCAACCCGGCTCTCTCTCATGCCGGCAATCACGAAACCGGCAGTTTTCCGCTAACTCTTCAATATCGTCAAAAACCTGCTTAAGACCATCATCTTCATCACCTTTGTCCCCCCAAACCTGGAGTTCTCGCATACCGGGGGTATCAATCACCATTCCGCCATCTTCAAGTATTATTAGCTCCCTGAAAGTAGTTGTATGCCGTCCCCGGCTGCCGAGTTCACTGACCTCATTAACTTTGAGTTTTCTGTGTACAGAGAGAGAGTTGATTATAGTTGACTTTCCAACCCCTGACGAGCCGATAAACGCTACCGTTTTCCCCGGTGCAATATATTTACCAATCTGGTCCAGTCCCAGCATATAGCTCGCGCTTAATGTATATACATCTGCGCCAATGGCAATTTCTTCAACTTCTCTCAGTCTTGCGGCAACATCATCACAGAGGTCCGCTTTATTGAGAAGAATTACCGGCAATGCCCCGCTCTCCCATGCAATTGATAAAAATCTTTCTATCCTCCGCACATTAAAATTCTGATCTAATCCTGTGACAATAAATATCGTATTGATATTAGCCGCAACAATTTGTTCCTCCGTAACTGCACCGGGTACTTTACGACTGAAGGCGCTCTTTCTTGGAAGTAGCGCATGAATTATGGCTTTTTTTTCATTCGGGAATTTCTCTACTGCTACCCAATCGCCCACTGTGGGATATTGGCTCTTGTGATCATTTCCGAACCTGAATTTTCCGGCAACTTCACAGGAGAACTCTCCTGTGTCATCGCATGCTAAGTATTTCCTCTGTTTTCACGAAGTATTCTCAAAGGAGAATATCCTAATTCCTTATATTGGTTGAAATTTTGTTCAAAATATGAATCCCAGCCCAGTTCTTTTAATTGCATTTCCAGCTCACTCCTACTATGTCCATCCGTAAAGTTTTAACGGACCCAAAGTCCGTTAGGCCCCATCGGATAATCAACTGTTCCCCTATTTCCTGATAATGCATTTTCTATCAGTTGCTTTAACTATGCATATTCAAAAACCTCAAAGGGAGATTTTATTGCAATTCCACTGCTTTTCAAAAACCGAATTCGGTCAGTAATTCTTATATCTACTCATAAGATTACTCCAGCTTCATCACAACCGAATGTCCTTATTACCCAAGTATTGCCGCAAGGGCCAATTCAGATATAGAGCATTTTCCTATACTGATTCTTTAAACAAGTCTTCTCAGCCACGGCAAATATTTTTTGGTAATCCTGTTTGGTTATTTTTTTTATTTGTATATCCATAATAAATCCTCCTCCCATTTCACCAAGGGTTCATAAATGACCAGGATGTTTGTTCTACATACTCCTAATCCAAGAAAGCCCCTTCATGAACTCTCAGTTCTTTTTATATGGTTAATGTGGTTTAATTTTTTTGCAATCAGCATTAGGAGATTTCGACTGAATCTCCGCTGATCATTTCATTATACAATCTCTTTCATGGAGTTACATACTATACCCGTTTCCCGGAGATTACCAGAAAATTATTTTCATATTATGATTCTGGCAGCCATACAGCAAGCTCACTCAAGGCTGTTGACTGGAGCAGATACGGTTCACCGACTTCCACCGCCCTTTTCTGAATCTCTTCAAGCAGCTGTCGTAAAGATAAGATCTCAACAGAATTAATCTGGTGCGCGGAAGAGTCTGAAACATACCCCCACATATGCTGTAAAGCATTTCGAAGCCCTCCCGCAGAAGGCTGTTTCCGTAAAGATTCTGTAAGAAGCAGTGCTGTTTGAGAAAATTCCTGAGAAGGTTTCATCACAGAGATTTCTTTGCCAATTTTTTTATACAATCCTGGATCTCTTGCAAGCAGAGAATACTTATGCTGACTCCAGCACTGCTGTGCCGTAACTGGCAAGGGAATACGGCCGGAATCCTTATCCTTATCCTTATCTGTGTATTTAGCTCTGAGAATGGAAAACTGCTGATAGGGTTCATCAATATAGAGTCCGGGCCAAGTGCCTGCATTCTCTGCAAAATCTTCAGGAACCGGTGATCTGTCACAATACCCCCGAAGTTCCATTTCAGCTGCAAGCTGCTGGTGGCGCTGCCTGAGAGCCCATGAACAGCCAGCCCAGCGCAAAGTTTCAGGATGCCGGGAATACCCCTTCTTACCATGCAAGTAAATTGAGATTATCCCGTGCAGCTCTCGATGCTCTCCCAGCAGGCTTTGCCGGTTAAGATACCCTGGATTAATATCCCATACACGCACAAGCCCACCTTACCTCACTCAGCATAGTGATCGATAACTTTCAATGCCTCATCCATTATAGCTATGCCTTCATCAATATCAGCCTTGACTGCTATAAGGGCAGGAGCCATAGCCACTACATTACTCGGGTTGGCCGCCATAGCAATCATCCCAAGCTCTCCCAGACGTTTGGCAAGTTCAAGTTTTGGATTCATCCCTTTTCTTATACGGGCTTCTACCGGGATCAACGGCTCTTTTGTTTCACGGTTTCTCACCAGCTCAAGACCTACAAACAAACCCAGTCCCCGAACATCACCAATTATTGGATGTTTTTCCTTCAGCTCAAGACTCTTCTCTAATAAATACTCCCCAAGCAGTGCAGCATTTTCAATGAGATTATCTTCTTCATATATTTTCAGGACCTCCACCGCTGCCGCACACCCAAGAGTGTGACCAGCATACGTTGCTCCATGACTGAACATCGCATCTGAAAAATGCTTACCAATCTTCTTTGTGGTTATTGTCGCCCCTAAAGGAACATATGCCCCGGTAAGCCCCTTGGCTACAGACATAATATCCGGCACAACGTCCCAGTGATCTACAGCAAACCATTTTCCTGTCCGTCCAAAACCCGTCATAACCTCATCTGCAATCAAAAGCATTCCATATTTATCACAAATTTCCCGCAGCATTGGAAAATATTCCGGCGGTGGAACAATTACCCCGTTTGCCCCGGTAACCGGTTCGCAGATAATTCCTGCAACCAGATCACTGCCGCCCTCAAGCATAATTGCTTCATCAGTATATTTCACACACTGCATCTCACATTCAGGATAGGTTTTCCCAAACATACAGCGATAGCAGTAGGGCTGAGGAACGGTAATCACCTCTGTTTTTCCGGATACAACAGCCCAGCTTCGCGGGTCTCCGGCAGAAACAGACATAGAGGCTCCGGTTCCGCCATGATAACTCCGATACCGTCCGACAATCTTTCTTTTCCCGGTATATTGCTGACATATTTTGATAGCTGCCTCATTTGCCTCCGTACCTCCAAGAGATATAAAGGAGCAGCTGAGATCACCAGGGGTTACTGTTTCGAGCATTTTCCCCAAAAGTGCCCGGGGTTCGGTGGAGAAACTTGGTGCAAATGAAGCTAACGTATTTGCCTGGCGGCAAATAGCATCTACCACCCGCTGATCCTGATGTCCAATATTATGACTTACAAAACAGGAACTGAAATCCAGCCGTTCCCGGCCGTCGTCAGTGACAAACCGTAATCCCTTTGCAGAAACTACGCGTAAAGGGGATGTATCAGATTGATACGACCAGGACTGAAGAAGATTCTCTACCTCATATTGATCAAGATCCTTTTTCTCAACAGAGATTGTGCTTAATTTATTCATTTTCGATCTCCTTCGTTTCGATAGAGTACTCAAACGGTTTCATGAGACATCCAAACTTTTCAAATTATAACACAGGTTTTAATGGAGGTCCCATAGTAATATAAAAAACCGCCCTGATTAATACCAGGACGGCCATGTTTTCAAACAAAAACTATTAAAGTTTATTTCAGTTCATTTTTCTTCTGCGTCAGTAATGAAACCACGATAAGTGTAAGAAAACTGAGCGGAATTGAAATAATTGCCGGATTGTCCAGGCCGATTATTGCTTTATCAGCTGCTAAACCATATCTCTCAAACATACTGGGAGATAGTAGTATAATCGTTAATGCAGACAGCATACCCACAAAAATTGAGGCTACAATTCCTTTTGCGGTTGCTTTCTTCCAGAAAAGCATCATGATGATTGCAGGAAAGTTTGCTGAAGCTGCAATTGAGAAAGCCCAGCCGACCAGGAAAGAGACATTCATACCTTTAAAAAGAATACCCAGAAGGATCGCTATAACACCAACCACGATTGCAGTAATCTTACCGATTTTCACGCGGGTTGTATCAGAGATTGTTTTTTTCCGAAATATGCTCTTCATCATATCATGCGCAACAGCACCGGAGGATGCTACTATCAACCCTGATACTGTTCCCAGAACCGTCGCAAAAGCTATTGCTGAGATAACGGCAAACAAAAACACACCGAATGCTTTCGCAAGTAGTGGTGCACTCATATTACTGCTCTGCACGTCCAGAACCCCATTTACCATCGCTCCGAATCCGATATACATGGTAAGAATATAGAAAAAGCCAATAGCCGCAATGGCCAGGATCGTCGATTTCCGGGCAGCCTTAGGACTCGGAACAGTATAATACCTGATAAGAACATGAGGCAGTGCCGCTGTCCCAAAAAAGAGTGCTACCATCAGCGATACAAAATTCATTTTTGATAGAGGAGTTGATCCCTTATCTACCTTAAACTTCAAACCGGGCCGCATAAGTTCACTGCCCGATGTAGGATCCTGAAACCAGAGAGAAACAGAATCACCTTCGCTTTTAAAGTTCACCTGCTGAAATCTTATTACTTCACTGCTTTCAATGGCTTCCAGAAATTTGAAGGGTCCAAGAGCGCCGGTCGAATCTACTTCTTCGCCATTAACAATAATTTTACTTAAATGTCCTACCGCATAGAACGCTCCTTCCTCTTTGGGTAATCCATTGTAGAGTGTTCTGCCATCAGCAGTATCCGTTACGGTCAGCGTCTCTTTTAGAACGGCTTTTCCGCCGTCAGCTTCTACCGTCACCGTCCACCAGCGTTCAACACCGTCTTTTGCAAGTTTAACCATGCTGAGGCTGCCATCAGTATACTCGCCGGTAATGGTATAACCTGCCTGATCTACAGAAGAAATGCTCTCTCCGCTAGCTGTGCCGGAAAGGGTCATAAATTCATGATATTCATCCGAAGGTTTTGTTTCCAGACCTTTATTAAGAATTGCAATTACCAGAACCAGTGAAAAAATTATCAGTAAAGATCCTTTAATAAACTGTACATAGGTTGTTGCCTTCATACCGGCTGTTGCTACAATAAAAATTACAATGGATCCTACCAGAATTACCCCGACATAATGCGGAAAACCAAGCAGCGGGGTAACCAATGCACCGGCGCCAACCATCTGGGGAATCAGATAGAATATTGATACAACCAGAGTACTTATTCCAGCCATTAATCTGATTGCAGGATAGTTGAATTTTGAATCAAGTGCATCTGCAAAGGTGAATTTGCCAAGACGTTTCAATG
>JACKQG010007468.1_pt1 | contig 10992 bp, 8 predicted proteins | sample 8237621 | NCBI WGS metagenome assembly JACKQG01 (sample SAMN15677084, study PRJNA649215) | marine metagenome | biome: marine; feature: Black Sea; material: saline water; isolation source: suspended particulate matter (SPM) from the Black Sea western gyre | collected 2013-06-09/2013-06-10 | depth... | reverse complement strand
AATTCATGATTCGTAGGAACTATGCTAAAACTTTCATTGGGTTTGCAACCAGGATCCTTTCGAAGATTACGGCTTTTACTCTTTTACAGTATATAAATAAGTTCATCACGGGTAGACCCTTAAACCATGTTAAGCATGCGCTCATTTAATTTGCACAACGGGTTAGGATAGTTTACTGTTATCCATGAATATTTAATTTACCTGATGTAATTTTTTAGGCGACATTTGACTGGGTTTGAAATGGAATCACCAAATCATAGTGTAAAACATAATCCTGCCAGTGATGAAGATCAGAGATTTAATGACTTCAGAACCTTATCATATAATATAATAAATTCGTCAAATCTTGGTTTATCTTTAAATAACTATCTTAATGAAATATTAAAAATATTAATTGAATATTCTGGCTATGATGCTATTGAGATATGGGTGAAGGTTAATAATAAATATGTCAATTGTAAATTTTCACATAAGAGTAGAAATTCATTCCAGTACTTGGCTGTTGATTCCAGTGACAGCACGACAAAGGTGAAAATTCCAAGCCTTAATGAAAATTCATTTATTAATCATTTATTAATAGACACTATTACAGGAAAGTATGATCCCTCCTCCAATTTTTTCACAAAAAATGGCAGTTTTTGGACTAGTAATATCAAGGAGTACTTAGCATCGCTGCCTAAAGAGCTTCAATTAACAAGTCCAACAGACAACTTTTATAAGGAATGCAAATCTCTGGTAATGATTCCAATAACATGTGAAAATAAGAATATTGGAGTTTTACTAATGATGAAAAGTGATCTTTATTCTTATATAGAGTACGAAATCAAATTTTATGAAAACATAATTCATAGCATTTCATTAGGGTTAATAAACCAACAATCACGGGCTGCATTGCGTGAACGAATTAAAGAAATTACATGTTTATATGAAATCAGCAAGGTAGATAAACAACAGGATCTGACATTTTCTGAAAAGTTGCAAAATATTGTTGAGATTCTACCTCCTGCCTGGCAGTATCCAAAAATAACTTCTTGTAGAATATTATTAGATGATCTCATTTTCACCACACCAGTATTTCAAAAAAGCTCTCAGAGACAAACATCAAATATTATAGTCGACGGAATTAAGCGTGGTTCTATCGAAATTATGTATTCAGAAAAGAGACCACAACTTGACGAGGGACCCTTTCTCATCGAAGAAAGAAATTTGATCGATACCATAGCCAGACAAATATCAAATATAGTCGAGCGAAGGGATGAAAAAGAAAACAGGTCAAAATTAGAAGAACAGCTTCAGCATGCCGATAGGTTAGCAACGCTAGGGCAACTTACAGCGGGGATTGCACATGAATTAAATGAACCACTTAATAGTATTTTAGGATTTGCCCAGCTTACAATAAAATGTAAGGATCTTCCAGATCAAGTAAAACAAGATATTCAAAAAATTGAAAAAGCTTCATTATACTCTCGTGAAATAATCAAAAAACTAATGTTATTTTCAAGGCAGATACAACCACAGACAACTCAATTAAATCTAAATAAGATTATCCAAGATGGCCTGTACTTACTTAAGTCTCGCTGTGAGAGAACCGGAATTGAAATAAAGTATTCCCTTGCATCTAACCTGCCTATACTTATGGGCGACGAAACCCAGATCAACCAAGTATTAATAAACTTGGTAGTTAATTCTATACAAGCAATGCCAGATGGTGGTGAGTTGGAAATAAAGACATCATTAAAAGATAAGTATATTTCTTTAATGGTAATTGATACTGGTATTGGTATTAGCAATAAAATGATTGACAAAATCTTCTTGCCATTTTTTACTACTAAAGATGTCAATGAGGGGACCGGTTTAGGTTTGTCCGTGGTTCATGGAATAGTTGCTTTACATAAAGGCTCTTTACGGGTTGAAAGTAGAGTTAACCAAGGCACACGGTTTGAAATAATGTTGCCAGTTGACTAGTTGTAAGTAGAAGAATAAACATTATGATAAAAGCTAAAAATAAAGAGCACATACTTGTAGTTGATGACTCAATAGCTACATTAGAAGTACTTCAAAGGAATCTTACTACTCAGGGATATACCATCTATACTGCTCCCGGTGTTACAGAAGCAATTGAAATATTAGATAGTACAGAATTAGACCTTGTTATAACTGATTTGAAAATGCCGAGAGTGAGTGGGCTTGATTTAGTTCGACATATTAGGGAAAACTTTAAAAACATTGAAGTAATCATAATTACTGGTTATGCTACTGTTCAAGGAGCAGTTGACGCAGTGAAGATTGGGGCTGAAGATTATCTGCCCAAACCATTTACCGATGACGAACTTTATACTGCTGTTAGTAAAGCTCTAAATAAGTTGGCAAGACGAAAAGTCAAACAAAACAGGGCTGCCCAAAAACAATCTATGACCTATGATATTCTAGGTGAATCAAAAGAAATGTCTACTATATTTGATTGCATTCCCAAAGCCGCCTCTACTTCTGCTACCGTACTATTAATTGGTGAAAGCGGTACCGGCAAAGAACTTGTGGCGCGGGCAATACATTATAATAGTCCTAGAGCCTCAGCGCCTTTTATCCCGATTAATTGTGGTGGGATACCCGAGGATTTGCTTGAGAGTGAGTTGTTTGGTTATGTAAAGGGCGCCTTTACAGGTGCAAATACATCTCGTGCTGGTTTCTTTCAAACAGCAGATGGTGGTACAATATTTCTTGATGAAATAGCTGAAACCAGCCCAGCAATGCAAGTAAAACTTCTTCGTGTGCTTCAGGATAAACATGTTTGTATGGTTGGAGCCAATCGGCCCGTTAAAGTGGATGTGCGGATCATTGCTGCAACCAATAAAGATTTAGTGTACTTAACCGAAATGGGGAGGTTTCGCGAGGATTTATTTTTTCGTCTTAATGTTATACCAATAACCATTCCCCCTCTACGTGATAGGGGTGAAGATATTCCATTATTAATACAACATTTTGCCATCAAGTTTGCTCGCGAGCATGATAAATCAGTTCCTGACTTTAGTGACAAAGCTCTGCATGTGCTGAGTAATTATAACTGGCCCGGAAATGTACGGGAATTAGAGAATGTTATTCAGCACCTTATTGTTATGACCGATAATGAATTGATAGAAATTTCCGATTTGCCTTCCCTAATGCGTTTCTCAGCCCATAGAAAAGCTGATCTTAACCGAACACTGGAAGAAGTACAATTTGATTATATTAATAATGTTTTAGCCAGTGTAAATAATAACAAAACTAAAGCTGCTGAAATTCTTGGTATCGATCGCAAAACCCTTCGGGAAAAACTAAAAAAGTAATAATAGTATATCTTGTCCTTTCTGGGGAATTTTTCCCCAGTGGTTCACTATTCTCCAGTTGATATTTATTATTAGTCTTATTTGCACTGTATCAAGTTTGGCCTTTATCGGATATATCTATTTGTAATTTCATATTTCCTCGTCTGAAAACATACTTTTTATCGAATAAACAAAGCATTGCCATATACCGCAAACGGCATTGGTATACAAATTGCGACAGGACATTATCGATATAACAATTAGGGTTCATGACCTGACCGATTTGTTAGCAAAAAATAGAAAAGGAAATATAATGCAAAGAAATACTCTTGGCCTTTGTTTCACTTGTAACAACATTCCCACTTGTGTGCAATATAAGCAAAGAAAACAACCAGTTTATTACTGTGAACTTTTCGATGATTATGTTTCTCCTCCGGCTATTATTGAAATAAATACCGATAAAACGAGGGCAATAGAGCCAATAGAAGACAGAAATAGAGATTTACTTTTTATAGAAGGGCTTTGCTGGGATTGTGAAAGACGTGAGTCGTGTGCCCACCGACAAACACGCAAATGTTCTATATGGCAATGCGAAGAATATCTTTAGGTCTCAAAATACAGAAGACAGTTAAGGAAAGTATAATATGGATTCATCGGTTGTAACAGATATCATTAATAAAAACAATAATAAACATGGTGGACTCATTTCAATCCTTGAAGATGTCCAGGCTAAATATGGATACCTTCCTGAGGATGTATTGGGGGAGGTAGCGAAAAAAATCAATCAACCATTGATTGATATATATGGAGTTGCCACATTTTATAAATCATTTCGCTTAAAACCAATTGGAAAGCACTTTATATCTGTGTGTTGTGGTACTGCCTGCCATGTGCGAGGTGCCCAAATTGTTGTTGAGGAGTTTAAAAGACAACTCGGGATTAATGCTGGCGAAACAACTCCGGATAAAGAATTTTCCTTGGAAACGGTAGCGTGTCTAGGGGCTTGTGCCCTTGGACCAATTGCTGTTGTAGATGGGCACTACTTTTCAAATGTGAGTACCTCAAAAGTTAAAAAAATACTTAGAAACGCCAAAGCTGGTCTCGATAAGGTAAAAATAAAAACAGATAAACGTGTTTTCCCGGTAGATGTAAGTTGTCCATTTTGTAATCATAGCTTGATGAACCCCGATCATTTTATTGATGGGCACCCTTCAATTAGAGTAACTGTTTCTTTTAAGCGTAAACATGGGTGGCTTGCCCTGTCTAGTTTATATGGGAGTTATGCTGTAGAATCCGAATATAAAATTCCCGATAAACATGAGATGCATTTTTTCTGTCCCCATTGTCATTCCGAGCTGATTGGCGGTACTGATTGTGTCGACTGTGGAGCCCCGATGGTATCTATGATAGTGCGTGGGAGCGGTGTTATACAGATTTGCTCTCGAAAAGGATGTAAAGGGCATATGTTAGATTTGGCTGGTACGGGATTATAAACATATTAAGAACTTGCTCCCAAAATAGAAGATAAATATGAAAAGACTGCAGTCAATAGATGATTTTAGTGAATTAAAAGAACGACTTGAAATAAGGCATGATCCAATAATACCCACCCTTGTTATAACTGCAGGTACTTGTGGGCAAGCCAGTGGTGCAAACGATTTAATTCGTATAACAAAGCGCGAACTGTTAAATCGTGGTTTAACTAATGAAATCAGTTATCGCATAACCGGTTGCCATGGATTTTGTGAACAAGAACCTTTTGTGTTGGTGGAACCCCAGGGAACATTTTATCCAAAAGTGAACATGGATGATATGATTCGCATCATTGAGGCTGTAAAGCAGGGGCAAGTACTCAAAGATTTACTGTATGTTGACTCTAAAACAGGAAAAACAATTGAAAAACAAAATGACCTACCATTTTACAAAAAACAGATTCGTACAATATTAGCCAGTAATGAAAAAATTGATCCTATTCGTATTTACGATTATATAACTAATCAAGGATACGCTGCGCTAACGACTATTCTCGAGAAACAGGACTCAAAATGGGTTACCGAAGAAATTAAAAGGTCACAGTTGCGTGGTCGCGGCGGAGCAGGTTTCCCAACCGGAATTAAATGGGAATTACTGGCTAAACAAAAGAATAGCACAGATAAATATCTTGTTTGTAATGCTGACGAGGGGGATCCTGGCGCATACATGGATCGCAGTGTGCTTGAAGGAAATCCACATAGCATTATTGAGGGTATGATTATTGGCGCCTATGCTACTGGAGCAACTGAAGGTGTGATCTATATCCGAGCTGAGTATCCACTAGCAATAAAACATTTAATTATTGCCCTTCGAAGGGCACGTGAAATTGGTGTTTTAGGTATGGATATTCTTGGTACCGGCTTAACATTTGATATCAGTATAGTTCGAGGAGCCGGTGCTTTTGTGTGTGGAGAAGAAACTGCCCTGATTAAATCAATTGAAGGAAAGATGGGTGAGCCCCAGCAGCGCCCGCCATTTCCTATAGAAAATGGGATTGGAGGGAATCCAACAGTAATCAACAATGTTGAATCCTGGGCAAATATACCAATTATTATAAGAAGCGGAGCTGATAATTTTGTAAAAATTGGTACTAAAGGTAACTCCGGTACCAAAATATTCAGCCTAGTTGGTAAAGTAAAGAATACTGGCTTGGTCGAGGTCCCGATGGGCATTACAATAAATGAAATTGTTTATGATATTGGTGGTGGCCCAATAAACAATTCGGAAATTAAAGCAGTGCAGACCGGTGGTCCATCAGGCGGGTGTATCCCCAGCAGCATGTTTGATCTTCCTATTGATTATGACAGTCTTTCCAAAGCAGGCTCTATCATGGGATCTGGTGGTATGATTGTCATGGACGAAAACACATGTATGATTGATGTCGCCAAGTATTTTATGGGCTTCCTGAAAGATGAGTCATGTGGTAAATGTTATACTTGTCGAAAGGGTACTCAGCGCTGCTATGAGATTCTTGATGATATATCAAACGGTAAAGGTACGTATGAACAGCTTGAACTATTAGAGGAGTTGGCACTGGTAATAAAAGACACAACAATGTGTGGATTAGGACAGACTGCACCTAATCCTGTACTATCTACATTGAAATATTTTAGAAATGAATTTGATGCACATATAAAAGATAAAAGGTGTCCTGCTGGAGTATGTAAAGAACTGATAACTTTCTCAATTAATGAAAACTGTAATGGCTGTATGGTTTGCATTCGATCTTGTCCGGAGGACGCCATAACAGGATTAAAGGGGGAGCTCCATGTTATTGATCATGATCTATGTATCAAATGTGGGGCTTGTGAGAGTGTATGCAAATTTGATGCAGTGGATATAGTTTAGAAACTTCAACTGAAAAATGGATAATAATGAAATGATAAACCTTATAATTAATGGTTTAAAAGCTTCATTTGAAAAAGGTACTACTTTACTTGAAGCTTCTAAAACGTTGGGTTTTCCGATACCAACCCTATGTCATCTGGAGGGACTTTCACCTTATGGTGCCTGTCGACTGTGCATTGTGGAAATTGGCGAGGGTACTAAAACAAAACTGGTTACTTCTTGTACCTACCAAGTGGAAGAAGGTCTAAAAATCAGGACCGCCTCCGCTCGGGTTGTAAAAGCCCGGAAAATGGTTATAGAGCTTTTGTTAGCTTCGTGCCCCCAATCAAAGATTATACAAGACTTGGCCTCGGCTCATGGTGTTCGTCAGCAGCGGTTTAAACAGGAAAATGAAAGTTGCATCCTGTGTGGACTGTGTGTACGAATGTGCGAGGAACAGATGATGGCAAAAGCCATTGGTTTTTACGGAAGAGGCGAAAACCGAGGGGTCGGTACGCCCTTTGATAAAAAATCAGAGTTTTGCCGCCTATGTGGCGGGTGTATGTATGTCTGCCCTGCCTGTCAACTACGATGTACCTACAATGAACCGGATAAAGCGGTTTGTGGTGGTTGTGCTAACATCAGTCCCCCATGTGTGGAAGAAGAACAGTTTAATGATATGATGTGTTACATGGAGCCCTGTGTTGCATGTGAGATTTCAAAGGTAAAAAAATAGAGGATAAATCAATGACTTTAACATTATCAAAAGTAAATGCCTCAGCTGCAACTTTAACAAAAAATAGGACTGAGGGATCAGTAACACCAGGGTCTGGAATGTGTGTAACCTGTGTTGATGGTTGTATTGGGATGTGTGAAATTGGAAAATCAGCATATCGCGGACATGAAGTAATCTACCCTCAGCCCTTCGGAGTAATAACTACTGCTGCTGAAAAAACTTATCCTGTAGATTATTCTCATTTTAATATCATGGGAACTGCTGTTGGAGCCGAAGGCATAGAAGCAGACAGTGATAAAGCCATTTTCCCGGCAGTAGATCTAGAAGTCCACTTCGGCAAGGATAAGGGGATCAAATTCCGGTATCCTTGGATTATCCCAGGCATTGGATCAACTAATATTGCTAAAAACAATTGGGAAGGTTTGGCTATTGGTTCAGCATTAGCGGGAACAGGTCTTACGATTGGCGAGAATGTTGTAGGCATGGATCCACAATCAATAATAAAAAATGGTACAGTAATAGATACTGTTGATCTTAAGCGACGAATCAAACTTTACCAGGATAGTCAAATTGATGGGTATGGAGCTATTATTGTTCAAGCAAATGTTGAGGATACAAGACTAGGAGTTCAGGAATATGTTATTAATGAACTGGGGGTCGAAATTGTCGAAATCAAATGGGGTCAGGGTGCAAAGAATATCGGTGGAGAAGTAAAGGTAAGAAGTCTTGAAAAAGCTCAATTACTTTATGAACGCGGATATGTAGTATTACCAAATCCTACCGACCCCAATGTTATTAAAGCTTATGAAAAAGGCTCTTTTCAAGAATTTGAGCGACATTCCCGCATTGGTATGGTTTCTGAGGAATCATTTGCTAACAGAGTTGAGGAATTACGTAAAGCAGGTGCGAAATACATTTTTCTAAAAACCGGTGCTTACAGACCAGTCGACTTGGCACGAGCAATTAAATTTGCTTCTAAATATGGAATTGACCTGTTAACAGTTGATGGTGCCGGTGGTGGCACTGGAATGAGTCCCTGGAGAATGATGAATGAATGGGGTATGCCGCCAGTTGAACTCCACTCCCTTTTATATGAATATACTAAACAGCTACATGATAAGGGTGATTACGTTCCGAGTTTGGCTCTAGCTGGTGGATTTACTTTTGAGGACCAGATATTCAAGGGTCTTGCCTTAGGTGCACCATTTGTTCAACTCATTGGTATGGCACGTAGCCCTATCGCTGCTGCAATGGTCGGTAAAACAATAGGACGCTCAATTGATGAACGCCAGGTACCTGTATATGTTGAACGTTTTGGTAATACTAAAGATGAAATATTTGTTACAGCCCCAGAACTCCGGGAAAAATTGGGGGATAAGGAATTTGAAAAGTTGCCGACGGGAGCAATTGGCCTCTATACGTATTATGAAAGACTGGCTCAGGGTTTGCGCCAATTAATGTGTGGGAGCAGGAAATTCACCCTAGAACATATGACTCGTGATGATTTGGGTTCCTTGACTCCAGAAGCAGCCGATATCAGTAGTATACCACATGTTATGGATCTAGATAAAGACGAAGTTGGAAGAATACTAAATTCATAGAACTTTCAAAAAACAGTAGTTGTTTCATCTAGTGATTTTTGATTGCGATGTACCAATTAGTAAGCAGTTTTTACATAAAAATGCTTGTGAATTAACTATGATTAATTTCATCTGGATTTGGAATTACTCATGATTTCAGAATCGTCACAATGAATACCAATAGAACAGGCTATAAAAACATCAATTCTGAGTTGACAGAGATATTTGGAGTTGATATAACACCATCTATTATTTCCAATTTATCAGATGAAATCGTTTCGGAAGTCAAAACCTGGCAGAGTCGACCGTTGGACTCAATTTATCCACTAGTGTATCTGGGTGTGATCAAAGTTAAAACACATTCTGACAACCACATTGAAAATACGCCAGTCTATCTGGCAATTGGTATTAATATGGATGGTGTCAAAGATATTCTGGGTCTGTGGATCACCAAAACTGAAGGGACTAGGTTCTGGCGTAGTGTATTGATGGAATTAAAGAATCGTGGACTTAAGGACTGTTTTATCGTCAGTGTATGCAATTTGAAAGGTTTCCCAAGTGTATTAAAGACCGTATATCCAAGTGCTAAGATTCACCTGTGCGTTGCCCATATTATTCGCCACAGTCTCAGGTATATTTCCGGGAAACAGCGAAGGGATATGTTGATTGATCTACAGAAAGTTTATAAAGCTGGTACTGAAGAAGAAGCCCAAGAAAAACTTGTACATTTTGCTGAAAAATGGGATGTCAACCACCCAACAGTCAGTAAATACTGGCGAGACAACTGGGACTACCTCGCCCCGTTTTTTGATTATCCGGAAGAAGTACGATTTATTACTTTCAGAATCAATACGATCCTGCATGGCCAAGTAGAGTCTCTAAATTTGTCCTTAAATACGATTACTGAAGCCCTTGGTCCTCTACCAGTAAACAAAGTTGTACCCATATTATCGTTAGCATTGAAAAATGCCAATAAAAAGTGGACCATGCCCATTCAGAACTGGAAAGAAGCCATGAATCATTTTGCCATTCTCTTTGAAGATCGAATGGCTCAAAACAACTGACAAAATGCAATTTTAATAGTTAATTGGACACTCATACTAAAATATCGTTTACAGGGTTCATTGCCGTGACCCTGGGGGCGTCTAGGCATTTTGCTAGGCGCCCCTTTTAATATGTGTGGCCTTTTAATTAGCCAGAATAATTTTAGAAGGTCTTCGTGGTGAAGACAGCATAGCAGAGATCTGTAGCCGTAAAGACATTCACACTGGTTGTCGAAGTAGCTGCCATTTCAGGTTCAAAATGAAAGCGCCATAAGCGATGAAGCAGAAGATCAAAGACCTGATTGAAAGGTTGGGCGGAAACAACATCCCAACCTTCTATATGAAAGATAGAAAAGATGCTTTCGGGAAGATTATGTCGATGATACCCGAGAGTAGCACCGTTGGAATCGGCGATTCGGTTACCTTAAGACAAATAGGCGTGGTGGATGCGTTAGAGAAAGGTAACTACGTTTTTCTGAATCCATGGAAACCCAAGATCAGTTTTGAGGAAGGCATCAATCTTAAGAAACGGGCTTTGACTTCAGACGTGTTTGTGACCGGCACAAATGCGTTAACGCTGGATGGCAAGATTGTAAATGTGGATGGACTCGGGAACCGGATAGCTGCTATGCTCTTCGGCCCGGACAAGGTCATCATAGTGATTGGAATTAACAAGATCGTCGAAGACCTTAAGACGGCGTTAAAGAGAATCAGGAATTTGGCTGCACCATTAAATGTCAAACGCCACTCAGAATTTAATCCGATGCCACCATGCGGTGACACAGGCGAATGCAGTGACTGCAACTCACTATGGAGGATTTGTAATAAGACAGTTATAATAGAAAGGCAATACGACAACGACAAGTACGGGCCAGTTATAACTATTGTAATCGTTGGTGAAGAACTAGGAATCTAGAGAAGTGGACCCCAAAAACTGGACAGTTGCTTAGTGTAAATTCTGCGTAAACCAA
>JACKQG010007467.1_pt1 | contig 10992 bp, 10 predicted proteins | sample 8237621 | NCBI WGS metagenome assembly JACKQG01 (sample SAMN15677084, study PRJNA649215) | marine metagenome | biome: marine; feature: Black Sea; material: saline water; isolation source: suspended particulate matter (SPM) from the Black Sea western gyre | collected 2013-06-09/2013-06-10 | depth... | reverse complement strand
AACAGGATTAAAGCCAATCTCCATTTGTTCTCCAGCAAATCCGCTGATTGGAACCTCGATTTCAGCCTCGCCAGTTTCTGGGGCCCTGCTAGTAATTGTCAATTTATCGCCATCAAACTTAAGTCTTACGCCACGAGACTCTTCATTGGTCATCAGGTGAGCTCGCCGTACTGCTCGGTTCAACACATCTGTGTTGATAGTTACTCTTTGATCTAGGTCCTTTGGGATGACATCTTCAAAAGGCGGAAAAGTACCTTCAACCAAGTTGCTTGAAAGAGTGGCGGTGCAATTTGCCCCATCGTCGACATGAAAAACTACCCTGCCATTGTCAACCTTAACCGACACAACCCCCTCATCTTGCAACAGGCGACGAAGTAGAGTCATTGCCTTTGTGGGAACAATGCACTGTTGATCGTTTTTGTCACCATCACAAGTACCGGTTGCAAGTGCTAGGCGGTGACCATTTGTTGCGACAAGGCGCAGTGTGCCAGCAGTTCGATCGACTAATACTCCGTTGATGGCGTAGCGGCTGTGATCAGACGCCGCAGCAAAAACGGTTTTTTCCATCAAATCGCGAAACTGACTTGAATCAATCGTAAAATCTGTGTCTTCTGAGTCAAGAACTGGAATTTCAGGAGCTTCTGAAATTGGAAAACCAAACACTTTGAAACGCGAATCAGATGAACGAACAAGCATCGCTTCGTTATCTCCTGCAATAGTGATCGTTGTGTCATCACAACTTCTTGCTACTTGCGAAAACTTATCTGCTGGTACAAGTATGTCGCCATCTTGTTGCAGATCAACCCTATCAATAGAAAGAATCAGCGATACCTCAGCGTCAGTAGCTGCAAGTTTCAGGCGTCCTTCTTCCCCAGTTATTCTTACACATTGCAGAGCGGGAGTTGGTGTTCTTGTTGCCACAACGCCGGTGACCAAAGACATCGCTTCAACAAGGGCGTCTCGATCACATTCTGCTTTAAGATTTGTTGCTTGTTTAACTGTCATTTCTCTTGCTCCTTCACAAAAATGTGCAATTCACTTGGCACCTTACCATTGCAACGGTGAGTGTACCAAGAGATTTACACATTCTCCCCAACATTTGCCTTTTCTCTTACTTTCCCATTGCCCAAGTTCGAGCATTCTGCGATACTGTAATTTCTTGCCAAAGGCAGTATTTACAGGTAATCACCGCCAAAAATTACCTCAGAGGCAAACGAATGGATACACGGCACCCCCAAGGAAGGAAAATCCCCCACATGTCCTTTGAAGCAGAAATTCACGCCAGAGCCATTAAACTTGGTGGCCTATCTCTTGAAATGTGCGCAGAATCTGGAAGCGGACACCCTACTTCCGCACTGAGTATAGGGCACATCGTGACGATTTTGATGTATCGAACGATGCGATGGTTACCAAACGACCCAACTAATTCTACTTCTGACAGACTTGTTCTCTCAGAAGGGCACGCAGTTCCAGCCCTGTACGCTGCTCTAGCAGACATTGGAGCAACTGTTGAGTGGAGTGGCGAACTAGTTCAGTTGACTCCAGATCATCTGAGTACGCTTCGGGTTGACGATTCTCCACTAGATGGTCATCCTAACCCAGAAGAAGGTGTACGATTCTTCGACGCCGCCACCGGCTCGCTTGGACAAGGTCTTTCAGTTGCTGCTGGAGTGGCCCTTGCCGCTAAAGCCGACGACCTCGACCGGAAGGTCTACTGCATTATTGGTGATGGCGAAGCGCGCGAAGGACAAATAACCGAGGCTCTCGATTTTATTATTGACTCTTCGCTAGTAAATATATTGCCAATTTTCAACTGCAACCAATATGGCCAAGCAGGCGAAGTGAGTAAACAACAATCTCCCGAACGAATCACCGCGAAACTAGAAGCGTTCGGCTTCGAAGTATCGTGCATTGATGGACATGATCCAAAGGAAATAAAGGCGGCAGTCGATCAATTCAACATTTCTGGTCGCACTCAGCCCATGGCAATTGTTGCTAAGACAGTAAAGGGATGGGGGGTTCCATCTTTACAAGGCGCCAACTGGCACGGGAAACCAGTTTCTGGTGACCAGTTGCAACAAGCACTCGCTGAACTTCGCGAAACCGGCTTGAGATTGACTTCGTCTTTGGGCACAAACACGATAGCAATTCAAACTCCTACAAAGTCATTGAATAGACCAGTGGAAACACCCACTCCAATGAACTTTAAGGAAGCTATGGAGAGGTGGGACATGACTTCGTTGTTGTATGCGGGAAAGATGGCAACTCGCCGAGCATACGGAATCGCACTTCGATCACTGGGTCACACACACAAAAATGTGTGGTCCCTTGATGCAGATGTAAGCAACTCAACATTCAGCAACTCTTTTGCAAACGACCCCGAACTTGATGATCGTTTTGTTGAGTGCAAAATAGCAGAACAAAATATGTACTCGGTTGGCGCTGGTCTTAGTGCTGCTGGGAAGATTCCATTCTGTTCAACTTTTGCTAAGTTTATTACTCGGGGATATGATCAAATTGAAATGGCGATCAACTCTGGGGCAAACCTAAAAGTGGTTGGTTCCCACAGTGGAATATCTCTTGCGGCTGACGGACCTAGCCAAATGTCACTTCCTGATGTTGCCTGGTTTAGAAGTTTTGCAACCATGAAGGATCATCACGGAAACCCTGGGTGTTTCGTGTTACAGCCAGCAGATGCGTGGGCGGCGTATGCGTTAACGATAAAGATGGCCGAGCACAACGGGTGTTGTTACTTGAGAACATTTAGACCAGATGTTGAAATGATTTACAACCAAAACACTAACTTCGAACTTGGTGGTATGGAAGTTCTTACTCAAGGACGCGACCTACTTATAGTTACCGCAGGCTACATGGTGCATGAATGTAACAAGGCGCTCGACGAACTTGATCGGATGGGCGTAGATGCAACACTTCTAGATTTATATAGCATTCCGTTTGACGAAGACCGATTGTTAGATATCGCAAACGAAAACAACGGAAACATTTTAGTTGTTGAAGACAACTACGGTGCTTCGCTTGGTTCAGCAGTTGCGGATGCATGTACAACTTCTGGTGATCCATTTACGGTGAAACAACAATTTGTCCGCCGAATTCCAAAATCTGCACGATCTCCAGAATCAATTTTACGAATGTGCGGTTTGCATTACACTGACATCGCTCAATGTGCAGCGTCCCTTGTTGGTGTTGTTGCCACATAGCGTTCCCGCATGGTTATGGTGGACTCATCCGAGTTACAATCAATGCAGAATCTGGCACAAAAACGACGATATACCTACATTCTAGGTACCCTATCAATCAACATGCCCTCACTAACCGCAAGATTCGCCCATCCCGTATTTTTCTCAGTAGTACTTGCTGGTTGCCACGCAGTTGCTCCGCGGGTTAATCCTGACAACACCGTAGCCGTGGTGGAAATGTCAGTTCCCCAAGAAGTAACAGTACAAGCCGCCGAGATCGCGGTTCAGTTTGGCGATTACGACGAGGCCATGCGTCTCTTTAAAGAGGTTCTAGAGGAAAACCCGGTCGCCACAGAAGCCTTCGTTGGGATTGGTGGTATTTATTTGGCAAAGAGAGAATGGCAACAGGCGGAACCAGTTTTTGCCAGAGCGGCAAAGTTAGAGCCAAGAAACTTCGAAGCGCAGTATGGTCACGGAGTTTCTTTGCAAATGATGAAACGATTTGTTGAAGCAATTCGTGCATATCATCGTGCGTTGACAATTGAACCAGAAGACATCGGGGCAAACCTGAACATTGCTACTACTTATTTACAAATGGGAAGACCAAAGTCCGCAGTTGTGTTCGCTCAGCGCGCGGTTGAGGTGTGCGGTGAAGATGCACCTTCTCACATTACACTTGCCGCAACTTACCAACTACTAGGACGCCTCGACGACGCACTTTCAGAATACATAACAGCTTCCGAATTGATGGATGAACCCTCACCACAGTTGATGAGAAACATTATTTACTTGTTAACGAAAGAAAAAAGATACCAAGAAGTGGTTAATACAACAGAGCAACTTGTACGAGTTGACCCAACAAGCAGTTCTTATGAGCAACTTGGATGGGCTCAATTTCGACTTGCTGATTATGGCGCATCAATAAAAGCGTACAGAACGGCTGTTGAGTTTGACGAAGAAAATTGGCGAGCGTTAAACGGGGTTGGGGTGAACGCTCTAAACACATGGCTATTGAGCGACCGTGAGAACTTAACTGCGTATGAGGATGCAAGGCGCTCATTTCGAAGAGCGCTGGCTCTCAACCCGGATCAGCCCAAAGTTATTACCCTAGTTCTTAGATACGGTTTGTAATATGTCAGACGCTTCTCTACTTGAAACAATTAATTCTCCTTCCAAGGCACCATTTTTGATTGAACACATCAACGAAGAGTTCACTTCGGTTTGTCCTGTAACGGGTCACCCTGACTTTGGAGTAATAACCCTGAAGTATGAACCATCATCCTTGTGCGTTGAGTTAAAAAGTTTGAAGTTGTACTATCAATCATTTCGCAATGAAGGAATCTACTACGAAGCAGTAACAAACCAAATTCGTGACGATCTTGTTGAGTGCGTGCAACCAACTTGGCTACAGGTTATTACCTCGTGGCGTGGCAGGGGCGGAATTCGCAGTAACATTACAGCTTCCTATGGCGAAGTTCCTTGTTGCTAGGGTCACGGGATGAAAATTCTTTTTGCGACATCAAATCAACACAAACTTGCGGAGGTCCAATCAATTTTGGAGCCTCATGGAATTGAAGTCGTTGGTCTTAACGCAATTGAAACAGCTATTGAAGAACCTATTGAGGACTCGGATACTTTTGCGGGCAACGCGAAAATAAAAGCAACAGGATACGCAAAAGCAACAGGAAAACGCTGTATGGCCGACGATTCTGGGTTGGTTGTTGATGCACTTGGGGGAGATCCGGGCGTCTACTCGGCGCGGTTTGCAGGAATTGGCAGCACGAGAAAAGAACGAGATTCCGCCAACAACGAACTTCTTCTTGAGAAGCTCAGGGGCGTTCTGGAACCATCTCGTTCGGCACGGTTTATATGCGCAATCTGTATTGCCGATCCCGATGGAACCATTGTTGCAGAAGCAGACGGTGCGTTTGAGGGAGTGATCGCAGGTTCACCTAGCGGGGAAAACGGCTTTGGATACGACCCACTCTTGTTTTTACCAAACATTGGTAAAACAATCGCGGAACTTTCTCCAAAAGAAAAAAACATGAGGTCACATCGTGGCCAAGCAGTGCAAAAAATACTTAAGCTGATTGAACATTAAGCACAGCTACTTCGGCTGGGCAGTTGATTCGCAGAGGGAACCACGCCCCAACGCCAGCAGTAACAAACAGCCTGCTGTGTTCAATATCGTAGACGCCGTTTGAATGCCTGTGTCCAACAGCGAGATTTGCTCCGGGCTTGTTCGGAAAAGCAAGTTGTCCACCATGTGTGTGTCCCGAAAGAGTAAGCGCTACATTGTGCTTCGCAGCAGCACGAAAAGCCTTGGGGTTGTGTGATAGCAACAAGTGTGTTTCTTCATTGCAAACACGATCAACTTTTGCTGAACATTTTTTTTGGCTCTTTGCCCAGCCGATTCCTGCAATGTGTAACTTGGACCCACAGTGATTTATTGTGCACCGAGTATCTCGAAGCAAAATTATTCCAGCGTCAGTTGCCATGCTGCTTACAGTTACGGCGCAATCAAGTTCGTCGTGATTTCCAAGGACAAGCATGGTTCCAAGCGGGGACTTAATGTTTGCCATTGCTTCAAATAAAGGCTCCGCCCCTTGAACATCAAGGTCAATCACATCACCAGTACAAACAACAATGTCAGGGGATTGTGATCCAAGCATTTGCACGGCGGCAAGCGCTCTATCTATTGGCATTAGATCGCCTAGGTGAAAATCGCTGATGTGACCTATGCGTAACCCGTCAAATTCCGGTGGCCAGAGTTGAGTGGAAACATCAATGTTCTTCAGTTTGATTCGTTGATCAAAATGTTTCTTAAATATTCGTCCACGACTAATTTTGTTTGGCCCGCCCGTAAAAACCATCTGTCGCATCTTCGCGCGGCGGTACCTGCTTGATGTTTTTTTTGGTGTTCGCATGTGCAATGGTGGGTACGGGAGAGGTTGGTGGTCGGTTCTTGATTCTATGCGATTTCGGTGTTTTGTGTGAACAGCGTGTGTTTCAACTTGTTTCAGGGTTCTCATTCAATTGTTTCAACTTGTTTCAGGGTTCTCATTCAATTGTTTCTACTTGTTTCAGGGTTCTCATTCAATTGACAACAACATTTGCAAACCCCTCCGTCCAATTCGAGAATTGCCGCAAACCATTGCGCTTCAAACCTCCTTGCATTTCCATTTTTGCCGCAGAGTTGCGGGTGCGAGGATCCACTGTCAGTCACTAGAAACGAAACTGTACTCCCGCGAACAAGCCCTGCAACCCAGCGTCAAAAGTGTAGTTTCCATTTTCGCCATTTATCTCTCTTAAGCGATACCCAAAATAACCAGAAAAGCCGCTTGTGAACTCAAGCGATACACCCGTTTGCACAGACCAAAGAGAACCACCGTCATTTCCGATTAACCCCCCAGCAGTGAAGGAAGTACCAATAGACAGTGAATCAATCCAACTAATTTGTTCCCGAGTATCCCAACCCAAATCGAAACGCAGGCCGCCGTAGATAGCAAGCCAAGAGTTGTCGTGATTTACCGATAATGAAGTTGTGTTGTTTTGCAAATTAAAACTCGTTCCATACCACTGCACACCAACAATTGGAGAAAAGGTCAACATGGTGTCGCCGCCTCGAGGGTATGGTCGCCAATAATCCCACGCAGCCTCAACAGCAACGCTCTGCAAAGTTGTATCTGCTGACCACAAGTCACCATTGTTAAAAGCGACGCCACCGAAAGAAGTGTTTCCAGTGTAGGCACCACGACCACTAGTTGAAAAATCAAAAGCGGTCAAAGAGAAAGTTAGTTTATCAATGGGTCGCAACTCAAACTCTGCAAGGAAAGTGCTTTCGCGACTGCGAAGATCAACATTGGTTTCAAGGTCTATTGCACCACCCCCATCGGTTACAGATCCGCCAAGTCGGGGAATCCAATCACCAAGCCGAACCATGGCAGCGTCGGAATCTAGGTTTGTGCCGCCTGCGCAGAGAATTGCAGACAACAAGGTTGGGGTAATCATGAAGTTTTCATTCCCCTCAAATGCACTTTTCCTGTGCCCTTTTTAATTTTTCCAATTACGATTGGAGTTTCTCCCGCCTGCTTGAGATGCGCTGAAATAGATTCTGCAAACGCAGGTCGTACTGCAAGAACATATCCAATTCCCATGTTAAAGACACGGTACATTTCTTCAGTTGTGATGTTTCCGTGCTTTTGTAAAAAATCGAAAATCAATGGAGTTTCCCAACTCTCTAGATGCACCATTGCATCAACAGAATTATTTAGTGATCTGCAAATATTTCCCGCTAAACCACCGCCGGTAATATGCGACATTCCCGAAATAACCTTTTTGACTTTGTAATGCCGAAGCAGTTTTACAATTTGACGAACATAGATTCGAGTTGGCTCAAGCAATACTTCTCCTAGTGATCGTTTATCACAAAGATCTGTATAAGTTTTCTGCAAATCAAGATCAGCAACAGCAGCTCGCGCAAGAGTAAAACCGTTTGAGTGAACACCACTTGAAGGTAGACCTATGAGAACATCTCCCACTTCAACTCGGCTTGGGTCGATTGCTCTGTCAAGTTCTACAACGCCAACGGCAAATCCAGCAATATCGAAATCTCCTTCTTGATAAATATCTGGCATTTCTGCACACTCACCTCCGATTAAGGCGCAGTTGGATATCTCACAACCCTTGGCTACCCCAGAAACAATCGCAGCAGTTGTTTCTGGATTTTGAGTGTGCAGCCCAATGTAATCAAGAAAAATAAGTGGCTCTGCCCCCTGCACAATCATGTCGTTGACATTCATCGCAACACAATCAATTCCAACGGTGTCGTATATCTTCATTTCACAGGCAAGTTTGACTTTTGTCCCAACCCCGTCTGTGCAAGCCACGAGAACCGGATCGCGGAAATTACGCTTAAACAATCGTTCATTGAAGTCAAGACGAAACATTCCCGCAAAACCACCATGCTCGCCAAGAACTCTAGGTCCGTGGGTCTTCCTCATCATTGTTTGGATCAACCCCACAAGGCGATCTCCCGCCTTGATGTCAACACCAGTGTCTGCGTAAGTCAACGGTTTTTTTATGCTTGAAGCCATGTTGGAAAGTGTAGTCATTACTGGTGCTTGACGGTATCCTATGTGGTCTTAATTGGAGTAAAGCATGTCTATTTTAGTTACTGGAGAAACGACAGTCATTTGTCAAGGTATAACTGGCACAGCAGGTGCATTCCACACCAAAGGTTGTCTAGATTACGGCACTCGCATGGTTGGTGGGGTGACCCCCAAAAAAGGTGGTCAAGTAGATGCTAATGGACTTCCGATCTTCAATACGGTTGCAGAGGCGGTAAATGAGACAGGCGCTTGTGCGACGATGATTTTTGTTCCCCCACCATTTGCAGCAGGGTCAATTCTTGAGGCTGCTGAGGCTGGGATTTCAGTTATATGTGCCATTACCGAGGGGATTCCTATTACCGACATGATGAGAGTCAGGGCAAAGCTTAAGAATTATCCAAATTCGTCCCTAATTGGTCCTAATTGCCCCGGGATCATAACTCCAGGTCGAAAGATTGGTGGTGAAGGCTCAACCTCTACTTACGAAAATGGGTGCAAAATCGGAATTATGCCCGGTTATATCCACACTGCTCCCTGCGATGCAACTTCAGGGAAAAGCGTTGGAATTATTAGCCGAAGTGGCACCCTGACATATGAGGCCGTTTGGCAGACAAGTTCTCTAGGTATTGGTCAATCAACTTGCATTGGAATTGGCGGAGATCCAGTAAAGGGAGAAAATTTCATTGAATTACTCGAACGCTTTGAGGCAGACGATGAGACAGACGGGGTTGTCATGATCGGGGAAATTGGTGGAAGCGATGAAACTGAAGCTGGTTACTGGGTTAAAGAGAACATGAGTAAACCTGTTGTTGCTTTTATCGCGGGGCGAACTGCACCCAAGGGCAAGAGAATGGGACACGCTGGCGCAATAATTGGTGGAAGTGATGACACCGCAATAGCTAAAATGGAATCACTTCGTTCCTGCGGAGTATTCGTTGCACAGAGCCCAGCTGATATTGGCTCGATGGTGGCTGAAACTCTCGGTTTAGCAGCAAACACTTGCTGAGGCTGTATGCTGTAACAAACCCCAAACTCCCAAGGAGGGGAACGCGTGAATATGATCAAAGAACGGTATGAATTAGTCCAAAAACGAATAGCAGATGCGGCAATTCGTTCCAAGCGAAAACCAGAAGAAGTTCATCTTGTTGCAGTTACTAAATTCGCTTCGATGGATGAGGTTCGGCAACTTCTTGAGTTGGGACATGTTGATTTCGGTGAAAACCGTGTTCAACACTTTTCACAACTTGCAGCCCAGGTACAAGAGCATATTGATAGACGCAGAGAGATTGGAGAACTTCTGCAGCCAAATCCTGTGCGATGGCACTTTATTGGGCACCTACAACGCAATAAGTGTCGCAAGGTGTTACCGCTTTCTCGTTTGTTACACTCGCTCGATTCCTTGAGGCTTGCCGAAGAAATTCAAGACTCTGCCGAAAGACAAAACCTTTCAATTGAGGTTCTCATTCAAGTTAATGTAAGCGGAGACAGGCACAAACATGGCGTTGCCCCCGCAGCCGTAAGCCACATTCTCGATCAAATAGACACAATGCCAAACATTGTTCCTCGTGGGATGATGTGCATGGCGCCCCTGGTTGAGAATCCAGAAGATTCTCGACCAACATTTTTGCGGTGCAGAGAAATCTTTGAGGAGACGCAGGTGGGCACAAACGAAGAATCGCAATTTAATGTTCTTTCTATGGGTATGTCAAGCGATTTTGAAATTGCAATTGAGTGTGGTGCAAACATAGTTCGCGTAGGAACTGCACTATTTGGCGAAAACGCCGAACCCTCTGATGAGTCGTCTAGGGAGTGTGCGCAGCCGTAAACGCAAGAGCACAAGTTTCTATGATTGAACCTCAACGGTTTGTGATAATGAATCGCTAATTAATATCAACCATCGTTTCAAGAGCGAGTTGTTCAAGTGATCGCGAAAAATCTACGCTCGAAACTCCTACGCCATCTGGAACACTAAGCCTGATGGGAGCAAAGTTCAATATTCCAGTAATTCCCGCAGCGACAAGCCTGTCTGTTACTTCTTGAGCAACTGATACGGGAACGGATAGGACAGCAAGTCGGATTTTTCGAAGAGGGATAATTCTAGTCATGTCAGCCACCGGTCGGACTCGGTGGTTGGCGACCATTGTCCCAACAACATTTGGATCACTATCAAAGACGGCGACAACCTGGAAACCCCGATCCACGAAACGGGAATAAGAAGAAAGTGCTTGCCCAATTTTTCCTGCTCCAACAACGGCAACATCCCAGGTTTGATTTGTGCCCATTATTTTGCGAAGTTGTTCACAAAGTGGAATGACTACATAGCCGACTCCAGGTCTTCCAAAAGTGCCAAAAGTAGCAAAGTCCTTTCTTACTTGTGCAGAGGTAATGTCAAGAGCAGCGCCGAGTTGGGTTGAGTTGATCGTAAGAATGTTGGATTCACGAATTGACTCAAGTTCCCGCAAATAAAGGCTGAGTCGCCGAGCAGTAGGTTTTGGGATTCGTTGGCGCCAAGTCATTTCTCAATTATACGGAATACATAATATGGAATACATAACCGCGCGAGTTTTTTAGTTTTTTGGATCTCAATTGGTTCGTTTGGATGGACTTGGCCGTGCTTTGGCGATTCATCAAGCCCCGTTGTAGCCAACGGTATAGTGTACCGGGTACTGTACCCGGTACGCTTA
>JACKQG010007466.1_pt1 | contig 10993 bp, 6 predicted proteins | sample 8237621 | NCBI WGS metagenome assembly JACKQG01 (sample SAMN15677084, study PRJNA649215) | marine metagenome | biome: marine; feature: Black Sea; material: saline water; isolation source: suspended particulate matter (SPM) from the Black Sea western gyre | collected 2013-06-09/2013-06-10 | depth... | reverse complement strand
GTTATTCCCGACTGAATTAGTTTCTCTATCACCGTCAAATTTCGTGAGGAAGGACCAATCGTGGCAATTATCTGAGGCGTATGCAGAATTATAGACTTCAATGGTGAGTCCCCCTTACCTAATCATTACCCACAACTCCATAAACCTATGCGGGACAAGTACTTCTCTCCTCATCGCGGGTTCAGGGATGGATAGCATGATTTTCAGCCTGCGAATCAATTCGCAAAATTTTAGGGTAATCTACCAAAGTTAAGTTATAACAATCTCAACTAATTTGTAGGTAGAACCCCATAAACCTCAATCTCTCGCACACCAGCGGTATTCTCAACCAAAACTCGATAGTATTCCACAAAACGACCCATAACGATATCACGAATCCGATTAACGACTATATCATCTTGAGTTGGTCTTTCTTTACTGACAATGTCATCATCAACTGTTCGCGTAACATTAATCCGAATCTTATCTGTCATGAAACTGAGGCGACCAAATTCATATTTAGGTTGTATCATCTTCGAATCCACACCTTTTGCATCCCGACGCTGCCGTACTGTTTGGGATGTTTTCCATTCCATGTTATTGCTGTCCCAATATTGTAGTTCGAAGTAGAAGAGGTTGTGGTTATGAATAACAATCTTACGAATCTTTTTCGGTTCAGTAAGTTGTACGATGAAGTGCCTCGGTCTCTTGGCGGAGCTATACGCAACAGTATTGATTTTCCCGTCGTTTATAGCTGATGTCTCAGATTTTCCGCCATTGGCATCTAAAGCGTAGTTTTCACTCCAATTGGTAGTGAGAATCGTAGCCCACATACAGCCTGATGTAAACAAGATGACGCTGTAAAATATAAACAAGAGAGCTATATTCAGCGCAAGTCTTTGCACTTGGCATAATGTTGGATTTTTCATATATTCACCTCTGAATTTCAGGATAGTATATATTGAAGGCAACGCCGTGTCAAGGATATTTTCTCTGGACAACTATCCCAAAATTTGTTACACTAAATATGGCAAGATGGCAAAAGGGTACAAGGGCAAGAAGGCAATTAGCCCCTTACCCGTTTTGCCCCCTTTGCCTCTTAGCCATTTAGCCTTTTATAACTTAATCAAAGGAGCACAAACAATGTCATTCGATAGTTTTACATTACATATCCTTGTCTCAGAATTGCGCGACGCCCTTTTGGGAGGGCGGATACGACATATTGCTCAGACGCATTCTTTTGAAATTATCCTCCGAATATCCAATGAAAGCGGCAATCGGGATTTGTTGATTTCAGCACATCCTACACACGCGAGAGTTCATTTGACGAAACAAATTTCCAAAACGAAAGAACGTTTTCATTTTGCTGATTTTTTAATGCAACATATCATGCGCGGGACAATAACACGTATTGAGCAAATCGGTCTGGATAGAATTCTAAAGATTTCAATTTCCCCAATCTCATCTGTGATTGAAGTCGAGCCGAAACTGTTAATCGCGGAGTTTATGGGCAAACATAGCAATATCATTCTCGTCAATGAGAACACCGGCAAGATTTTAGAAAGTATCAAGCATATCGATGAGTCGATGAGCAGGTATCGAGAAGTGCTTCCTGGCTTGGAATATGTGTTGCCGCCACAGCAACAAAAACTCGACCCGTTTAGTTTAGAACAGTCCAAATTTATGTCCCTGTTTGAAGATAACTCTAAACAGCAAACCTGGCGTGTGCTTTTGAATAACATAGACGGTATAGGCCCAATGATAGCGAAGGAAATTGTTACTCGCGCGGCGGTGGATGAAACCCCAACCGCTTTGTGGGACGCATTCAAAGAGGTGCTTGAGGCTTTCCAACCCGGCGCGTATTCTCCTCAAGTACACGTTTCTGCGACGGATGAAACCGATGTCGTTGCAGCCTCTGCCTTACCGTTGATGCAATTTCGCGAGACAAAACGATTACCTTTTGAGAGCATGAGCGAGGCGTTGGAACATTTTTATCAGTGTGCCACAATCAGGGAAAATATCGCGACGCAGATAAACGCCTTGACCCAAGCTCTCAATAAAAAGCGTGAGGCGGCCGAAAGTAAACTGGCGTTGTTATCGGAGGATTTGCGCACAGCCGAGAATGCTGATGATATTCGCATCAAAGGCGAACTGATAATCTCTAACCTGCATAGAATCAAACGCGGGCAAACCGAGGTTGAGGTCGAAAACTACTATGACCCAAATCTAAGTAAGTTCGTCATTGACTTAAATCCTCGTCTCACTCCATCGAACAACGCGCAACGATATTTCAAGCAATATTCCAAAGCAAAGCGGAGTAAATCTGTGATAAGTAATCTGATTGCCGAAAATGAGGCACTTCTGGATCTAATCGAACATTATACTGCTGAACTCAAGAAAGCGAAAGAGTTGAAGCAATTACTTGCGATACGGTCGGAGTTAGCTGAAAAAGGTTGGATTTCTTCACCGAATGAAAAAAAGAAGCGAAAGAAAAAAGAGAAAGATACCACTTTCAGAAGTTATACTTCATCCGATGGATTTCAACTTTACGTTGGACGGAATAGCAAAGAAAACGACATGCTTATCACCCGCGTTGCTAAAAAAGACGATATGTGGCTGCATGCGAAGCATATCTTTGGTTCTCATGTAATCATTCGGAATCCTGAAAAAAAACCGGGAATTCCTATGCCAACACTTTTAGAAGCCGCACAGATTGCAGCTTATTTCAGCAAAGCGGGCAAATCGAGCCATGTGCCGGTGGATTATACCTGGGCGAAGTTCGTCGTCAAACCGAAAGGCTCAAAACCGGGATTTGTCACCTATACGCGCGAAAAAACACTTTATGTCGAGCCGCAGAAACCGGGAAGGCGCATAGATGATGAAAAGTAAAAAGAATCAGAAACCGAGTTTTTCGGAAAAACTCGGTTTCTAACCATCGGGTAAATAAAAATGATTCATGGACTGCTATATTTTCAATATCTCTTTTGTATGATTTTCCTGTTATCCGGTATCAGCGCGGCAGCAGATGATTACTTCAGCAGAATTACAACTGCATCCAACGGTAGATTGACAAGGTTTGGCCATTCGCCAATCACGCTATATGTCGGGTCTATTCCCTTATCTGAGGAATTGAAGTCAGGGTATCGGGATGCTCTTGAGGAATCTTTATCGCTATGGGAAGAAGTTGCTGAGGGAAAAGTAAAATTTAAGCGGGTGGATAGCCCGAATGATGCTGATATTAAACTGAAATGGATATATAAACTGATGCACTCAAATCGGTCAAGGCAAATTGGTGAGGCAAATCTCGTGCGGATGGAGGCGGGGAAATTTCATGTGGAAGTTGTCATTTTTCTGCGAGATTTTACTACAATGAAACTGTTGGACTGTGATACTCTAAAGGCGGCAATATTACACGAGTTAGGACATGCTTTGGGATTATGGGGCCATAGCCCCAACCCTGGAGACGTAATGTTTTACTCAGCGGCTGCGACAAAACCAATTGAGCGCGATGTGGCGACTCTACGCAAAGTTTATGCGACTCCGCCTGATACGGCATTTCATCATGACGCCATTGCTGCTCTGAATGCTGAATTAGAAGAAGATTCCAACCTGCCTTCCGCGCCAGGCGCAATGCCAGCAAGTGTTTCGGAGAAAGCGCGGTTATACTATCTTTTGGGAACTATATATGCTGACTTAGGAGATTACGACGCCGCTATCAGTAATGTTCAGAAAGCGTTGGAAATGGCTCCCTATGTTTCAGAATATGCGGCGCGCCTGGCGATAATTTTTGACGAAAAAGGGATGTATGGGCAAGCCATAGCCCAATATACCGAGGCTGTAAAAAAAGAGCCTGCCGCATCTTTATATGGCAGACTGGGTTTGTTGTATCTACTTCAGGAGGATTTTGAGAAAGCTGTCCAATGTTATCATAGCGGTTTACGGCTAAATGCGCGCTCGTCAGCGTTGCGGCAGAATATTCTCGCAGCTTATCACCGTTGGGGATTCAAATTAATCAACGAGGAACGGTATTCTGAGGCGCTAAAGGTGTTTGATATGGCTTTGATATATTCTCCGTTTTCATACATTCTGCATTATGACCGAGCCATCGCTTACTCAGGTGCAAAGCAGTATGAAAAGTCTATCGCACAATATAAATTGGTCTTAGATATTGAATCCAATTTCTCACTGGCTAAAATTGGCCTGGCGTCGGCTTTGAACAACCTCGGCGTTCAACAGGCCCAGTCCAACGCGTTTGACAAAGCAATCAATTTGTATCAAGAAGCTCTTCAGTGGGATGCAGAATGTCAAGAAGCGCAAGAAAATATAGAATCGATATACCTGCGCTTGGGGTGGGAGAAGAGTAACGCCGGAAACTTCAACGCGGCGATGACGGAATATCAGCGCGCTTTGACTTTAAATCCAGACAATGCGGATACATATAATGATATAGGACTCATATTATACAAACAGGAGCGATATGCTGAAGCCACTGTGGAGTTTAAAAAGGCGCTGGCATTGAGACCACAATTTGAAGATGCTGCTTTAAACTTGAAATACACCCGCAGGTCGAAAATGCGGGCTAAATTCAAACCGGTTTTATCCATCTGTGGGATATTGATGGTTTCTTGCGGAATGATAATTTTCAGCATAAGGTGGGTAAGAAAATGTGCAGCCAAAAGTAAGCGGAATGATTAGCGGCTTCTCCTTCCATCTCCAAATTACCTGTGTCACGTCCAAATCCAACTTCGTTTGTGATTTGAGAATATCCTATTCTGAATATCCTCACTCTCCCCAACCGTCAATACTATTGGATTAAGAAGTAACCATAGGGTTGATACTCATGGGGAAAACACGGATTGTAAGAGTACTCGGATTTAGTCAACAGCCCCCTAACCCCCTTTGGTAAGGGGGAAACCCAAAATCCGTTTATTCCGTAAATCCGTGTTCTAAACCTTTGGGTTGAGTAGCTTGCGTATCGAAAGCATTAGCCCTAAATAATTTTCTTGTATTCCATTAACAATAATGCTACAATATACGTCATGCATAGGCATCTCTAACTCATCCTCAAATTCGCTATGGATTGGCGCAAATCTGTACTAAGAGGCGAACATAGTAATGCAGAAGTTTGCAGTTATTGGATTAGGACGGTTTGGTTCACAACTTGCTATCAGTTTAGCTGAACGGGATGCGGAAGTAATAGCAATTGATAAAGATATGCAAGCAGTAGAACAAGTCAAAGATATTGTGACTTACGCGGTACGTCTGGACGGTGCCAATAAAGAAGCACTATTGACACAAGGAATAAGTGAAGTTGATACAGTAATTGTTGCTATCGGTGATAATTTTGAAGCGAATGTGCTGACAGCGGCACTTTTGAAAAATATCGGTGTTAAAACAGTGATAGCTCGCGCAGCATCAGAAATTCAAAAGCAAATTCTGGAGTTACTCGGAGTCGATAGAGTTGTTTTCCCTGAAGCGGAGTCGGGCATACGATTAGCTCAAAACCTGACGTCGCGGGCTATCTGGGATTATGTGCCGTTATCTGGAGATAGGGTTATCGCCGAATTAAGAGCGCCGCGACGTTTTTGGCACAAAACTATTAAGGCATCGGAAATCCGGCGTAAATATGGTATCAATATTATTGCGATTAAAAAGCGAACCCCAAAACTATCGGGGACCGGCGGACCTACGGTTATTGAAGAGAGCATCATTGAAATTCCAGAAGCCGATTATATAATTGAGGAAAACGATATTTTAATTGTCGTGGGCAGTAATGATGATATAGAAAATGTAAGTAAATTTACTTAAAGAAGGGAGGAATAGCGGTTCTATACATTGAAGTTTAAAAGACTCAGTTCCGCTATCATAAGCCATGAAATTAGTTAGTTTTGAAGAATCTGGTGGGTCCAAACTTGGGGCTCTAATCAACGATAAAATTTTAGACCTAAAGGCGACTTACGAAGTTGCGTTTCCCGATTGCGCTCAAAAGAGAGCGCTTGGGAATATGATGACATATCTCAATCAAGGGGAAGCGGCCAAAGAAGCCGCGCAGAAAGCGGTAGATTATGCCGCATCGAATCCGGATAAAGCCGTATGGGGCAAAGGTGCTCTTCAAGCACCAGTGCCCTGTCCTCCAAAGCTGCTGTTACTAGCTGGCAATTATGCTGAACATATCAGGGAAGGTGGTGGTGAGGCTCCGGAGAAGAAAACGACAACTCCACGCTTTTTTATGAAACCACCCGGCATAACCGTAACTGCTCATGAACAACCCATCATCATCCCGCCGAATGCCGTTTGGGTTGATTGGGAAGCTGAGTTTGCCGTAGTTATCGGCAAACGCGGTAAGTTTATCTCCGCTGATGATGCCTACGACTATGTCGCCGGTTATACCATCGTCAATGATGTTTCCGAACGAGAATTGCGCATTGAGACAGAACGTGTAGAGCGTGAAATGGATGGTTTCTTCGATTGGCTAGTTGGTAAGTGGATTGATACGTTCGCGCCGATGGGACCATGTATGGTGACAAAGGACGAGATTCCCGACCCGGATAACTTGCGCCTTACCCTGAAGGTCAATGGCGTCACCAAGCAGGATTCCAATACCGGTAATATGATCTTTAACGCGGCTGAATTAATCGAATTCATTTCGCGCTATATTGCCCTTGAACCGGGAGATGTAATCTCAACTGGGACACCTGACGGAACAGGACACGCACTCGGTGAGCGCCTCAAAGATGGCGATGTAGTAGAGCTTGAAGTTGAAAAAATTGGCGTTCTGAGAAATCCCGTAAAAACGGGATAGAGATTCAATACTTTTTTGAAAATGGACGTGATACGTGATACGTGAAAGAGTAGAGGCGGTAGCCATTTGTCCGCCCGTAAATTGTTTACGTTTCACGTTTCACGTTTTATTTTGCCGTAATTTTTTGTTCACTGACAAAACTAAATATGATTCGAAGGATTATTTTTATATTAATCAGTTTGCTGTGTGTAAAAGAAGTTGTTGCTAAAGAAAGCCAAACATTTATAGTTACTGCGGAAACGGAACAACAGCCTATCGACCAATTAATCAAATATATTAAGATTGTCGGCAATCAAAACCTTAAAGAGTCTATTATCTTGCAGAAAATCAGTTCTCAACCAGGTATCAGGTATGATAAAGCTGTTGTCCAAAAAGATCGAAGTAGAATTGCGGAATTATATAGCCAGTATGGGTATTTTCAGGCTAAGTCCATCGTAAAAAGCCATGATGTCCCAGAGGGTATTGCGCTTACTTTTATCATTAGTGAAGGGATTCAGGCTATCGTTGGGCGAATTTTGTTTGAAGGTAATCGTATCGCCGATGATGAAAGACTCATAAAGCAACTCAAAAAAACTAAGGTGGGTCATCAATATGAGCCTAAAAAACTAAACGATGATATCATGCGCTTGAAAGAATTTTACAAAAAGCTTTACCACGACGATGGCACTTTTTATAGCTATCCAACAGTTGCGATTGAATCTGAAGTCGAATATATCTCATCAGAAAACAACGTCATAATCAAAATCAGCATTACAGAAGGTGTGCAAGCATTCTATCAGTTTTCTGGCGATGAGAATATAAAATCAAAACACCTTCTTAAAGATCTACCTTTGTTAGAACGAGGAAATCTTTCGCGGTTTACGCTGAAAAAAAGTGTAGTAGCAATCAAAGAAAAGTATAAGAAAAAAGGATACTATAATGTCGAAGTAAATCCTGAAATAACACCAGAACCACCTCAGAAAGTTATTGTCAATTTTCAGATTGATGCGGGAAAACCAATTTATATCAAGGAAATTCGCTTTGAGGGCAATAATTCGATTCCAGCGAAAAAACTGCGTAAGCGTATGGCGACCCAACCACGGAGTTTTTTCGCCGGCATCCCCGTATTACGACGGTGGGTTTCAAAAGGCATTTATGATGAGAATAATCTCACAACTGACCTCCATGCGCTAAATCTTCTATACGAGCGGCAGGGATACCATCAAATAGGTATTCCAAATCTTAAAGATATTAAACCTCAGATACGAGAAAACCGCATCTATCTTTCGATACCTATCAATGAAGGATCGCAATTACGTGTAGAAGAGCAACCTAAGTTCGAATTTATAGGTGAACCGCAAGCTGAAAGCGTCGGGCGAAGCCATATTATGAGCGAAGATGATATTAGAGTGAATCTTACGACCAAAGTGGGACAACCATATGATCGCGATACCCTTTTGAAAGATGAAATATATTTACGTTCGCAATACGCTGAACAAGGCTATGTGCATGCCCAAATCAAATCCAGTTTTCATGATGGAATTGTTACTTTCAAAATCAATGAAGGAAAACGTGCTTATTTAGGTGAACTAAAATTTTTTGGCAATGTAAAAACCAAAGAGCACGTTTTGAAACGTGAATTTCTCGTCAAAGAAGGCGAATCATTTAACATGGGAAAAATTGCTAAAACTCAACAGCGATTGTATGCTCTTGGCTTATTCTCCAGTGTTGTTTTTGAAACTCCTGGTATGAATACGGGACAAGAAAAAATCGATCTTTTCGTAAAGTTACGAGAGCGTAAGATGAATTCATTTGACCTCAGTGGGGGTTATAATCCATCAGAGGGTTCTCACGGCAGCATTGAAAGTGTACACAAAAATTTACTTGGCAGAGGCCAGCAGTTTGGGATAAAATTAAGCAAAGGCAGGCGGGGTAGTCGTTATGAGTTCAATTTTATGGAGCCGTGGCTACTGAATACTCGCACCAGGACTATGATTCGCATATTTCAGGAGAATCTCGAAGAACAAGATGACATATTAGCGAAAGGCGGAAGCGCTAGCTTTGGGCGGGATTGGAATCACTCTTCCGTCGCTTTGGAATATCAGTATCAAATTATAGACCAACGTGAACTTCTTAAGCGATTGAATTTGAGCGACGGACTTAGCACCATAAGCAGCGTGGAACTATCCTTCAGGAGAGATTTGAGGGATTTTTTTCTTTCCCCCAGCAAAGGATGGTTGAATGAAATCAATTTAGAATATGCAGGTGGCCCGTTGCTCCGAGGCGATAATAGTTTCTTAAAATTAAGTTCCGATATTCGACATTATCGAAAAGCCAAAAATTCGGTTTTAGCATTAGCATTAAGAACAGGATACGCCCGTGGATTGCGTTTGACCAAAGACATCATTTCCCTTGAACGATTCCAAGCTGGCGGTTCCACAACTATCCGCGGATATCCAGAACGTTCATTAGGCCCGACCGATGAATTTGGACTTCATCGCGGCGATATCAAATTCATATTCAATGCAGAATTGCGATTCCCCATTTACAACATATCACTGTCCCAAGGAGGATGGTGGACTTATTTCCACAATAAGAAAATCGGTGGTGTAGTATTTCTTGATACAGGTAACGTCTGGGATGAATTTAAAGAAATTAAAAAAACATGGATAACATCGTCAATCGGCGCTGGATTGCGGATAGATACTCCTATCGGACCAATTCGCATAGATTATGCCTATCCGATTGAAGAAGAATTCCGGCGTGAATGGTGGCGCCGACTCTATTTCACATTGGGACATGCGTTTTAAGGACTAATTAGTTACATAACTTCACACAAGTTGAAAGGAACAGAATTATAAATGACACGCAAGCGCAAAGCGCTAATAATTTCAGGAACTATCATTTCCTTGCTCATTTTGGGAGGATATTTTTTTATTCAATCAAACTTCATACTGAATAAATTTCGCGGAATCTTGGAAACTCGCTTCACAAATCAACTAAAAACAGAGGTTAAATTTGGACGGTTATCCGGAAACCTGCTTTATGGTCTTAAAATTGAAAATGTCACGATTGCTGATAGAAACGCGCCAGAGCAAAGTATTATTTCAATGGACGAGCTTTTAATCAAATACAAACTTTTGAAATTGCTTTCAAGAACTCTTGCTATAAAAAAACTTATCCTGCAAAAACCTGTTATTCACGCGATGGTGGATGAACAAGGCAACATTAACCTCGCCGAGTTAATTTCTACTACGCCTGAATCACAAGAGGAAGAACCCTTCTTTTTTCAAGTCAAAGAGCTTAAACTTGTCGATGGACATATTTATTACAAGGATAAACTGCGCAATATTGACGCCAACATCAGTGGTATTCATCTTAGTTTATCAGGCCCCCTTTCGCCGTGGAACCATAATGGAAAAATCGCCTTCCAGAATGCCATAGTAGAAGTGAACAACGTCAAAAAGCAAATTGGAACCTTTGATATGGATTTTCACTTTACGCAAGAAGATGGAAAACTGGAACGGTTGCGTTTGGAAATGGAGAATTCATGGCTTGAAGCCCAGGCGGATGCAAACTTTCAATCTCCCACATTGAAAGCAAATGTTAACGGGGAGATTGATTTGAAAGATATAGCGAATTTTGCGCCGTTAGTTAAGCGTTTAGAAGGTATTGTTCGCTTGAATTTATCTGCAAGCGGAGGGTGGGACGCGCTCACTGGAAATTTAGAGTTGACGTCGCCGGCTGTTTTGCTCAATGATTTGAATTTTGCGGATGTATCAGTTGATGCTGATTTCACTAACAGTTCAGTGAAAATGACCCAGCTTTCAGCAAACATAGCTGACGGCAATGTTCAAGCAACGGCACAAGCGTGGATAAATAACGGACAATCTGATTATGATGCCCAGGTATCCATTACGTCCATTCAAGCTCAACCACTCTTGTCAATGTTGGGCTTCGCACCAGGAGATGATAAACCTTCTAATTTGCCGTCAATTACAGGTGAACTTCAGGGGAAAATAAAATTATCAGTCACAGGATTTTCATCCAACGAATATATGGATTGGAGCAGCTTGAATACTGAAGGTCAATTTGAACTGTCAGACGGAACGTTCAACGGTATCAAACTGTTGCCCTCGATTTTCAATTATACCCTTAAAAATGAACAATTAACTGTAAATGCAAATATTGATAGAATCCAAGCGGATATTAATGGACAACTCGATTTGACGG
>JACKQG010007465.1_pt1 | contig 10994 bp, 9 predicted proteins | sample 8237621 | NCBI WGS metagenome assembly JACKQG01 (sample SAMN15677084, study PRJNA649215) | marine metagenome | biome: marine; feature: Black Sea; material: saline water; isolation source: suspended particulate matter (SPM) from the Black Sea western gyre | collected 2013-06-09/2013-06-10 | depth... | reverse complement strand
GAACGAGAGGTCGGCCTCCTGGGCAATGGCGGGGATGACGGTGTCTGCTTCGATGGTGAACTCGGAGCCTGCGATGGGCAGGGGACGACGACGTCCGCTCTCATCGGACATCCCTAATTCCATCTTCACGCACTTCAGGCCCGTTACCCGGCCACCTTCGGTCAGCAGCTCCACCGGAGCAGCCAGGTAGCGAATATCAACCCCTTCCGCCAGGGCCTCCTCGATCTCCTCGGCGATGGCCGGCATCTCCGCCCGCGAGCGACGGTAGAGGATCGTCACTTCACCTTTTGCGCCCTTTCGCGTAAGATTTTCCGCTAATCCCAGGCGCAACACCGAGCGCGCGGCGTCTATGGCAGTGTTGCCCCCGCCGATGACTGCCACCCGGGAGCCCACCCGGACCTCTTCACCTAAATTCACCTTCTTGAGAAACTCCAGGCCGGGAATGACCCCCTTGGCGTCCTCGCCGGGGATGTTCAGCTTGCGGCTCTTCGGCAGCCCCACGGCAATGAAGACGGCGTCGTAATTGTCAAGCTCGCTCATCGGCAGGTTATGGCCCAAGCGCATCCCAGTTTTGATCTCCACCCCCAATGCTTCGATGTCGGCGATCTCCCGGTCCAACACCTGGCGGGGCAGGCGGTACTCCGGGATGCCCACCCTCATCATCCCCCCCGTCACCGGCAGGGCCTCGAAGACGGTGACGGGGTAGCCTAATCGAGCCAGGTGGTAGGCACAAGAGAGGCCGGCGGGCCCGGAGCCGATGACGGCGATGGGGGACGAGTGATGAGTAACAAGTGCCTCGTCCCTCGTTACTCGTTCCTCGTTACTCACCACCCAGTCGGCTAGAAACCGCTCTTGAACGTGGATGGCTATCGCGCCCCCTAGCTCCTCGCGATTACATTCGCTCTCGCAGGGATGGGGGCAGACCCGCCCGCAGACCCCTGGGAATGGATTCTCCTGCTTGATCAGTTCCCACGCCTCTTTGTACTTCCCCTCCTTGATCAGAGCCAGATAGCCGACGACGTCTGACCCGGCCGGGCAGTTGTGATTACAGGGAGGGGTTTTGTCCACATAAAGAGGCCGAATGTACCTCCAACTCCCGGTTTTGTTGACCAGGGTCGTCCCGATGGACATAGGGAGGTAGGGCATATCCGCCTCGGTCTTAAACACGATCTCCTCTGTCATCGTTTCTCCTTCTTCTGGGTGTTGGAGGTTAGAAGTTGGATGTTGGAAGTTGGATATTCCAATCTCCAACCTCCAATCTCCAATATCTAATATCTAACCTCAAAATATGCCTCTCGGGTAGCCGCCACATTCTCCTCTGGTTTTAGAGGAACAGCCTCGCGCACCGCCTCGGCGAGGGCCTCCAGGCTCACTATGCCCGTGGCCCTGGCAAAGGCTCCCAGTATGGCCGTGTTGACGATTGGCGCGCTCTTCGGCCCTAGCCTGTGTTTGATGGCGATAGAGTGAGCGTCAACGGTTGCCACCTGATACTTAGCTGGCAGGTCGAAGGTGGTAGGGTGCTGGTCGCTGTTGATGATGATCCAGCCGCCTTCTTTCAAGCCGGCGGTAACGTCCACTGCTTCGAGCAGAGTCGGATCCAGCACCACGATGTGGTCAGGCTCGTAGATCTGGCAGCGGATTCGCACAGGCTGCTCGTCAATGCGGGTAAAGGCCATGACTGGCGCGCCTCGCCGCTCCACCCCGAAGGCCGGGAAGGATTGCACGTACTTGCCTTCTCTAAACACAGCGGCCGCCAGCACCTTGGAGGCGATAACCGCTCCTTGGCCGCCGCGGCCATGTATTCTTATCTCGATCATACGTTTCTCCCTTCGCCATTGATGGAAATGCCTTGCATGCTTACAACCTCCTTGTTGCGCCATTTATTGATTTGGGGTCTTTGGGAGTTGGCATGGGTAGCGAGCCGGAGTCCCCAACTTGTTGGGGACTCCAACACCGTGACCCTGCGAAATCCCAAAGAGCCATCGCTCAGAAGCGATCCCCTCTGGACATCCTGTAGCCTGTGGTAGTCAGGGCATACCCAAACAGGCATATCCCGCCAATGATCGCCATATCTTCCCAACCCAAGATACCAACCATATACAACAAATAGGCGCCCAGCAATATGAACCCCATTCCGGCAAGGAACACCACGAGACCATAGACTTGATTTAGCATAGTTGCCCCTCCTATCAGCAGACGCATTTGCGCGCTAAATGGTCGGCGCTCGGCTTAGCAACGACCAGTCCACAGGCATACGACTTACAAACGCGAAACCAACCTCGATTACAAAGTGCGACGGCGCGGTCGGCGACAGTACGTGTTAGCCGATGCGTAGCCGTCTTTTGGTCTCTCAGAAACGCTCTTCTCCGGACATCCTGTAACCAGCTATGGCCAGCAAGTAGCCAAATAAACAGACCCCAGCAGCGAACAACAAGTTTTGCCAATCCAGAACAAGTCTGCTTTCCATATACTCTGTATACAATAGATAGCCACCCATTACTAGAAATCCTATTCCGGCCACGAACAGCACGATACTAAAGATCCGGTGCATAATTGCTCCTCCCAATTCTCAGTAATTGTTCCATCGCCCGGCCGGGCGATGGCTTATTCTCGTGTGGCTAGTAGAACTCCTAAAGCCATAGAGACCAGCTTAGTCTCGTGGGGATCGGAGCGGGAGGCCATTATGATGGGAGACTTGCCACCCACCACGACCCCCGCCATGTGCCCCTTAGCAAAGTAGGTGATGGCTTTGGCTAGAACATTGGCCGCTTCGACATCGGGAGGGATCAAGATGTCGGCCAGTCCCGCAACATCGCTCTTGATGCCCTTGATCTGGGCTGATTCCAGGGAGATGGCGTTATCCAGGGCCAAGGGGCCATCTATGAGGCCACCTTTGATCTGCCCCCGGTCGGCCATCTTGGAGAGGTTAGCAGCGTCGAGGGTAGTGGGTATCTTGGGGTTGACCATCTCCGTGGCGGCCAGGATAGCCACCTTTGGCTGCTCCACTCCCAGACGCTGAGCAACGTAGATGGCGTTCTGGACAATCTCGATCTTCTGCTCCATGGTGGGGGCAACTACCACCCCGGCATCGCTGATGAAGATGAGACGGTCGAAGCCGGGGATCTCGAAGATGCCCACGTGGGTCAAGAGACGGCCCATCCGCAGACCTACCTCCTTGTCCAGTGCGGTCCGCAGGAAATCTCCCGTCTCGATCTTGCCCTTCATGGCTATCTGGGCGTGGCCCAGCCTCACCAGCTCCATAACTTTGCGCGCTGCCTGCTTCGGCCCCGGCTCGTGGATGATCATCATGCGGCGAATGTCTAAGGAGTTCTCCTGCGCGATGCCTGCGATGGCCGCGCGATCCCCCACCAGGATGCACTCGGCCAGCGCCTGCGCCTCAGCATCTTGGGCCGCCAGGAGAATCTCCCTGTCCTCAGCGGCAGCAATGGCCACTGTTTTAGGCCCTACTTTCCTCGCCTCCTCTATCAATTGAGCAAAAGTTGTGATTGCCATACTTCAAGCCCCCCCTCGGTCCCCTCTTAAGGGTAGGTTTTTTGTCTGGGCCTCCACCCACCCCAATATATGGTAGTAGGCGCCCTTTCTGTGCCCATATATGGGGGTTGGATGGGCTGATTCTAAAAAACCTACCCTTGAAAGCCCTCGGTCCCCCCCCCAACCCTTCGACAAGCTCAGGACACCGCTTTGGGGGGAAGTTCTAATTTCCAACTTCCAACCTCCAACTTCCAACCTCCAACCTCCAACCTCCAACTTCCAGCTTCCAACCTCCAACCGCTATCTGCGCTTGCGCCGCTTCTTCGACCGGCGGGATGTCTTCTTCTCACTGGCGCTGGGAGCCGAAGCTTGCTCCTTGCGCATACAGCAGTGCTTATACTTCTTGCCGCTGCCGCAGGGGCAGGGGTCGTTGCGCCCAACCGTAGCCCCGGCCGTCCTGACCGGCTGGGGAGCGCGCTGAGCCTCCACACTAGTGCGCATCTCGCGCATGGGGCGGGGTTGCGGCTCCCTGACCAAACTGACTCGGTAGATGTCGCCCACTATGGCGCGCTGGATGGCGCCCAGAAGCTCCGCGTACATCTCGTGGGCCTCTTTTTTGAAGGCCATCAAGGGGTCCTGTTGGCCATAAGCCCTGAGACCTATACCCTCTCGCAGATTATCGAGACCGGTGAGGTGCCGGATCCATAGATTGTCCACCGTTCGCAGCATCACCAAACGCTCCACGTGGCGCATGTCCTCCGCACCTAACTGACGCTCCTTTTCCTCGTAGAGCCTCTCGGCTAGATCAAGCATCTGCTCCTCAATCTCCTGGGGCGTTAGTTTCCTCCAGTGTGACGGGGTGAGGGAAGCTGGCAGCGGCATGATAGTTCGCAGCGACGCTTGCAAGGCTTCCAGGTCCCAATCCTCGGTATATCCAGCAGTGTGGAGGGCTACCAGCCTGGCAAGTTCCTCGTGGATCATGTCCATGATGATGGGCTTGAGATTCTCCTCGCTAAGCACCTGGTGGCGCTGCTGGTAGATGATCTCTCGCTGCTTGTTGACCACGTCATCATATTCCAGGAGATGCTTGCGGATGTCGAAGTTGTGGCCCTCCACCCTGGTCTGGGCATTCCCGATAGTTTTGGTGATCAAATCGTGCTCAATGGGAATGTCTTCCTCCATCCCCGCCCACTCCATGAAGCCCTTGACCCTCTCCCCGCCAAAGCGGCGCATCAGCTCGTCCTCCAAGGAGACGTAGAAACGGGAGGACCCGGGATCGCCCTGTCGCCCGGATCGGCCCCGCAACTGGTTGTCAATGCGCCGCGCTTCGTGACGCTCGGTACCCAGGATGTGGAGGCCACCCAGTTCCAGCACCTTCTCGCGGCCTTGTTTGCAAATCGCCTGCGCCTGCGCCAGGGCCTCGGCCCATTGTTGTTGAGAGACTGTGGTCAGGTCCATCCCCTGGCGGCGCAGATCCTCCCGGGCCAACCCCTCCGGATCGCCCCCCAGCTTGATGTCCACGCCTCGGCCTGCCATGTTGGTGGCGATGGTCACGGCATCGGGGCGGCCAGCCTGGGTAATGATGACCGCCTCCCTCTCGTGGTATTTGGCGTTAAGCACCTGGTGGGGGATGCCCTTGCGCCGGAGCATCTCCGAGAGCATCTCAGACCTCTCAATGAAGACCGTGCCCACCAGCACCGGTCGCCCCTGCGCTTGCAGTTCCCCGATCTCCTGCACCACGGCTCGGAATTTGGCCTCTTCGCTCTTGTAGATCAGGTCGGGGTAATCAATGCGCTTGTAGTATAGCTCGTCATTAGCGGGGTTTCGATAAGTTACTACCTCCGCTCCGTCTCGACGCTCTTTCTGGGTGATCAATCTCCCCTCCAGAGCCTGGTACTCGACGTTGGTAAGCAGCACCACCACGTCCAGGCCGTAGATCTTGTGTAGCTCCTCGGCTTCGGTGACCGCTGTCCCCGTCATACCCGCCAGCTTCTCATACATGCGGAAGTAGTTCTGGAGGGTGATGGTGGCCATGGTCAGGTTCTCCCGCTGTACTTCTACCCCTTCCTTGGCCTCGATGGCCTGGTGCAGCCCCTCCGAGTAGCGCCGCCCATGCATCAGGCGGCCGGTGAACTCGTCAACGATGATCACCTGCCCGTCTTTGACGATGTAGTTGCGGTCGCGATGGAAGACGGTCTGGGCTCGCAAGGCGTTGTCTACATAAGGATTCAAGGCGAAGTTCTCTGGCGAATAGAGGTTGTCCACCCCCAGCCACCTCTCCATCCTCTCGATTCCTTCCTCGGTGAGGGTTACCAGCCGGACCTTCTCATCTATGACATAGTCGGCTTCGCGCCGCAGGCGGGGGACGAGATCGGCCATGCGGCGGTAGTTGGCGTCCGGCTCATCGGCGGGGCCGGAGATGATGAGAGGAGTGCGGGCCTCGTCTATGAGGATGTAGTCCACCTCGTCTACGATAGCGTAGTGAAAGTCCCGCTGCACTTGCTGAGAGAGGTCTAGCACCATGTTGTCCCGCAGGTAGTCGAAGCCGAACTCGTGGTTGGTGCCGTAAGTGATATCGGCCTCATAAGCCTGGCGGCGGCTCACTGGCCGCAGGCTCTGATAGCGCTCATCGTCGGTCAGGTACTCAGGATCGAAGAGGAAAGCCGACTCGTGCTGGATGACTCCCATCGAGAGACCCAGAAGCCGATAGATGGGGCCCATCCACTGGGTGTCGCGCTTGGCCAGGTAATCGTTGACGGTGACCAGGTGACACCCCTTGCCCTCCAAAGCATTGAGGTAGAGGGGTAGGGTGGCGACCAGGGTCTTTCCCTCGCCGGTTCTCATCTCGGCTACCTTGCCTTCGTGCAGCACCATGCCGCCCATCAGTTGTACGTCGAAGTGGCGCATGCCCGTGGTGCGCTTGGATGCCTCCCTCACCGCGGCGAAGGCTTCTATCACGAGGGTGCTCAGGGACTCGCCAGCCCGGAGCCGGTCGGTGAATTCCTTGGTCTTGCCTCGGAACTCCTCATCGGACAGAGCCTCGAACTCAGGCTCAAGTGCGTTGATTTCTTCGACGAAGGGCCGCAGCCTGTTCAATTCCCGTTCGTTGGGGTCTCCGATAACCTTACTTAGTAAACTCTTAAACATACCTTAACCAACTCTCATCTCGTTCATATTTTGAGCTTTGAACTTTGGACTTTGAGCTTTGACTAACTGGGCACATCTTTCATGTACTCACCCACCGAAATCCCCAGGTGGACGCGGCGGATGACCTCGCCCAACAGAGGGGCCACGGAGAGGATGGTGATGTTGGGTAACATCTTCTCGCATGGTATGGGGACGGTGTCCGTAGTGATCATCTCTTTGATCTCGCATTCTCGCAAGAGCTCCACCGCTGGCGGGGAGAATATGGGGTGGGTAAAGCTGGCGTAGATGTCTCTGGCGCCGCGGTCTTTGACGATGGTCGCGGCTTCCACTAGCGAGCCCGCTGTGTCCACCTCGTCGTCAACGATGATCACGTCTCTGTCCTGCACATTACCTATGAGCGTCAGAGCTTTACTGGACGCATCAGTCAGGCTTCGGCGTTTCTCCACGAAGGCCAGTGGCAGACCCAGCTTCTCGGCGAAGTTGCGGCCTTTCTTGGCGAATCCCAGGTCGGCGGCGACAACTACGGCATCGGGTATGTTCTTTTTAATGAGATAATCACTGAGGATGTTGAAAGCCGATACTTCGTCGCCCGGAATGCTGAAGAACCCCTGAATCTGGCCAGCGTGAAGGTCTATGGTCATCCAGCGGTCGGCCCCCGCCACGGTGATCATGTCAGCAATCAGGCGAGCAGTGATGGGTACGCGGGGCTGGTCCTTCTTATCGCTGCGGCCATAAGAATAATAGGGTATCACCGCGGTGATGCGCCCGGCGGAGGCTCGCCTCAAAGTATCAATCATAATCAAGAGTTCCATGATATTTCTGTTCACCGGCGAGCAGGTGGGCTGGATAAGGAAAACATCTCGCCCGCGGACACTCTGACGTAGCCTGATGAAGATGTTCTCATCTGGGAAGTCTATGATGTCCACTTGCGACAGGGGAACCTGCAAGTAATCGCAAATCCCCTGGGTCAGGGCCGGGTTGCCTGAACCCCCAAAGATCGCCAACTCTCCGTACATCTTCACCGTGACTTCTTTCATCTCTCTCCTCTCTCTCCTCCCGACGGTGTCCTGAGCTGCGTCGAAGGGCTGTCGAAGGATTGACCGACCTCAAACTCCTCTCGCAAGATGCCCATGATCAGAGTATCGTGATAGCTACTGTTTCGGAACAGGGCTTCCCGCTGCCGACCTTCGAGCTTGAAGCCGCACTTCTCGTAGCAGCGGATGGCGCGGGGGTTAAAATCGTGCACCTCCAGTTGGACGCGGTGCAGGTTCATCTCGCCGAAGGCAAAGCCCAATAGGCTGCGAACGGCGTCGCTCCCGTAGCCTTTTCCCCAGTATTCCTTCTCGCCGATGGAGATACCCAGCACGGCACGGCGGTTCTTCCAGTCGAAATTGTGCAGGCCGCAGTTGCCGATGTGCACGCCATCCTCGGTCTCAATGGCGAAGATCCGGCTGTCCTGGTCCTCCAACTGGCGCTCGAACCACTTCTCTTCCTCGGCCATGGACATGGGCATGTACATGGCCAGGTACTGCCGCACCTCTGGATCGTTGAACCAACGGACAAAGATGGGAAGGTCTTCCCGCTCTATTGCTCTGAGTTTTGTTTTCTGTCCCCGTATCATCTTTGGCTACCTCCACCAGGTAATTATACAACAACTTTTAGAGATTGGGAAGAATCAATGGGTAAGACAATTTGTGTGCTATGGACTGTTGTGGTATAATCAAAATCATCAGAAACGGCGGCGACTCTATAGGACACACGGGAGAGGAGGCAAGGAGAATGATCCAGGTAACGATTGACAGCATAAGAGCGAGTTTGATGTCCCAGCATCGGGTGGTGATCCTGAAAGATGTAGATAGCGAAAGGTATTTGCCTATCTGGATTGGCCCCTTCGAAGCTGAGGCCATTACTCTCGAGCTGCAGCAAGTCCAGTTGGCCCGCCCCCTCACCCATGACCTGCTGAAAGCGGTTATCACTAAGATGGGAGCCAAAGTATCCCACGTCCTGGTAAGCGATCTGCACGATGATACTTTCTATGCCCGCATCGTCCTGGACAACAACGGCCATCCCCTGGAGATAGATTCCCGCCCCAGCGATAGCATTGCTCTGGCTGTGCGAGTCCAAGCACCTATCTTCGTAGCCGAGTCGGTGATGGACAAAGCCGCCATAATGCCTGACGAAGGAATAAGTTCTTCTGATGATAAAGAGACACTATCGGTTTTCCGCGATTTCGTTGAAACCCTTGACCTCGACGAATGAGTTTCGAGTTCACTTTTGTTCGCCGAGGTCTCTGACCGAGGCGGGACAGGGGCTCGGTCAGAGACCTCGCCCAACGTGAGGTGGTGAGACGATGAACAAATCAGAGAGAATGGCGCCCCACAATATCGAGGCGGAAGAGGCAGCCCTAGGATCGCTTCTCATAGATCCCGATGCCGTATTCAAAGTAGCCCCCTTTCTCGACCCTGAGGATTTCTATCGGGAGAAAAATGGTTGGATCTACGATGCCATCAGGGATCTCCACAACCGGCGGGAGCCAGCTGACTTCGTCACCCTTTGTGATGAACTAGAGCGACGCAGTAAACTGGAGGAAGTTGGCGGTGCAGCCTACATCACTTCTCTGATCAATGCTGTACCCACGGCCATCCACGCGGAGTATTACGCCCGTATCGTAGAGCGCACTGCCATCCTGCGCCGACTGATCAGCGCGGCGGGGCAGATCGCGGGCATTGCCTATGAGGATGCCGAGGATGTGGACGAGGTGGTTGATAGAGCCGAGCAGGTACTGTTCGCGGTCTCTCAGCGCCGCATCTCCCGCGACTTAGTGTCAATCAAACAGATCATCGGGGCCTATTATGACCGGATAAACTACCTGTATCAACACGGTGGCGAGTTCATCGGCATCCCCACGGGCTTCCCCCTGCTGGACACGTTGTTGGGGGGATTGCAGTCCTCCGATCTGATCATTGTGGCCGGCCGGCCAGGTATGGGCAAGACCTCGCTCGCTCTCTCTATTGCCCAAAACGCCGCCCGCAAACACAACCAGCGCGTGGCTTTCTTTAGCCTGGAGATGAGCTCCGAGCAAGTGGTACAGCGCCTCGTCTCGGCCGAGACGGGCATAGACTCGCAGAGACTGCGCAAGGGCGAGGTCAGAGACAACGAGTGGCCCCTCTTCGTCGAGTCAATAGGCATCCTCTCGGAAATTCCTGTCTTCATTGACGACACGCCCTCCATCTCTGCCTTGCAGATGCGAACCAAGGCCCGCCGCCTCCACGCCGAGCATGGTCTCGATCTCATCATCGTTGACTATCTTCAGTTGATGCGAGGAGACACCCGGTCGGAGAACCGTGTCCAGGAGATTTCCGCTATCTCTCGGGCGCTCAAAGGACTGGCTAGAGAGTTGAACGTGTGCGTGATAGCTGTATCCCAGTTGTCCCGAGCCGTCGAAACTCGTAAGGATCACAAGCCCATCCTCTCTGACCTGAGAGAAAGCGGATCGATCGAACAAGATGCGGATGTGGTGATGTTCATCTACCGCGAGGACGTTTACGAACCCGAGACGGAAATGAAGAACATCGCTGACATCATCGTGGCCAAGCACCGCAACGGCCCCACTGGCTCAATCCCACTGTTTTTCAAGAAAGAACTGGCCCAGTTCCGCGAAGTAGAGTTTCTTCGCGAAGACCTAGCACCCTAAATCGGGTTTCGGGTTTACCTGACCATCTGACCAAGGACCATCCCGACCAACAGACCAATGAAAAGCTTTTCCGGTTTTCCTGCTGGCAAGGTGTACTTCACCCCCTTACCTAATTTGTTCTTTAGCGAGCTACTGCCGGCCATAGATGACCTGGCAGAGCTGAAGGTGACTTTGCACATCTTCTGGCTGCTACACCAAAAGAAGGGCTACCCCCGATACGTGAGCCGACGAGAATTAGAGGCCGATGGGGTGCTGCTGGGAGGGCTTAAAGAGATGGGTCAGGAGCCAGCGGAGCGACTGGGGCAGGCTTTGGAACGGGCTGTGGCCCGGGGCATCCTCCTCCACGTGACGGCCCTTCGGCAGAGCTCAGGACAGGCCCAGCCGGGAGATGGGCAGGACGATTTGTATTTCATGAATACCGACGTGGGCCGGAGGACAGTGGACAAGATCCGCTGTGGAGAATTAGAGATCGAGGCAGCAGCTATTTTGCCCAGCGAAGCGCGCCTGAAGGTAGAACGGCCCAACATCTTCGTCCTTTACGAACAGAACATCGGCCTGCTCACACCACTCATCGCCGAGGAGCTAAGAGACGCCGAGAAAACTTACCCTGCTGACTGGATCGAAGAGGCATTCAGGATAGCCGTGGAGCACAATGCTCGCC
>JACKQG010005889.1_pt1 | contig 10994 bp, 12 predicted proteins | sample 8237621 | NCBI WGS metagenome assembly JACKQG01 (sample SAMN15677084, study PRJNA649215) | marine metagenome | biome: marine; feature: Black Sea; material: saline water; isolation source: suspended particulate matter (SPM) from the Black Sea western gyre | collected 2013-06-09/2013-06-10 | depth... | reverse complement strand
GCCGCGCTGGTTCGTGTGGCTTGTCCCCGTGGTCTGGCTTGTGCTGCCGCTGCTGATGATGCTGGCCTTGGGACTATTCAAGGAGGCGTATCTCAAGTTTCTGCTGGTTGCCAGTCCGCCCTTCTGCCTACTGCTGGCTCAAGGGATGGCCAATCTGCAAATCGCAAATCGCCAATCGCCAATCACTTCTCGCCACTTGCCTCTTGCTTCTTGCCTCTTGCCTCTTGCTTCTTGCTTCTTTCTCCTCGCCCCCACTGCGTATGCTCTGCACGACTACTACGTCAACCCCTCATGCGCTCGTGACGACTACCGCGGCGTGGCGCAGTACGTGGCCAGCGTCGCCAGGCCCGATGACGCTGTGCTGCTCAACGCGCCGGGGCAAAGCGAAGTGTGGGATTACTATGATCGCAGCGGGTTGGCTGTCTATCCCCTGCCGCGGCAGCGCCCGCCCGATCCTGCCGCCACCGTTGCCGAACTGGAAGAGATCGCTGCCCGGCACGGCAGGCTGTACGCGCTCTTCTGGGCCACGGACGAAAGCGACCCGACGCGGATCGTGGAAACGTGGCTCGACCAGCAGGCCTTCAAAGCCAGCGACGTCTGGCAGGGCAACGTGCGCTTCGTCACCTATGCCTTTTCGCGTAGTGCAGCCGAACCAGCCCTTGCTGTTGCGCCCAATGGGCAATTCGGTGAGCACATTTGGCTACGCGAAGTGGCCGTGCTGAACGATCACGCCGTCCCCGGCGACATCGTGCAGGTCAGCCTGGTTTGGGAGGCCGCGCCGCCGGTCGAGCGCCGCTACAAAGTCACGCTGCAACTGCTGGACGAGCGCAACCAGGTCGTGGCCCAGCGGGACGGTGAGCCGGTGGGCGAGAGCCGCCCCACCGACGGCTGGCAGGCAGGCGAACGCATCCACGACGGTCACGGCCTGCTCATTCCCCTGGGCACGCCGCCGGGAAACTACCGCCTCATCGTCGGCCTCTACGACCGCGAGGACGGCCAGCGGCTGCTCCTGGCCGACGGCAGCGATCACTTCACCATCGGCTCGGTCACCGTGGAGCGAACGACGCCGCCGCCCGCGGCCGTGCTGCCCATGCGCACCCGTCGCGTCTTTGACTTCGGTGCCATCACGCTGCTGGGCCACGACCGCTACAAGCGCGGCTTTGGCCATGCGCCGGAAACGGCTCTACACCCCGGCGACCTGCTGCACGTCACCTTCTTCTGGCGGGCCGACGAAGCTCCTATGGACGACTGGCGTTTCACGCTGGCGCTGCGCGGCCAGCCCGTGTCGCTCACCGCGCCGCTGGCCAGCGATGCCTATCCCACCAGCCGCTGGCAGCCGGGCGAGGTTGTACGCGGCGAACACGACCTGCTGCTGCCGCCCGACCTGCCGCCGGGCCGCTACCGGCTGGTGCTTTCGCTGGCTGAAGGCGACGGCACGCCGTCCAGAGCGGTGGCTTTGGGCACGATCAGGGTGTGGTAAGGCCCCAGTCACGAAAAAAGCCGCACGGACCGTGCCGAGCGGCTTCTCCCCTGTCCCTATCTCCCTTTTCTATCTCCTATTCGGGAACGATCAACACCTGCCCCTCGTAGATGCGGTCGGGGTCAACGATACCATTGGCCTGCAGCAGCGCTTCGGTGGCCACGCCGTACTTCTCGGCGATGCCCAGCAGCGTCTCCCCTGCTTGCACGATGTGCGTGCGCTGATCGGGCGCGGGGGTCGGAGCGCTGGAGGGAACGGTGAGCACCTGACCCACGTAGAGCACGTCGGCATTGCTGATGTCATTGGCCGCCAGCAGCGCCCGCAGATCCACCTCGTACTGTTCGGCGATGTCCAGCAGCGCGTCGCCTGCCTGCACCACGTGCTGGCGGAGTTGCGGCGTCGGCGTGGCGCTCGGCGTGGCCGTGGGCGTGGCCGAAGGCGTGAGGGTAGGCGAAGGGATGAGCGTTGCCGTGGCCACCAGCAACACCTCTCGAGCAGCGGCGGGCGTGTAGGCCGGCTGGGGCGTGCGGGTGGGCGTGGGAACCACCACCCGCCGCGGCTCCGTGAGCGTCCAGGCGACGCTGAAGACGACGTAGGCCAGCAGGAGCAAGGCCGCGACCAAAGCGACGCGACGGGCGATCATTCCTACGCTCCCATCTCCTCAACATCCCGCTGCACAGCCTCCAGCAACCTTTCCCACGTCTCATCCATGCCCAATCCAGCAACCCGACGGCCGATGACAGCCATGTCCAATTGCCCCCATCGAGTGACCAAGATGCCGCGTGCGTCTCGAAGGTGCTTTTCGGAACCTGTCGCCCGGTAGGCTTGAAGTTTGAAGATCACCAAATCCTCAGCCGTGGCGAAATAGGCGGCGCGACCGCTGACGTCGTCATACACAATCCATTGCCGTCGCATGAAGGCCGTTCGAGTGCCTGCATCCTGCGGCAAAGGTACCATATCCACCTTAGCTCCAGTGCCTGGGTGAATAACGTTGAAGGAACCTCCTTCGTCCAAAGCCTCCAAGATGGCCTCACGGCTCACGTAGTACTCAGGAACGGGAAAAGCCGCGGCAAAGGGATCAACGTGCCGATACTGCATGTCCACCACGATGTCCACATCTGCAGTGAAGCGCGGCTGACCGTAAACGATGGAAGCGAAGCCTCCCACTACCATGTAGGGGATCCTCAGCTTATCCAATACGGCCACAACGTACTCAAAGAAATGCAGAAGCTCAATCTCTGCCATGCTTTGCCAGTTTGGCATCCCCCTGCATTCGAGCAGTCACGCGCCAAGCCAGTTCGCCGTCAGACAGATCAGGGTGCAAGCGCCTCTCGTCGGCCCGGACGGCGCGCAGGGCTACGCTGTAGGCCTCAAAAGCGAACCTCAGCTTCTGTGCTGGCGTCATGCGGCGCCAGATAGCCAACTGCCGGGGGTCTAACTCGCCCAGCTGACGACGCAAAGCCTCAATTGGGTCTGAGTGAAGCTCTGCACTCATGCTCATGAGCTGAACCTTCTCGCCAATCAGGTTGTCCAACCGCTTTGTAGCCGGTTGTCATTATACCGCACAGGGCGAGAAGGGGCAAGAAACGCGGTTCCTGCCCCCATCAGTACCTATCCGAAAACCCCGCAGAGGCGGCTCCTGGCCGCCGACAGGGTGTCGGCTCTGCGGTTTTCGGATAGGCTCCTACTCCACCGTCACCGACTTGGCCAGATTGCGCGGCTGATCCACGTCGCAGCCGCGGCGCACCGCCACGTGATAGGCGAAAAGCTGTAACGGCAGCACAGCCAGCACCGGCGTCAGCAGCGGCGAGGCAGATGGGATGTACAGCACGTGATCGGCCTTGGCGGCGATGGCTTCATCGCCCTCCGTGGCCACGACCAGCACCGTGCCGCCGCGCGACTTCACCTGTTCGATCTGGCTGACCATCTTGTCGTAGACGTGGTCGCGCACGGCGATGGCCACCGTGGGCATGGTCTCGTCAATGAGAGCGATGGGGCCATGCTTCATCTCGCCGGCGGGATAGCCCTCGGCGTGGATGTAGCTGATTTCCTTGAGCTTCAGAGCGCCCTCCAGGGCGATGGGGTAGTTGATGCCCCGGCCCAGATAGAGGAAGTTCTGTCGCTTGAAGAACAGATCGGCCAACCGCTGGTATTCCACGCCATTGGCCAGCACCTGCCCCACCAGGTTGGGCAGCTCGGCCAGATCATCCACCAGCTCCCGCAGCCGGGCCGGCGAGAGCGTCCCCCTGGCCTTGCCCAGGTAAAGCCCCAGCAGGTACTGATCCACCACCGAGGCGGTGAAGGCCTTGGTGGAGGCCACGCCGATCTCCGGCCCGGCCTGCATATAGATCACGCCGTCGGCAACGCGGGCCGCCTGGCTGCCAATGACGTTGACGATGGAGATGAGCCGAGCACCCTTGGCCCGCGCCTCCTCCAGGGCCGCCAGCGTGTCCACCGTCTCCCCCGACTGGGTGATGGCCAGCACCAGCGTGCGCTCGTCAATGATGGGGTCGCGGTAGCGGAACTCGGAGCCGTAGTCCACCTCCACCGGCAGCCGGGCCAGCGCCTCGATCAGGAACTTGCCCACCAGCCCGGAGTAAGCTGACGTGCCGCAGGCCACGATGACCATCTTGTTGAAGCGCCTGGCCATCTCCAGGGGGAGGTTGAGGTCTTTCAGATGCACGTCGCCGGTCTCGAAGTTGACGCGGCCGCGGATGGTGTCCGTGATGGAGCGGGCCTGCTCCAGAATCTCCTTCTGCATGAAGTGCTTGTGCTCGCCCTTGGCCGCCGACACGGGGTCCCAGGGGACGGTGACCTCCTCCAGTTGCAGCGGCTCGCCGGCCAGGGTGGAGCAGCGGGCGCCATCGGCGGTGATCACGGCCATCTGCCCGTCTTCGAGGAAGATCATGTCCCGCGTGTGCTCCAGGATGGCCGGCATGTCCGAGGCCACGAACATCTCGCCCTGGCCGACGCCGATGACGACGCCGCCGGCGTTGCCGATGCGGGCCACGATCAGCTTGTCCGGCTCGCGGCTGGACAGCAGGACGACGCCGTGGGCGCCCTTGATGCGGCCCAGCGTCTGCCGCGCCGCCGCCTCCAGGCTGCTGCCGTCTTTCATGTACTCTTCCACCAGGTGCACGATCACCTCGGTGTCGGTATCGGAAGCCAAGACGTGCCCCAGTGCCTGCAATTCCTGGCGCAGGGCCAGAAAGTTTTCCACGATGCCGTTGTGAATGACCACGATCTCGCCGCTGCAATCGGTGTGCGGATGGGCGTTGCGCTGGCTGGGGCGGCCGTGGGTCGCCCAGCGGGTGTGACCGATGCCGATGTGCCCGTGCACGGGCTGCTCCGCCAGCAGCTCGTCCAGAGCGCTGAGCTTGCCCACGTCCCGGCGCACGCAGATACATTCATTCTCAATGACCGCCAGCCCGGCCGAATCGTAGCCGCGATATTCCAGTCGCCGCAGACCTTCGACGATGATCGCCGTCGCCGGTCGCGGGCCAACGTAGCCAACGATGCCACACATGGGAATTCCCTCCTTGTAGGGTATTGGAGATTGGGTATGCAGAGAACGAGAGGCAACGCTGGCAATCCGCATTTGCATCCTGCATCCTGCCTCTTGCTTCTTGCCTCTTGCATCTTGCCTCTTGCATCTTGCTCCGCCACTGCACCGCCCCTTTGTCCCGCCGGTTGCCCGACGGATTTGTAGGCGTGCTTTCAGATGCGCAACCGCACAGGCGGGGGACTCGATTGGAGCCAGTCCGCACGGTCGCGCCGGAGGGAAGAAGATGAGGGCCGTGGCCCAGCCCTGGAGGCTTCCGCCGATCTGCCCGATTTTTCCACACGAAGAGCGCGAACAGACTAATCCTGTCCAGGCGCTGTTCTTCCCTGCAAGCCGCAGACTTCTCCGCTACACACCACCTCCCATCATCGAAGTGTGCCGATTATAGCACAGGCGCTCTCTGGAGACAAAAGCTGCATTCGCCCCACTAGCGGCGGCGCGGCCGCTGCTGGTACGCCAGACGGGGATCGAGGACATCGCGCAAGCCGTCGCCCAGGAGATTGATGGCCACGACGACGAGCGACAGCGCCAGGCCGGGGAAAGTAGCGATCCACGGGGCCTCCCGCAGGAACTCCCGTCCTTCCCGCAGCATGGTGCCCCACTCCGGCCAGGGCGGCTGCACCCCCAGTCCCAGGAAGCTGAGAGCGGAGGCATTGAGAATGGCCCAGCCCACGTTGAGGGTAGCCATCACCACCAAGGACGAGAGCACGTTGGGCAAGATGTGACGGAAGACGACGCGTGCTGTGCTGCAACCGACGGTGATGGCCGCCCGCACGTAAGGCTGCTTGCGCACCGCCAGCACCTGACCACGCACCAGGCGAGTGTAGCCGGGGATGCTGGCCACGCCCACGGCGATCATCACGTTGGACAGCCCCCGCCCGGTGATGCTGACGATGAGCATGGCCAGCAGGACACTGGGGAAGGCCAGCATGACGTCCATGAAGGCCATGATCAGGCCATCCACGCGACGGCCGTGGTATCCAGCCAGCAATCCCAGCAGCGTCCCCGGCAGCAAGGCCACGAGCACGGCGACGATTCCCACGAGGAGCGAGGTGCGTCCGCCAAACAGCAAGCGACTGAAGAGATCGCGCCCGAAGAGGTCTGTGCCCGCCCAATGCATAGTGCTGGGCGGCTGAAGCTGGGCCGGCGGATCCATGGCCAGCGGATCGTAGGGCGCCAGCCACGGAGCCAGCAGCACTGCTCCCCCCACCACGACCAGGATGATCAGACCCACCAGCGCTCCGGTATTGTGCCGCACCCGGCGGCGCGGCGGCGGCGCGTACTCGTAGCGGGGGGGCGCTTTGCGCGTGGGGATAGGGAAGCGGCTCGTCATGACGTGAAGCCAAAAGCAATCCGCCCCGAAAACCTGGCGGCAGGCGCTGGAGCACCTGCACTTTGCCAGATTCCTCGGGGCGGAGGTCGGGAGCCATCAGCCAGTGGGCTTGGGCTCAGACCTTTTCGATGCATTCCACAGGGCACACCTCTACGCACTGGGGACTGTCGTGGTGCCCCACGCACTCGACGCACTTATCGGGGTCAATGACGCAGATCTCATCGCCCTCCGAGATGGCCTCGACGGGGCATTCCGGTTCGCAAGCCCCGCACAAGATGCACTCGTCTGTGATCCTCATTGTCATGGTACCTACTCCTCCTGTTATGATTTGTTGTGATGTTCGGGCCACACCGGCCCGTATACCAGAGGCCTGTCCGAAAAGCACCGGAGGTCGTCTGACCAGTGGTCAAACACCAGCCCTCCAAACTCTCAGACGGGCAAAACGGACGTTTGTCACTCCTCAGAGGAGACCGCCTGCAACAAAGCTTCCACCAGCGTCGCCTCCGGCACCATCCCCTCGACGTGCGTTGTCTCGTTGATCACCGTACGCGGCACGCCCATGACCTGATACCTGTTGGCCAGGTGCGGGAATTCCATGGCTTCCACCATGTCGGCGCGGATGTGCTCGCTCTCGATGGCAAGTCTGTGGGCCAAACTGACCGCACCGGGACAGTACGGTCAAGTCGGCGTCACGTAGACCTGTATGTGAACCGGCGCGGCAATGCCCGCCACGGCGTCCACAGTGGCATCCGACAGCCCCGATTCGCCCTTGGACACGTTGATGATGCCCTCGATGAGCGTGGTGAACTCATAGCCGGAAGGGATACCGTAGAAACGCACACCGTAATCCTTCTCCCCCACGATGGCGATGGCCGGGATCTTGTCCATCCCGTAACTCTCAGCCAGCGGCTTGTCGGCGACGAAATCGTGGATCTCCGCCTGCACCAGATCCGAGGTGCCGGCGACTTCCTCAACAAGCTGCCGCGTCTCGGCGCAGAATTCGCACTCCAACTCCTGCGTGAACATGACCAGCTTCACCGGGGCGGCCAAGTTCTCCGCCAATATCTCCTGCACCTGTTCTCTTTCCTTGTCTCCAATCAATGGCATGGTTCCCCTCCCGGCGTGATGCTGCGTTCCTGTTGCGTAGTTATATCTGACAAAAGCGGAAATGGCAAATCTGACCTGGCCTTTACATCACAACGCCGACGCGGAGACTTCTGCCTCCTCCGCCATGGTCATGCTCACCACTGCTAGCCCCACGTACAGCCAGAACAACGAGGCCATGTGCGGATAGACCAGATTGAACAGGTAGTGGTCGAGAACACCGGCTGCCAACACCCCCGCCAACGCTCCGCCCAGACCCAGCAGAATCGCCTCCAGACCAGTCTCGCCCACGCCGCGCCGCCAGCAGCGGTAGAAACGGACGAACAGCAAGACCATGGTCAGCAGGAACAAGCCCAGTCCGATCAGCCCCATCTCCTCAGCGATCAGCAGATAGACGTTGGAAACGCCGAGGTAAACGTCAATCTCCGGCGTGCCGGAGAAGCCCACGCCCAGCCAGGGGTGGCGTCCGATCAGGATGAAGGCATCCTTGTACTCGCCGATGCGCATCTGCGTGGCCAGGTCCTGTATCCGCACCCCTTCGATGAAATGCACGATGTAGGCCTGCGTCTGCGGCAACAGCAGGAGCAGTGCGGCGCCGACCACGCCGACCCACAGCAGCCGCCGGTAGCGCAACAGCGCCAGCAGCAACAGGACGACGGCGAAACCGCCCATCGAACTGCGGGAGTAGGTCAGGTAAAGGCAGAGCGCCTCAGCCCCCAACATCAGCGCCACCAACCGGCGATTGAAGAGAGGACGCTCGGCGAACAGTTGCGGGGCGGTCAGCCCGGCGACGAAAACCATCACCCCCCCCAGCACGTTGGGGTCAATGGAGGTGCCGATGGCCCGCATGGCATTGTCAGGGTTGTCCTCGATGAAACGCAACACGCCGTAGCCCGCCGGATAGTCGAGGCGGCTCAGTGCCGAAAGCAGGCGCACGGCCCAATCCTCGGGAATGACATAGAGGAAGATGGCGATGAAGGCGGCTGCCGCTCCGGCCAGCATGATCACCCCCGCCAGCCTTTCCAGTTGTTCCCGCGTGCGGACGTTGTTGATCACCACAAAAAACATGGCGATGCCGATGAGCAGCTCCAGGAAGCGGCGCAGGACGGTGGAGGTCGGCCGGGCGTGGCCCATGCCCAGAGCGAAGGCGAACACGGCGAACACCAAAAAGAGGGCCACCGGCAGTCCCAGCGAACTGCCGACAAACGTCCGCTCACGCCGGGTGGCCAGCCTCGTCACCCAGACGAAGAAGATGGCTATCAGCGCCAGGTCGAGGAAGGTGGGGGTGAAGCCCAGGCGGGACTTGAACATGGGCAGGGCAGCGAAAGGTAAGAGGCAGATGATGGCCACCAGGAAGATGAGCCCCCACTGCGTGCTGCGCAGCATCAGCACGGCGGCGATGAGCGCCACCGCGCCAGCGAGGGCGTAGAGCGCCCCCAACACGCTCACATACAGACCGCCCATCAGCGCGGCCACCACGCAGAGGCCCAACAAGGCCAGCATGGCCAGGCGGCGATCGGGATGGAAGAGATAAGTTGTGAAGCGGTGGAATACGGCTTCAGCCATTTCTGGTGTGTCGTGCCTCGATCGTCACGTGCTTCACTGCGTGCTGATCCGCATATAGCTCAACAGATTGTCAACCGTTTCTCGGCGCGCCATCCTGTAGGGGAAGATGCGTCGCTTGAGCGCATACCCTTTCCACAGCTTGTACACCAGCCAGAAAAGCCGGTTGCGCGGCAGCCTGATGACACGCCGCACCAGTGGCCGCAGCCAGGGAAACTCCACCGTGACGGAAAAGAGCTTCTGCAGGTTCTCAATCTGCCGCTTCTCGTCAGGTTCAAAGCGCAACGGCGTGTCGTCGGTCACTGAACCCGACAGATCATCGAAGCTGTTGATCAGCCCTTCCCGGCGGGCCAGTTCCCCCAACTCGGTCTTCGGATAGGGCTGGTAGATGAAACAGTTGGCATAGTCAGGCCGGCAAGCGATGTTCAGTTCCAGCGTCTCCAGATCGGCCGCCAGCCCCCCACGCGGCAGGCCCACCATATTGTTGGTTGAAAAGGCAATACCGTGCTGCCGCAGGATGCGGCCGGCCTCGAGGATCTGCTCCTTGCTCATGTTGCGATTGAGCACAGCATTGCGCAGCTCGTCATTGCCCGTTTCCACTCCGAAGCTAACGCTGATGCAGCCCGCCTCACGGAGCAGTGTAACCCGGTCGTCAGTTATCAGGTCAGCCCGCGCCTGGGCCCACCAGGGGAGCCCCACTGCTGCTTGATACTTGGATGCGAACTCTTTCAGCCACTTGCGGTTGAGAATGAAGGTGTCATCGAAAAACAGAACGAAGGCCAATCCGTACCGGTCACGCACCTGGACAATTTCAGCCAACACGTTGTCCACGCTGCGGCGGCGGGTGCGCGCCCCCTTGCCCTGGTAAATCTCCGAATAGGCTTTGTTGAAGCAAAAAGAGCAATTATAAGGGCATCCTCGCCCGGTGATGAAGGGGCGGATCATGTGCCGACGGCTGGGCGGATGCGCCTGGTATATCAAGTCTCGATCCACGAACGGCAGTTCATCCAATTCATGGCTGCTCAGCAGAGGACGCGTCGGGTTGCGGATGATCTCGCCGGATGCTGTTGTCCAATGCCAGTTGGCGATAGCAGTGATGTCACCGCCGTCCTGCAAAGCGTTCATCAGGTCCAGCGTGGCATACTCCCCCTCACCTATGCAAATGCCGTCCACCCCCTCCTGCTCGATCATCTCCGGGAAGAAGGTGGGGTGTGGTCCGCCGAAGACAGAAAGCACGCCGGGCAATTGAGCCTTGAGTCGCTGGTTCAGCTCCACGTACGCTTGTTGCGTGCCGGTGTAGACGGAGTAACCCAGCACATCTGGTCGCCATTCCAGCGCCACCTGAAGCGGGTCCTGCTCCGTGGCCACAACCATCCTCGTCTGATGGCCATGTTGCTTGAGCAGGCTTGAAAGCCGCATCACCCCCTGGGGCTCGTTATCAATTGTGTGAAAAACAAAAAGCAAGCGCATCAATTAGACTCTATTCACAAAGGCTGGCGCAGATTATACCACACATCAGCGATTCTGCTCAATCGTACACCCTCACCGTCGCGATGCGGTGTTGGGGAGAGCCGATCCCTTCTGCCAAAGGCAACCACGCCTCCGATGGAAACTCTCGCACCCCCACCGCCAGCGTGTATTCTCCAGGGCCAAGCCAGTCGGGCAGGGGGAGCGCGTAGTCATCGGCATACACTGAGCCGACAGGCCAGCGGTCCGTGCTGAACCGCCCTCCCGTAGGCGAGCGCTTCCACGAAGCCACCAACCCGCCATCAGGGGCCAGCACCCACACTTCCGACCTCAAGTCAGCATCCAGCGGCTGCTGCGCCTGCCAGTAGAGGGTGAAATGCAGCGGACTGCCCGGAGCGGCGCTCAGCTCTCCTGGCTCGTGCCCCACCAGCGCCAGCCGATCGTCGAACACAGCCGCGCTGGCGCGATCAATACTGGCCAATGTT
>JACKQG010007464.1_pt1 | contig 10995 bp, 6 predicted proteins | sample 8237621 | NCBI WGS metagenome assembly JACKQG01 (sample SAMN15677084, study PRJNA649215) | marine metagenome | biome: marine; feature: Black Sea; material: saline water; isolation source: suspended particulate matter (SPM) from the Black Sea western gyre | collected 2013-06-09/2013-06-10 | depth... | reverse complement strand
GCTCCCTCTGGATTGGCAAATCCAGAGGATCTTTAGTTACAACTGTGTTTACGAAATAAACCAGTCCTCATATTTGGCAGTGTACTACTACATCGAATTGTTTTTTAATCTACCAAAGTCAAGTTATACGCCCTACATTTTACTAACAAATCAAATTTTGCCATCGCGCCGGTGCTGAATGTAGGCTAAATTCTACCAATCCGCAATAATCCAGCAAGTTTTTGCTTTACCGTGTCAAGGAGCATGTAAAGACTGGGGATGACGAGCAGTGTCAGAAAAGTAGAGACCAATAATCCGCCGATAACGGCTATCGCCAATGGTTGAAGTGTCTCTGTTCCTTCACCGATGCCCAGACTCAACGGCAATAAGCCCATGATAGTGGTAAACGCTGTCATCAAGATAGGACGTAGCCTAATTGGACAGGCTTGTAAAATGGCTTCTTTGCATGCTATGCCATCTTCTCGCCGCAGAGTTTCGATGTAATTTACTAAAACGATTGCATTGTTGACGACGATTCCCGCGAGCATGATGACACCTAAGCCAACGGTCGCGCCGATGGGAGTTTTGGTGAGATATAGCCCTAAAATCACACCGATAAGCGAGAGCGGCAGTGTGAACATAATCACTAATGGATTTAACAATGATTCAAACTGCACTGCCATGACAACATACACCAGGAATATTGCTAGAATCAAGATAATGCTTAGACTGCCTGTCGCCTCTTTCATCGTCTCAGCTTCGCCGCCATATTGTAGAGAATACCCTTCCGGCAGGCTCAAGTCCGCCAAAGCCAATTGAATATCACTCATCACTTTCCCGACGGTTCGTCCATCTACGTCTGCGGTAACCCCTACCTGTCGAATCTGGTTCTCTCTGGTGATTTGGACTGGACCAATCGCTTCTTTTACTTGTGCGACATCTCTTACATAGACGGCGGCGGACGACGCAGGCGCCAGAAGTATGTTTTCGACATCCTGAATGCTGGCGACGGATTCGGATGCCAGCTGGACGCGGATGTCGTATTCTCTATCTTTGTCGCTGAGTTTGGTGGCTACTGTACCGTTGACCGCCGTGCGAATGGATTGCGCCACCTGCGATACACTCAATCCAAACTGCGTAGCGCGCATTCGGTCCACAATAACTTGAAGCTCTGGCTTGGCATATTCAATGGTGGTATCGAGATTTACCAAGCCGTCGATATCCTTGATTTTGTCGACTATCTGTCGGGCGAGGTTGGATAAGGTAGTCAAATCAACCCCTCGCAGTTTGATGTCCACGTCTGATACCCCACCGGTCTTTATTCCCTTGACTTGAGCGCGCATAACTTTGATTTTGGCGTTTGGGATGCCCGCTTTGCCAATCTTGCCCCGCAACTGTTTCATGATTTCGGCTGTTGAAGTTTTTCTCTTTTTCATGTCAACCAGTTGAATGTCAATACTGCCTTGCGTTGGGTCTTCGGTTGTCCCCAATCCCCTGATGATTGCGCCTGACACCGTCAAATAGGATTCCACGGGAAACGTGGCAGCAATCGCCTCAATACGACGCATGAGCTTATCCGTCTCCCCCAGTGCCAGTCCTGATGGCGTTTTGACGCGAATGCTGATTCTGCCATCGTCCATCTGAGGCAAAAATTCGCTGCCCAGGAACCGAACCAATCCTAAAGAAGCTACGAAAATGACGATGAATGCAAGTAGAATAACCCATGCGTGAAAAATACACCATCGCAGAATGATGCGATATCCAGCGCTGATTTTGGTGAAAATCCTATCGGAAAATTTCACCAAATGCCCCTCTTGTGCGCTACCACCTTTGAAAAATTGGGCGGTCAACATGGGGATTATCGTCAAGGCAACTACTAACGAAGCGACGATAGCAAATGCGATGGTCAAAATCAGTTCTCGGAAGAAAAGTGCGGCTAATCCCGTAATCAGTAGGAATGGCAAAAACGCCGATAACGTCGTCAGTGTGGAGGCGGCAATGGCGGAACTGACTTCGCTTGTGCCTCTTGACGAAGCTTCAAGAGCATCTCTGCTTTCCCTTTGATGGCGCGAGATATTTTCCAACACGACAATAGCGTTGTCCACTAACATCCCCACACCCAAAGCAAGTCCGCCAAGTGACATGATATTGAGGGTGAATCGCCCCAGGTACATCATCAGAAAGGTGGCTAAAATTGCGATTGGAATGGCAATGCTGATGATGAGTGTGCGTCGGATGCTTGCGAGGAAAAAGAAGACGACGAATATTGCCAGGATTCCACCGCCAATAGCCATACTCCCGACATTACCGATAGACGCGCTGATGTAGTCCGCTTGATTTGTAATCAGGCCGATTTTGATGTCAGAAGGGATGATGTTCTGCAAACGCGCAAGCTCGTTCTCTACCTGCTCTGCAATCTCTACTGTATTGGCGCCAGACTGCTTCATGATGCTCATGCCAACAGCGGGTTCGCCGTTCAGTCGTGTAAAAATGCGTTGCTCTTCATGTAAATCTTTGACTTGTGCCAGGTCTTTCAGATATACAACACCGTTGTCGGTCGCTTTGACGACAATCGCTTCGATGAATTTGACCGTTGGGTATCTTCCCATCGTGCGCACGATGTATTCCCTTTTTCCGGCTGTCACACGCCCGCCTGGAAGTTCCCGATTCTCCCGATTCAAGATGTTAATCACCTGGTCAAAAGTCAATCCTAAAGCTACGAGTCTTTGCGGTTCAAGGTGGACTTGAATTTCGCGCGTCAAGCCGCCAGTGATGTCTATGGAAGCGACACCTGCGATTTTCGTCAATTGGTCTTGAAGGTTATCTTCCACCCATTCGCGCAGTTCGATAAGATTTCGTCTTTTCGACGAAACTGCATAATTCATGATGGGCAATTGCTGTGGGTCAGCTTTGAACGCAAATGGACGCTCTGCATCTGAAGGTAAATCTCTGATAGCAATGTCAAGTTTTGCTCTGACATCCTGCAGCGCGACATCCATGTTCGTACCATATTTGAAGTTGACATCTATGAGAGATATGCCTTCACTGGATATTGAACTGACATATTCGACATTATCCACCGTCGCGACCTGGCGTTCGATTGGCTTGGTGACGGTATCTTCTATCTGCTCGGGCGAAACACCTGGATAGCGCGTATTGATTTTCACCAGCGGATAGGTGATATCTGGAAGCAGGTCAACCGATAGGTTCCGAACTCCGAAGAAACCAAGTACAATCACCACCAACATCACCATTAGTGTGCCGATTGGACGACGGATTGATGTATCAGAAAAACGCATTGTCACTCTCCCCCCTTCTCACTGGTGCTTTTGCCTGGTTTGCCCTGTTCTGCGATATTCACCTTCATGCCGTTCTTGAGTTCCGATTGCCCGGTTATAACCACCTTATCGCCAGGACTAATTCCATTTGTGATTTCCACTCTGTTTCCCTGCGCGATTCCGATTCGAATGGGTGTGATATGAACCTGCGAATCTCTTACGACGAATGCTGTTGTTTTTCCTTCTTTTGTGACAATGGCATCCGACGGTAGTAGTACGGCGTTGTCATGCTTTGCAACCATGAATGTAACACGGGCGAACATCCCCGGTAGTAACTTTTTATCTGGATTGGGCAATTTTATTTCAACCGGGATGGAGCGCGTTTGGCTTTCTGAGATGGGATAGATTCGCGTTACTTTTCCCTTAAATTGAGACTCGGAATACGCATCCACGCGAACTGAAACCATCTGTCCCTGCTTCACTTTGGAGATGTCCAATTCTGAGACGCCGCTTATGACAAGGACATCCGAAATATCCGCAATCGTTAACAGCTTCTGCTTGGGAGTCACTACATCTCTTTGATTGGCAAACCTCTCCGTAACAGTGCCGCTGATGGGCGCGGCGATGGTATAGTATTCCGATTTCAATCTCATGTAGGCGAGTTTCGCTTCCGACTGTTTAACCTGTGCTTTTGTCACTTCGATATCCTCCGGCGCTGGTCCTTCTTTGAGCAAATCGAGTTTCTCTTGAGCGGCTTGCAACTGAGCAGTGGCAATGAAGAACTTCGCCTCTGCATCGTCAATCTTTTGGCGCGGTATAGCTTCCAAATCATACAACTCTTTGGTGTTTTTGAGAGCCACCTCTGCATTCTCTATCTCAACCTGAACCGCGTGCAGTTGCGCAAGCAAAGCTTTGTAGTTCGTCTCTGACTGGTCTACTTTCTCCGTAGCCACGGCGCCGAGGTCAAACAACTGCTGAGTCCGTTCCTGTTCCTTCTTGGCATTGTCCAATTTCACTTTGGCTGATTCCAACTGAGCGACTGCATTTTTGTATTTTCCCTCCGCATTGTCTAACTGTTGTCGTGGAATTGCGCCTAAATACAGTTCCTTTGTATGCTGCAAATCTTTTTTTGTGCTGTTCAAACTCGCCTGCATCTGATTAACCTGCGCAATTTCCTGTTCAATCTCTTGTGGGCGCGCGCCTGCGGAGATAGCTTTCAATCGAGCCTGGGCATATTCCAGGTCGGCTTCCGATTGTACTATCTGAGCTTGAATCTCCTTGTCGTCGATTTGAGCAATGACTTGTCCTTTTTTTACATCATCACCCTCTTTGAACGGAAAAGACCTCAGTTCACCTTCCACCTGTGAGATAACAGTTACCAACGTATCGGGTTCGATAGCGCCCGTAGCGTTCAACGTCATGGCAATATCTCCACTCTTCGCTTCGACCACCTCAACGGACGGTGCTATCTTTCCTTTGTCCGGTGGAGTTTCCGCTGGTTTGTCCGATGTCCCACAAGCGATGAAACTCAAACTTATAGATATTAACCCGATAAATAGAATAATTTTTTTTACTTCCTTTAGATTAGCTTTCTGCATCTTTTTAGCTCCTTGTTACTTTCGCAGATTTTTGATAAGTATTTATGGGAATATAAAGACCCTCCGGCGTTATTTTCCAACGCCGTTACCCTTCTCTATCGGCGTGCTAACAATCGCATCATACGCTGCCTGGCTGAGATATTGGGGTTGGTAAGTTTCCCCCACCTGTTTTTTCAGCGTGGATACAAAAGACCGTAGGTGGTTTCGGGAGCCTTTCATCAGGTTTTCATAGACCATTTTGATATCCTCCTTATCGGTCTGGGCGATACGTTCTTCCAGGTCGAGGATGTCAATCTCTTCGATGGCTGCTCCGACGCTCAACGCGCTGGCTAACGACTGATTTCCTTCCTCTACCAGTTGGTCGTAAAGATTCTGGAGTGTTGGATTGGTGAAAACACCGATGCCTTTGCCCGCTGCCGGGTCTTCCAGAACATACCGGTCAATCAGCGTTTTTACGGCATCCGTATGAGTCTTCTCGCTGTTTGCAATGTTCTGGAAGATGGCTGTCTGCCACTTTTCGTAGAGTGTCAGGTACACGTCCCAGGCCAGCTTTTCTTCTTCCCGCATATAGAGAATTCCCTCTGCCTCAACGACGCTCAATTCTCCCGTTGGGATTTGGTTGAGGGCATCACTCAATGCATCCTGGTCAATGGTCGTGTTTCCGCTCTCGTCAACATTCGTAACATCAGTATCGCTAGTTATCGGAGCCGTATCGGTCTCCGTATCGCATGAGACCAACATGAACATGATTAACATCAAGGTTATGCCCAATGGTAATTTGCGTAAAAGTGTAAGAGTATTCACAAGTAACACCTCCTTCTGAATCGAAGTTATTTAGTAATTTTCGCGCCGATTGCTCTTTCCAAATCTGCTTTTGCCAATTGCACATCTATCAGAGCTTGAAGATAATTTGTTTGCGCTTGTGTCAATGCGACCTGGGCATCTATGACATCGCGGCTGATGCCAGTACCCAGCTTATAGCTACCTTCGACAATTCTCCGGCTTTCCTTCGCCTGCTCGACGCTTTTTGCCGTCACGCTTACTCGGCTTTCAGCTTCTTTCAAACTAAGATAGGCTTTCTGGACTTGCAAAGTGATTTGTTTGGCTAGCAGTTTTTCCGTCGCTTTTAATCTCTCCAGAGTGGCTTTTGCCTGATTTACCCGCGCTTTTGTTATGCCTCCGTCCCACAAGGGAATATCAATTGCCAAGCCGATATGCCAAACGTTTTCTTTGGGGGGCCAATCGCCCCATTCGTAACCGTAATCAGCTTTGAAGTTGATGTTGGGCCAATAGGCGGCTCTCTCTGCTTTTATTTGGGCTTCCGTTGCGGCGATGCTTTCCTTGACGCGACGCAATTGGGGGTTGGATTCAAAAGCGGCTTCCAGGTAGGATTGGCTTCGCTCGGTGAGATTAGTTTGCTTCGTGCCTCGCAACTCCTCAGATTGCTTCGTCCCTCGCAATGACATTCCTTCGGCTTCGTGAACCGCTAAATCCGCCGCGTCAAACCCAATTGGTGTATCGATAGCGATTGGTGTGTCAATATCTCGTCCGATTAAGTCGTTCAACTGTGCCGATGCTATCTGCAAGGTGTTTTGGGCTTTTGATAGTTCCTGCTGAACGTTGGCGAGTTGAACCTCCGCACGCAAGACGTCTACCTTCGGCACTTTGCCTGATGTGAACATAGCGTTCGCCACATCGACGTGAGCTTCTATCTGGCGGACGGCTTCTTGCTTTACATTTACCATGTTGTATGAAAAGATCAAGCCGTAATATTCCTTCGTGACGGAATAGATTAAATCTTGTTGCGCAGCGCGCCGGTTTTCTTCTTCGACAGTGATATTTCTGCGCGCCCATTCCTTCAAGCGTCTTGTTTTACCGCCATCGTATATCAACTGCTTCAAATATAGGCTTGTTTGATAGTCGTTCAAACTGTCTCCGAGATACCTCACCTTAAATTGCGGTGCGTAGTCCAAGCGACTGTAGCTTGTGCCAATGCTGAATTTAGGAAAGTAATTGGCGTTTATCTCTTTATACTTTCCCGATGCTTCTTTCAACTGCGCTTGCGTTATTTTCATTTCAGGATGTGTCTTAAGCGCTAGCTTGATACATTCTTGTAAGGTTAGTTTTGGCGTTGTTTCTCCTTCTTGCGCCAAAGCTGAAGGTAGATAGATAAAAATAAAGAATAGAATTATGAACCTGTAGCTCAAATTAAGCTGGTTGGGAAAGAACTTTCTCATTTTTTCAATCTCCATTAACTTAGGGAACAGTGTGAGATATCTAATTCGTCGTTTCTCCGAAATGGGGTGTTAACCAAAGGGTATATTCCAAGATCTATGCCATTAAAATGCGCCAAAAATGATCTGAGCCGGGCAAGACAAAAATGAGCGCATTCGGCTTAAACAAAGGATTTTCTGGACATGAGCACCTCTTAGTCTCAAAAAGTGTACCTTTTGGAACATTAGTTTTGACCGTCTAACCTCGCTCTCGCCTTGTTCCAAGCCGAATTAAAAACTATATTTCACCTTCGTATATGCCATGTCATTCTCGTTGAACTGACCGAACTGTCCCTCCTGCGGCCCGGTGAAAATGTTAGCGCCAACTACCACTTCAAAACCATCGGCGAGGTCATACGTCAGCTTAGGACGAATCAGCGCATCCCCTTCGTTGAAGCCGTAATAGACAAACAACTCAGCGTTCAAGGTTTCGCGCCGGAAATCCTGCTTCATCAGAAAAGTGCCGGTGTTGTTGAATTGGTCGCTCTGAATCGCCTCGTCGTAATCGAGAATGACTTCTTGAATGAACTGGCCGCTGACGTCGATGCCAAAGATGTTGTAATCAAAACCTATCAGATAGTGGAGGAAATTTGTCTCGACGACGCCATCAACAACGGTCAAATCTGCAGTATTAAACCGCTTGCCGCGATAGAATCCTCCTTCGCAGCGCACCACCACACCAGCAACAGTTTTCGCCAAACTTCCGCCGATGATGCTGAACCGATGGTGTTCCGGGCGCACTGCCAGCCCTTCCAATCCCCCCGTCGCCGGATTGATGACGCGGGTCAGGTGGTTGGTCGGAGTGGCGTCGAAGAGATATCCTGCCATAAGCTCAAAATCAAGACTCGACGTCAACGCCGCGAAGCGGGCGAAAATCTGGCTGTTATCAATGTTCGTTGGCACGGTGCTGGTGCGGTGGTCAAATGTTGGCGTTACTGGAAAACGCCTCCTTTGAAAGGCCCACAAAGAGTTGGCTTCTGGAAACTCATTGGCTTGAAATACCGGTACCCAAACCAGTTGAAGCGTATTGTTGCCGAGATAGTAATTAAGATTCGCCGCCGTCACACCGATGCGGATTTCATCGAAGTCGGGCAGGAGAAACTCGCGAAAATCCTTCGGTGAGATGATGTCAGTGATGAACACACCATCGGCTTTGCCCCAGATAATCTGCTGCTTCCCTATGCGCAAATCGAAGCTATCAAAATAAAGGTCCAAATATGCCTGCCGGAAAATGAAATCGAGTTGCTCGCTGTTTTCCTGGTGGTGATACAGGACCGGGTTGGCATAAAAGCCAACCTTGCCACGCTTTTGTTCCCAGCGGAGATTGAGGGTATTCTGCACAATGGCATAATCTCCCTGTTTTTCCCCGCCCACCAAAACTCCCTCGTAGGTTCGCAAGTAGCCGTTGAATGACGGTGGCTCAATTTGCGCCAGCGCGGTTGCGGGAAGTAGCATCACCAACATTAGCCAGAAAGCGTGAAATGCCTTTCTCGTTTTCCCGTTTTCTCGTCTTCTCGTCTTCGCCAAAAACTCGCTTCCTCTGTCTTTCGTTTTCTCGTCTTCCCCTTTGGCTCGCACGATTACAACCCCCTCTTCATCATCCGTTCGGTGAACATCGATTCTTTGATACCCGTGTCATACTTGACCTTTGAAAGTTCCATGACCGTTTTGTGGTCGTTCTGGACATTGTGCATCGTGCTTTGCAATATCGTCCAATAGCCCTGAATTTGCTCCACCTTGTCAACCGACAGTACCTTTAGCAGTTCGCCGTCTTCGTCATAAAACTCCTTTGTCAGCCCAATCCAACTGCCGTTGGTCGCAACCCAGGTGATGGTCTTGCTGTACATGTAGTCCTCTTCTTTCGGAACGCTCTCGACCACGTAATAGTCTTTGCCGTCAACTGTATCAGTACGCAGCAGCGTATGTGTATCTTCATCGGGGCGGCGGTCACCGAGGTCATCGTAGGTAAAGTCAGACCCCATGAAGTAGTCGCCCTTCGATTCAGACGAAATGCGCTTGATTTTCCTCAACGCGGGCAGGTAGAACCATTGGTCATCGTCCTTGCCCGGTTCGTCGTAGCTCCAGTTCATGAACGAGGTCTGTTTCACATCGGCGGGGGCAAGGAAGAACATGATGTTCTTCTCCACCTTACCGAGGTCAGCGCCAAATTGGCGAATCGAGCGCACACGCTCGTCACCGAATTTGTTAATCAGCGTCATTTTTAGGTCTGAGGTGCGGTCCTTTCCTTCAGGACGATTGTAAACGTTTTCCATAATCTGCAATGCCGTTAGTTTTTCGGCGCGGCTATTGCTGACTGGCAAAAGCGCCAGTAGTAGTATGAGTGTGAGGGTAAAACTGGTAGTTTTCATCTGTTTTTTACGGCAGGATGCCCCTTCTGATTTGGAATAAAATGGAAAATCAGGAGGGGAGGAATGCCGCTCTCCTTTCTCGAATATAATTGGATGTGGATGGTTGTAACAACGTGAGTTTCTTATAACTTATACCGCCAATCAGTAAATCACCATCAAGAGACGCAATAGCAAAGCTACCGCTACTTCTGCGCCCTTGAATGTATCCTACCATATCTCCTAACTTTGCGTGACTACAACTTACCTTGTCCCATAGCTTAAACCCAAATATCTCTGGCTGTCGCTTATATTTAAAAATGGGTTGTTCTTTTTTGGGTGGGGAGATGTAATCATGTGGGTAACGCTTCTTGACTTGCTTTTCCAAGAGATAGTATTGAGGCATCTTCACTGGCTTGCCTAAGGATGCTATAACAAGAGCATCATTGATTTGCGACTTGGGTAACTTCAGTTGGTTACGATGGTACTTTGTTATAGTGCCAAAGGTTACTTCGACTGTAAAGTTCTTATCGGCCGGTGTAGTCCTGAACCTGTTCACTTCGCTCACCGACGCCAAAGGCTTACGGCAAAACGCAACGCATCCTTCACTTCGTTCGAGGACAAGCTTCTTCGTCTTAGCGCGAAGGATAGCGAACTTCCCTCGTAGTTCAGCCAGTAAGTAATTCTTGTAACTTTGCGTGAGTACGCTGTACTGGAATCCCTTCTTGAGTTTGCTCTGTCGCTTAATAGCAGGTATATTCTTCAATCGCCTCTCGTTAATCTCAAGTGGAAGAGAGCACGCACTATCGGCCTTTAAAGGATTTGCACGTAACACTCTTTCCCATTGGTCTAATGTTAAACTACCTTTAGCCTCATTGCATACTCGACAAGAGATAGTCAAATTGCTAACCTTATTAGTTCCGCCTTTTGATTGCGGATGAATATGCTCAGTCTCAAGCACATTATCTAAGGACAATCCACCACAGTAAGCGCACTTGTGTTTGTTGACTGTCAAGAGATACTGCTTAACTTCGTAGCCAAATAACGTACCATGCTGATATTCTATTCCCTTGATTAGAGCATTTGCCATCTTTTGCGTATCGAAAGATGCTATCTCAACGACTATCTTAGAGATAGGCAATGTCTGTCTGAGCTTGTGTATGTCATTCAGGATACTCTCGGCACGATTTTTTACAGACGGTGCAAGTATATGTGGTTTTTGGTGTTGTCCTTTCTTGCCCTGGCATTTCCGACAAAGTGTTGCTCTACCATTGCTTACCTTCTTTTTGCTTTTACCTGTTTTCCTCTTTACCTTCTTCCATACCTTAGGAACATTATTCACGCCACATCTTTGACACTTAGTTTTTACCCGATTTAAGAATCTCGGTTTGCGATAACGTGTTTTTCGATTGCGTCTGGTTCGTCGGTAAGTTCTCCTATCAGCCAACTGCTTCTTAACATCCGACCTGAGAATCTTTTCTTTTGCATAATATACTTTTTCGTTGCCAACAGCGGCTATCGG
>JACKQG010007463.1_pt1 | contig 10997 bp, 11 predicted proteins | sample 8237621 | NCBI WGS metagenome assembly JACKQG01 (sample SAMN15677084, study PRJNA649215) | marine metagenome | biome: marine; feature: Black Sea; material: saline water; isolation source: suspended particulate matter (SPM) from the Black Sea western gyre | collected 2013-06-09/2013-06-10 | depth... | reverse complement strand
CGTTCCTTTTGTGGCACTTGTTTTTATCGGTATGGCAGCAATCATACTATCGTCCAGATTGCCAAAGCGAACGGAGATAGGCACTACAGAGTCTGCTCAGTGGAAGGCCTTTGGCAGGCACTTGAAGAAGATGGTCAAAGACAAGCAGCTTGCTACCGATAATCTGAGCTACTGGGATTCCTATTTCCCATACGCCGTGGTCTTTGGTCTGGCTCAGAGCTGGGTAAAGCAGTTCAGCGAGCTTGAGGCTCCAACACCAGTCTGGTTTTATATCGCTACTGATACAGGTCGTGGGATGACCCCTGGCACTATTAGTGCAGCCTCATCGGCACCATCACTAAGCTCAGTAAGCAGCGCCTTTAGTGGCATGGTAAACATGGTCCAAGGAAGCTTTTCCGGCGGTAGTGGCACTGGTGCTAGTGGAGGTGGTGGCGGTGGAGGAGGAGGTGGTGGTGGGGGTGGCGGCGCCGGCTGACACCCGAAACCAATCACCTGCATATGTATGGCGTTTTAACCATCGTAAATACTCTAGTAATGAGCAATTTTATTAGCTGTTAAAAATGCCTTATAATTACAGGTGGATACATAAAAATTAGTGGCTAGAATAGCACTTTACCCTTGGCTGTTTAAAACGAGTCTGAATCATGATATACTTATACACTAAAAATAGTTGAACAAGGAGGTAATTGATTTATGCCAGACTACGCGGCTTTAAAGGAAAGGGTAGACGAGCTGGGAGAAAGAGTTTGGGATGTGCCGGCGATTGAGGCCAGAATTAAAAAACTGGTTGCAGAGGGGATTCCCAAGAAGACACTTAATCCGAAAGAGATGTTGGCCAACAAGGAGCAGATCCTCAATCGCGTTCAACTGCGGGCCGAGGAATATAACTTTATTACCAAGAACTGTGCCCAGGGCACAGCGCTTGCCCTGATGGAAGAATTCGGTCTGGGCAATATGGAGATTATTAGGGCCTTGACCCCATTTCCCGGTCTCGGTGGTACCGGTGATATGTGTGGGGGCATAACTGGAAGTCTGATTACCTTTGGGCTCTATTTTGGCAGTGATACCCCGCTGGATTTTGACGCGATGAATAGAACTATCATGACTTCCCAGAAATTTATGGCCCTTTTCGAAGGCCAAATGGGTCATATGTATTGCGCTGACATCATCGAAACGGTGATACTTGGACATAGACTAAATCCGGGGGAAAGCGAAGCGGCTATGGTGGCCTTCACGGGCGAGAAGGGTTTTGAGAAGTGTGGCCTGCCTCCGGGGATAGGTGTCAGGCTTGCCGCTGAGTTTATTATCGATAGCATGAAGTGAAGCAATAGGTATTTCGCGTCTTGTCCCCTTTCCAGATGCAAAGCTTGTTGCTAAAATGTCGGGAAAGCCCCGCCATAAAAGACGGGGCTTTTTTAGGCATCGTAGAGAGGGTGTTCTCGGTGGAGAAAATCCCTGGGCCTGTTTTTTTCGGAGGGAATATGGTTCCCTGTGACTATGGGCGAGTTTACTATATTGCAGTGTTCTGAGGGGATTGCATGTCTGGTATTGTTTGGCATATCTTAGTCTTTGGTGTTATTGGTATTTTTCTGATTGTTATCATCTATCGTACCTTAGCCATCATCAGGTTGCCGGTTCATCTGAGATGGGAACTGGCACCGATACCGCATGAAAAGGGGAAGGGGCGATACGGGGGCTCCTATCTCGAGGAGTATGAGTGGTGGAATAAGCCGCAGCACAGGTCCCGTATCGCACCAATTGTATATATGGCAAAGGAGATCTTTCTGCTGAGGGGCGTTTGGGAGCATAACAGAGCGTTATGGCCTTTGTCATTTGCATTTCATATGGGCATCTACCTGATTGTAGTGATGCTTTTATTAAGCGTGGTAAACGCCGTGTTCATCATTGCTGAGGTACCATTGTATGTCCTGAATGTTTCTCGGGGGATTGCCTCCGTTTTAGCATTGATGGGCTATCTGCTCGGCAGCTTGGGAGCTATCGGTCTAATCATTAAACGTGCCCTTGATTCCAATCTCAGGCCGTTTAATACCATCACCAAGTATTTTAACCTCGTGTTTCTGGGGGCGGTTTTTGGCAGCGGCGCTTACGCCTGGTTCTCTTCGCCGGATTTCGCATCGGAAATGAGCCTCTTTATAAAAGGACTAATTACCCTTGATGCCGGCATAACACTTACCTTATCACTATCGCTGCATGTAGTTATATCGTTATTGTTCATTCTGTATCTTCCCTGGACAGACATGATTCACTTTATTGCCAAGTACTTTGCCTATCATGAGATACGATGGAATGATGCCCCACAGGATGAGAAGATGAAAAGAGAGTTGCGCGGTCTTCTGGCTCAGCCGGTTAGCTGGTCGGCTGCCCATGTAGGAGCCAACGGCAAGAAAAACTGGGTAGATATCACCACAAAGAAGACGAGTGATGAAAAAGAAGCTTAAATTAGCCGATATTTCCAAGGGTGGAGATACCCAGCTCATCAATATTAATATTGATGAGCTGGTACCATTACCGCCGCCCTATGATAAGGTGGAGGAAGTGCGCGGGTTCAAGCAACTCACCGAAGACCAGAGAGAAAGGCTGGTCTGCAATCTTGACGGCGTCGTTTCCTACGCAGCTCTGCCCAAGCCGAAGAGCAAAGAGGAAGAGAAGAAGTATGTGGAGCAGTTTGTCTCGGGGTTAAAAAAGCTCCTGAGTAAAGAGAACAACTGGACATTTCTGCAGCCGCTACTTCTTTCCCTAGATTATTGCGCCCAGTGCCAGACATGCAATGATGCCTGTCCGATTTACCTTGCCAGCGGCAAGAATGACCTCTATCGCCCCACCTATCGCTCGGAAATCTTCCGGCGCCTGGTTAATAAATACATCAAGCCCGGCGGCAAGCTGAGGGCAAAGCTCACCGGGGGTGATATTGAGCTCAACTGGACCACCATAACCAGGCTGTATGAGCTTAGCTATCGTTGTAATCTCTGCCGTCGATGTGCCCAGTCCTGCCCCATGGGGGTTGATAACGCTCTTATCAGTCGTGAGTTGCGAAAACTCTTCAGCCAGGAACTGGGCTGGGCGCCGAAGGAGCTTCACGAGAAGGGCACTGTACTACAGCTTGAGGTCGGCTCCGCCACCGGGCTGAGGCCGAATGTCGCCATAGACAACTTGAAGTTTCTGGATGAGGAGTTTAGCGAGGCCACCGGTATTGACGTCTCGACGCCGTGGGACAAGGAAGGGGCTGATATTCTGCTAATTCACAGTGCCGGTGACATTATCTCCTTCCCCGAGAGCCCGATATCCTTTACCATTTTATGCAATGCCGCCGGACTCAGCTGGACGCTCTCATCGGAGATACCGGGATATGACGGTATTAACTATGGCGTGTTTTATGACGATGTCCAACTGGCTAGGGTCGCTACCAGGCATGCCCAGATTGCCAGAAAGCTCAAGGTAAAAAAGATGGTCATGGGGGAGTGCGGACACCAGCACAAGGCTATGATGACGGTAGCCGACAGGGTGCTTACCGGAGATCTGAATATACCACGGGAGAATGTGATGACCTTTCTGGAAAACATCGTTTTCAGCGGTAAGATTAAGTTCGACCCGTCAAAGAACGATTTCCCGGTGACACTTCACGACCCATGCAACATAGTGAGAAACCTTGGTATAGTTGAGCCCCAGCGAAGAATTCTTCGCTATCTATGTCCCCAGTTCCGTGAGATGACGCCTCATGGAGTGGACAACTACTGCTGTGGTGGTGGTGGCGGCTTAAGCGTGATGTCCGATGTCAATTTCACGGACTGGAAGGTGTACGTTGCCGGCAGGATGAAATTCAAACAGATTCTTGAAGCCTTCAGTGACCAGCCAGGTCCGGAGGTAAATAAATACCTATGCGCACCGTGCTTAAACTGCAAGCTGCAATTCCGTGATATATTAGAGTACTACGGGGCGTTGGGAAAATCGGGCATTATTTGCGGCGGCCTTGCCGAATTAATTGTCAATGCCATGGTTGATATTAAGAAGCCTTTTATTACCTGGGAAGAGCAATAAAGAGAATAAGCTGATACTATGTTATACTATATTTTTGCCTCCAGCACTTGAGATCTGCAAAATGGTGGCATGAAAAATAATGATTGTCCAGAAGGAGGTTGATTTTTATGGCACAAATGGAACTGGCCGGCGAAATGTACGAGGTTGATGAGAATGGCTTTATGCAGGAAACTGATAGATGGAATGAAGATGTTGCCAGAGCCTATGCGGCATTAGAAGGTGTAAACGAAGTAACCGCAGACCACTGGGAGGCGATTAATTACCTGAGAGGTTATTACCTCGAAAACGGTATTTGCCCGATGATAAGAAGGCTTATCAAGGTAAAAGGTTTCAACCTCAGTCGACTATATGAGCTTTTTCCGCAGGGGCCTGCGAACTCCGCATGTAAGTGGGCAGGAGTACCGAAGCCAACAGGATGCGTATAAATTTGGGCACCTGCCGGTTTAAGTCAACTTTTTAGTTAGTTGGCTAACAGCTTCCCCTCAGTTCAAGAAGCAAGGGCAACACTTTATGATTTCAACGCGAGAGGGGAATAGAGCACAGAGACAATACTATAGCTTGCTAATTGTGGAACCATTGGCTTCAATTATAATGTGTTTTCGATTAAAATGTGGCTAATTCTATTAGGAGGTGGGTTGTGAGCAAAACTGGTGAAAATTTGCAAGCTGCTTTTGCTGGTGAGAGCCAGGCCAGTCGTAAGTACCTGTATTTCGCTGAGAAAGCTGAAGAGGAGGGACACAAACAGATAGCCAGGCTGTTCCGCGCCGCATCAGACGCCGAGACAGTCCATGCCCGTAATCACCTGAAGGTGATGCAGGGGGTAAAGTCGACTAAGGACAACCTGAAAGAGGCGATTGGAGGCGAGGATTACGAGTTTACAAAGATGTATCCCGCGTTCATGAAGCAGGCTGAGGCTGAAGGTGATAAGAAGGCGAATGATAGCTTTGACCTGGCAAACAAAGTTGAGCAGATTCATTACCGCCTATACCAGGCTGCCCTTGGCATGCTGGAAAAGGGCCAGGATATGGCTGAGAAACCCATCTACGTCTGCCAATATTGCGGCAATACAGTCGAGGGCGAAGCTCCTGACAGATGCCCCATCTGCGGAGCACCTAAGAAAATGTTCAAGCGAATCGATTAGACCCCAAAGGCCCTCACTCGCTGTATTTGATGTAGTTCGACACTTCAGTATGAGCACCAAACATTAAGGGAGGAAAGGCGAACGTGACAGAAGAGGTCTATAAGAAACTGGCTGATGCGCTAAATGCCCGCAGCGTGACATATCCCTCAATACCTTGCGATGAGTTCTATGCCCTGGCTAAAGAGCTTTTCACTCCAGAGCAGGCAGAGATTGCCTCAAGCATGCCCCTTAATCCAGTTACGGCAGAGGAGCTGGCCGGCAAGATGAAAGGGGCTGATGCCGGTCGGCTAAAAAAGCAACTTCAGGAAATGTCGGGCAAGGGCCTGGTGAGGGTTAAGGAAAGCGACGGCAAAAGATATTATGAGTTCATGCCCCTCGTGCCGGGCATCATCGAATTGCAGTTCATACATGGCCGAGTAGACGAGCGTACCAAGCGTTTAGCGCATCTCCTGAGAAACTATGCCAGGGCATTGAGGAACATGATGATGACGGCACCCCCACCTGTAAGCGCTGGCACATCTGCGGTTAAAAAAATCTCCGTGGAGAAAGAAATCCACCACCTTCCCATAATTCTACCTCATGACGAGGTGATGAAACTTATAGATACAACGGAGTATATCGCCGCAGGGACCTGTGTCTGCCGTCATCAGGGAGACCTGCTGGACAAACCCTGTGACAAACCCAAGAGCAACCTGTGCATGATTTTTGGACCATCGGCAGAATTTGCCACCAGCCGTGGATTCGTTCGCCTCATCTCCAAGGAGGAAGCCAGGCAGAGAATAGAGGAAGCGGAGGAAGCCGGTCTCGTCCACACTTATGCCAACAGTGAAGACAGATATATCGATCTCCTGTGCAATTGCTGCGGCTGTCACTGCTTTATACTAAGGGGGGCCAAGCGTGCACCTGTGCCAAGTAAGGCAGTTATCGCCGACTGGGTTGTCATGATAGAAAATGAAGCCTGCATCGGCTGCGGTGCCTGCGTTGACAGGTGCTGGATGGAGGCATTGAAGATGGAAGGTGATCTGCCGGTGCGCGATGCCAACCGCTGCATCGGCTGTGGCATTTGCATGTACGTATGCCCCTCCGATGCCATGAAACTGGTACGCCGAGAAACCGCCGCAGTTAAAACTTAAGACAGCTCAGATCTTGGATAGCTCCGACGGCTGACTGACCGTCAGTTGATTTTAGGCTAATACAGCAACCAACTGGTGGGCGATGGTGGACTTAAACCACTGCCCCCGTGTGTTCAAGACAGGTGTTCTTACTTCCAACTGCCTGTTTTCAAGTCGATAGGGTCTTGACATCAGGAGAACAATGTGTTAGCATGGCATACGGCAAGCGGTTGCCGTATGCCATATAGGAGAAATGTAGAAATGAAGCGAGTTTACGTAAAGGAAGAGGCCTGTATGGGCTGTGGGCTTTGCCGGGTTTACTGCTTGGCTGAGCATTCCAGGACACGGGATATCATAAAAGCATTTAAGAGAGAATCTCCCCGCTCTTTGCCTCGTATTCGCGTAGAGAGAAATGGTGAGGTGTCTTTTTCTCTTCAGTGCCGGCATTGTGATGAGCCTTGGTGTGTTTACTCTTGCTTCACTGGTGCTATGCATAGAGATGAAGTCACTGGAGCGATAGCCGTTGACGCTGAAAAGTGCATAGGGTGTTGGACGTGTATAGTAGCCTGTCCTTATGGAGCACTGACTCGGGATGGGGATAGAAAGGTTGTGGCGAAGTGTGACCTGTGTCCCGGGAGTGATGTGCCAGCTTGTGTGGCTAATTGCCCAAATGAGGCGCTTGTATTTGCGGAAGATGGCAAAGCTGGGCAACTCGTTCGAAATTGATGATTGGTATTCTCTGGGAGTTAAAGAACTGAAATGATTGCCATAGTCGACTACGGTGCAGGAAACCTGGGCAGTGTTGTCAATGCGATTAGAAAACTGGGTTATCAGCCAGCGGTTACCAGGGAACCGCGCACAGTGCTTAGTTCTGCGGCGGTTATTCTGCCAGGCGTTGGTGCTGCGGGCGATGCAATGGAAAATCTGGGAGCAATAGGTATGACAGACGTGATTCGAAAAGTAATTCATGAGAAGCGGCCATTATTTGCCGTTTGCGTTGGATTACAGCTTCTTTTTTCGAGCACTGAGGAAGGTGGTTTGCATAAATGCCTGGATGTAATTCCCGGAACTGTCAAGAGATTACCTCAGAGCCTTAAAGTTCCCCACATGGGCTGGAACCAGGTCAAACAGCAGGTTAGGCATCATCTCTTTAGCGGGATACCGGATGAAGCCAATTTTTACTTTGTTCATAGCTACTATGCCGACCCGGAAGATATATCGGTTGTAGCTGGCACAACGGACTATGGCGTATCGATGTGTAGTGTAGCCATTAGAGATAATCTGGTGGCAACCCAGTTCCACCCTGAGAAAAGTGGCAACTGGGGTTTAAGGATGTACTCCAACTTTCTAGAAATGGCGCTCAGCAAGGAAGGACGATATGGGAAAGAAAAAGGCAATTAGAACCGAATACTTACTCATAGGCAACTCGGCTGGTGGTATAGGAGCTGCTGAAGCTATACGCGAGGTTGATAAGAGAAATTCCATAACAATAGTCTCTGACGAGCCATATCAAGCTTATTCTCGTCCTCTCATATCAAAGTATTTGGCTGGTGAACGCAACGTAGACGAGATGCTATTCCGCCCTGCTGATTTCTACAGCCGAAACGGCATTGATCACCTGCTGGACAGAAAGGTGGAGCACCTGAGCTTAGACCGACGGATTGCCCAGCTGGCGAGCGGTGAGCAAATTATATGGAAAAAGCTCTTGCTTGCCACAGGTGGGGTGCCCATAGTTCCCAAGATGAAGGGGGGCGATAAAGAGGGCGTTTTTACGTTTCTAGCGCTTAAAGATGCTATTGCAATCAATGCGTTTATAGAGGATGACAGCCAGGCTGTAGTTATCGGAGGCGGGCTCATCGGCATTAGTGTGACTGAAGCCTTGATGAAGCGGAAGACTGGTGTCACTGTCGTCGAAATGAAGGACCGGGTGTTGAACACTATCCTTGATGAAACAGCATCTTCGATTGCTGAAGAAGCGCTGAGGCAGGCTGGCGTTAGGGTAGTAACCAATCAGACCGTGGCTGAAGTCACAGGAGGAGATCGTGTGGATGGTGTCGTCTTGGACAATGGCGAGAGAATTCGCTGCGACCTGGTCGTCATAGCCATTGGTGTATTGCCGCGTATTGAACTTGTATCCGGTACCGACATAAAGGTAAACCGGGGCATAGTGGTAGACCGATGTATGTCTACGAATTATCCCGATGTCTATGCTTGTGGGGATGCAGCTGAAGCCTACGATTTCATTTACGGTGCGAATCGGCTTACACCCATATGGCCAAATGCGTATATTGGAGGTAGAGTCGCTGGCTATAACATGGCAGGTGTCCGGGCTGAATACCGTGGTGGTACAGCTATGAATTCACTCAACTATTTTGGGCTCGATATTGCTACTGCCGGGATAGTTGTTCCCCCGGATGACAGGCACTGGGAAGTAGTTAGCCAACGAAATAATGGTGCATATCAGAAGATTGTTCTGAATGATGACCTTGTGATGGGGATGGTTTTTGTTAAAGACATAGAGAAATCTGGCATGATTTTCAGTTTGATGAAAGACCGGGTTAAGGTGACTAATTTTAGACAAGCGCTTTTGGCCGATGACTTTGGTCTGGCGTATCTGCCAAGGGAGCTGTGGCAGGAGTGCCTGGGAACAGTACCATCCGGTTCAACATCTGCATTTGGTATGCCCGCCAAGGCTGAAGAACCCGTATCTAGCGAATAGATGTAAGGTTATGGAGTGTTGAGATGATAGACATTGTTAGGACTAATAACCCTCACTGTGATGACAAGGTTATCGACGCCTGCTCAATTTTCGGGATGATGGATACCACGGGTAAGAGTTTCTCAGGAAAGGACATAATAAGGGCTATCGCCAATATGCATGTTCGTGGTAATGGACTCGGCGGTGGGTTTGCCGTTTATGGATTATACCCCAAATATGCTGACCTCTATGCTTTCCATGTAATGTATCTGAGCCACGAAGGAAAGGCGGAAACAGAGGATTTTCTTAAGCAGCGATTTCAAATTGTTCGTGCTGAAGAAGTACCTACCCAGCAGACAGGGGCTATCGTGAATCCGCCTTTGGTGCGGCGTTATTTCTTGGAAGTGAACCATCAGGAATCCGATAGGCAGTCAGACGATGACTATGTTGTGGATAGGGTTATGAATATCAACACCGGCATCAAAGATACCTTTGTTTTTTCCAGCGGCAAGAATATGGGCGTATTTAAGGGGGTAGGCTATCCCGAGGAGATAGCTGAATATTTCGGTCTCGAGGATTACCAGGGCTACTTGTGGACGGCGCATGGCAGATTTCCCACCAACACCCCTGGTTGGTGGGGTGGAGCGCATCCATTTAACATCCTTGACTGGACAGTAGTTCATAATGGTGAAATCTCATCCTACGGGATAAACCGGCGTTATCTGGAGCAATTTGGCTATCACTGTACCCTGCAGACTGATACTGAGGTGGTGGCCTATGCTGTTGACCTTTTAATTCGGAAGCATGGTCTTCCCATTGAAGTGGTGGCTAAGATACTGGCGCCTCCTTTCTGGAGTGATATAGAACGTCGTCCTCTAAAAGAGCAGGAGCTTCTCCGAGCTTTGCGCCAGGTGTATGGCAGCCTCTTGTTAAATGGGCCTTTCACCATAATCATTGCCCATCAAGGTGAGATGATTGGGCTTACCGACAGGATTAGGCTGCGCCCTCTGACTGCAGGCATAAAAAATCAGAGGCTCTATCTCTCGTCGGAGGAATCGGCCATAAGGTTGATTTGTCCTGATTTAGATGAGGCATGGATTCCGATGGGTGGTGAGCCCATAATCGGTAGTTTAGAAAAACCGCTTCAGCCAAGAAAAGGTATGGTTTCAGAGAAAGTAATCAAGGTAAGCTAGTTTGCAAAGAAGGGTTCAGAGTGATGCTGACAAAAAGGATTATACCCTGTCTTGATGTGACCCAAGGTCGCGTGGTCAAGGGTACAAGCTTTGCCGATCTTCGTGACGCGGGTGACCCTGTGGAGCTTGCCGCATTTTACTATGAGGAAGGCGCTGATGAACTGGTATTCTTGGATATCGGGGCAACTCCTGAGGGGCGCGATATCATGGTTGACGTAGTCGAACGTGTCTCGAAACAGGTTTTTATTCCGCTGACCGTCGGTGGGGGGTTGCGCGGTATCGACGATATGCGACGTATGCTTGGGGCAGGTGCTGACAAGATCAGTATCAACACTGCCGCTGTTCACAGCCCTGGCCTTATCGCGGATGGGGCGAGGAGATTTGGCTCTCAGTGTATTGTGGTAGCCATAGATGCCAAGCGCAGGATGGGTGGGGATACACGTGGATGGGAAATCTGTACTTACGGTGGTCGAGTACCAACAGATATAGATGCTATCACATGGGCGGAGAGAGCTGTTGGGCTGGGAGCCGGTGAAATATTGCTTACCAGTTGGGATGCGGATGGACATAGGGCAGGCTATGATTTAGAGTTAACCAGTGCCATCAGCGAGACTGTGATAGTGCCGGTTATCGCCAGCGGCGGTGCTGGAAGCCTGGAGCATTTGTATCAGGCGCTTGTGGGCGGCAAAGCTGATGCAGTCCTTGCAGCCAGCATTTTCCCCTACCAAACCTACTCTATCCGTCAAGCAAAAGCCTATTTAGCAGAAAAAAGGATTTCGGTAAGAAAAGACCAAAAA
>JACKQG010007462.1_pt1 | contig 11000 bp, 18 predicted proteins | sample 8237621 | NCBI WGS metagenome assembly JACKQG01 (sample SAMN15677084, study PRJNA649215) | marine metagenome | biome: marine; feature: Black Sea; material: saline water; isolation source: suspended particulate matter (SPM) from the Black Sea western gyre | collected 2013-06-09/2013-06-10 | depth... | reverse complement strand
GATATTGCCGAATAAGAATAAAAAAGGCGTAGGATGATTTTATGCTTAGTCCAAAAAAGCTCAAATATCGTAAAAGACAAAGAGGCAGGACAAAAGGGAAGGCCTTTCGAGGTAGCACGCTTGAATTCGGGGATTATGGCCTGCAGGCATTGGAATGTGGTCTTATGACTGCACAGCAGATAGAATCGGCCCGAATTGCCGTTACAAGATATGTAAAGCGTGGAGGAAAGGTCTGGATACGCATTTTCCCGGACAAGCCGGTCGGCAAGAAACCTGCAGAGGTAAGGATGGGGAAAGGTAAGGCCACTCCTGATAGTTGGGTAGCTGTGGTAAAGCCCGGAAGAATCCTGTATGAGTTGGAGGGAGTGTCGAGAGATGTGGCAGGTGAGGCATTTCGCTTGGCAGGACATAAGCTGCCTTTTGCCACGAAATTCATAGCCAGGGGACCATAAGTTCATGAAGGCCAAGGAACTGAGAGAACTCAGCGTAGAAGAGCTGAAAGACAAAGAAAAAGAGGCGAGTCAGGAGCTGTTTAATCTGAGGTTTCAGAAAGCCACGGGACAGCTGGGGAACACCGCTATTATCAGCAAGACAAAAAAAAATCTGGCGCGAGTAAAAACCGTGCTTAAGCAATTGTCGATTTCTGAAGCGATAGAGTAACAAGAGGTAGTGATGGCAGAGCGTGGACAGCGAAAAAGACTGGTGGGAACTGTTATTAGTAACCGAATGAACAAGACAGCCGTGATTTTGGTCGAACGTCTGACAAAACACGCAACATACAAAAAATATGTCAGAAGGCGTGCGAAATATATGGCACACGATCCCAGGAATGTCTGCCAGATTGGCGACAAGGTGGGTATCATAGAAAGCCGGCCTATCAGTAAAAGAAAACGGTGGCAGGTCGCTGACATTATTGAGAAGAGTCAAACGGTATAATAGTTCACCGGAGCTGATGAGATGATACAAACTGAAACGAGATTAAGGGTGGCTGATAATTCTGGCGCTAAATTGGTTTCCTGTATAAAAGTGTTGGGTGGATCCAAGAGGAGATACGCAAGTGTTGGAGACATAATTGTTGTGGCAGTCAAAGAGGCAATGCCAAATTCCAAGGTCAAAAAGGGAGAGGTTGTCAGGGCAGTGATTGTCAGAACCGCCAAGGAGATCCGAAGGGTTGATGGATCTCATATTAGGTTTGATGATAACTCTGCTGTTTTGATTAGTCAGCAGGGCGAGCCTATTGGTACCAGAATTTTTGGCCCTGTAGCAAGGGAGTTGAGGGCTAAACAATTTATGAAGATTATTTCACTTGCCCCCGAGGTGCTCTAATCGGGAGTTTACCTCTCCAGATGTAAAGAAAATATAAATCAGCGCTGTGGAGCGATAAAAGTGCGGAAAAAGCATCCAAAAATCAAAAAAAATGACAAGGTAATTGTCCGTGTTGGGAAAGAAGTGGACAAGATTGGCACCGTTTTGAAGGTCGATAGTGAGAAAGGGCGGGTCATTGTCGAAAAGATCAATATGATTAAGAGGCACGCCAAGGCAAGCCCCCAGACCGGGCAGGGGGGGATCATTCAAAAGGAGGGTCCGCTTAAGATCTCCAACGTGATGATTGTTTGTGATAAATGCAATGAGCCCACGCGTATTGGAAAGCGTTTACTCGAAGATGGTTCAAAGGTTCGTATATGCAAGAAATGCGGCGAGCCGATGGATAGGTGATTTGATTTTGGATTTTGGATTGCGGATTTTGGATTAAGAAAAGATGTGATCTTAGCTTGTTGTTGGCGTATCAGATAATAGGGAGGAACAATCGTTGTCTCGATTGAAGGAAAAGTACCATTCAGAAGTAATGCCATCTATGATCGAGGAATTTGGTTATAAGAGTATCATGGCTGTTCCGCGTATCGAGAAGGTTACTTTGAATATGGGGTTGGGAGAAGCGATACAGAATATCAAAATCCTTGATTCTGGCGTTGACGAGCTCAATATGATTGCGGGACAAAAAGCAGTGGTGACCAAAGCCAGGAAATCTATTGCGGGGTTCAAACTCCGTGAGGGGATGCCTATCGGTTGTATGGTGACTTTACGACGTGAAAAAATGTACGATTTCTTAGACAAACTCTTTAATGCGGCTTTGGCTCGGGTACGGGATTTCAGGGGCCTGTCGGATAAGGGATTTGATGGTCGGGGCAATTGTAGTATAGGGATCAAAGAGTTTATCGTTTTTGCAGAGATAGATTACGATAAGATAGACAAGATTAAAGGCCTCAATATCTCCATTGTGACAACGGCCAAAACTGACGCAGAAGGTCTTTTTTTATTAAAGCATTTAGGAATGCCTTTCCGGAATTAGAGTTGTTAGAGGTAAATAGGGAGGTTGTTTTGGCAAGGAAGTCACTTATTGTTAAGGCCCAGAGGAAACAGAAATTCAGCGCTCGTCATTATAACAGATGTCCAATTTGCGGGCGGAGCAGGGCCTATTTGCGAAAATTCGGAATCTGCCGCATCTGCTTCAGGACGTTAGCTTCCAAAGGGGAAATCCCTGGGGTGGTCAAGTCAAGCTGGTGATCGAAAAGCATTTTGTTTGGGTATATAGGGGGATTTCCGGATGTTAATAATTAGGGGGCAGAGCATATAATGTCTATGACTGATCCAATAGCCGATATGTTGACAAGGGTTAGGAATGCCCAGAGGGCGTCACATGAACTGGTGAATATCCCGAGTTCTAAATTGAAGATAAATGTAGCTAAGGTCCTGAAATCCGAGGGCTTTATTAAGAACTTCAGAATAATTTCTGATGGCCAGCACAGATTTATAAGGATCTTTCTGAAATATGATAAAGAGGGTGTTGCGATCATTGAAGGGATAAAAAGGGTGAGCAAGCCGGGTTGTCGGGTATATGCCGGAAGTGATGAAATTCCTGAGGTGTTAAATGGGTACGGCATTAATATCCTTTCCACATCAAAGGGCCTGATGACAGATAATGAGGCGAGAAAAACAGGAATTGGAGGAGAGATCCTCTGTGCTGTTTGGTAGGCGATTAAATCCCGCTCAAGGCGGGACACAAGAAGGTGGAGGTCCTGAATGTCACGTATAGGCAAAAGGCCTATTCCAATACCAAAAGATGTCGAGGTGAAAATCCAGGGGGATCTTATTAGTGTGAAAGGCCCCAAAGGTGAACTGAAACGTCATGTTCATCCCGATATATCCGTGAGCAAGGATGGGGACACGGTCTCTGTTCATACCGCTGATGAATCGAGAGAGTCAAGATCTCTTCACGGTCTCTTTGGGGCGCTTATCTACAATATGGTGATAGGTGTTACAAAGGGATTTGAAAAGGTACTTGAGATTGTTGGTGTAGGATACAGGGCAGAATTAAAGGGAAGAACGGCTGTTTTTAATCTGGGGTATTCGCATCCGATAAACTTCCAGCTCCCAGATGGGATTGAGGCGAACATTCAAAAAAGTAAAATTGTCTTGAGCGGGATTGATAAAGAGCTTTTGGGTATGACTGCCGCTAAAATCCGGGGACTCCGGAAACCGGAGCCGTATAAAGGCAAAGGGATCAAGTATGCTGATGAAATAATCCGAAAAAAAGCGGGCAAGGCTGGAGCGACAGAATAGACAAAATGTAAGTGAAGTTTGGAGTTTGAAGTGTGAAGTGCCTAAAGTTAAGGAAGACTGTCCATTTTAAGCGCCGGACCGGCTGTTGGCCGAAAGAGGCAATTCTTTTTTTAAAACTGAATCGCCGAAGGCGTACCACAACTTTAGGCACTCCAAACTTTAGCTCACTTTTAACTTTTCCGGTTTATCCGGATGGGGGTCGCCAATAAACGATTAAGAGGTTCGGAGGTGGGTGTGGCCAGCAGGACAGAAAGAAGATTGAGAAGAAAAAAAAGGGTGCGTAAGAATGTTAAAGGCAGCCCTGAAAAACCACGTTTATGTGTTTTTAGAAGTACTCAACATATCTATGCTCAGATAATAGATGATTCAATAGGTAGTACTTTAGCAGAGGCCTCTTCATTGTCGAATGATCTTAGTGCGAAGATCGGGAAAGACGGCGGGAACAAGAAAGGCGCGGCAGTGGTTGGTTCTGCAATTGGCAAATTAGCGCTGTCAAAGGGTGTCAAAAAAGTTGCTTTTGACAGGAACGGTTTTTTGTACCATGGACGCGTGAAGGCGCTTTCTGATGCGGCCCGCGAAAGTGGACTGGAGTTTTGACATAACCGGCCTTGAATTTATTTGTAGATGCGTAAACCGATCGTCCCTGTTCAGTAAGCAAAAGTGGAATTTGTCTAAGTTGGAGAACCGACGTCCATAATTCGTAATATGATTAAAGAGGGAGATTTCCATTGTTTCAAGGAGATGATGAAGCTCAGCTAATAGAGAAGGTAGTCCATATCAACCGGGTTGCAAAGGTTGTAAAGGGTGGCAGGCGTTTTAGCTTCAGCGCTATTGTTGTTGTAGGTGATGGCAAGGGGATGGTCGGGAGCGGACTCGGAAAGGCCAACCAGGTGCCTGACGCCATTAGAAAAGGAGTTGACAGGGCCAGAAAAGATATGGGCAATGTTTGCCTCGATGATACTTCAATTCCTTATGAGGTGATCGGAAAATCGGGTGCTGGCCGTGTATTGTTGAAACCTGCCGGACAGGGTACTGGCCTGATTGCCGGAGGAGCGGTTCGTGCGGTTTTAGAGGCAGCGGGTGTTCAGAATATCCTTACAAAATGTCTCGGTTCTCATAACCCTCATAACATCGTTAAAGCAACGATCAAAGGCTTGCGTTCATTGCGGAGTCCGGAGGAAATTATGAGCCGCAGAGGTAAGTTGGCTGAAGAAAGGGCGGGTAATGGCTGAAACAATTAAAGTGACTCTTGTCAAGAGCGGGATAGGCAAAAATGAGAAAATACGTCAAACCTTGAGGGGATTAGGTTTGACCAAACTGAATAAGTCAGTTGAGTTGAATAATACACCAGCTATCAGAGGTATGATTCAAAAAGTTTCGTTCCTTGTTAAGGTTGGTTGAGATATGGGGAAAAGGGATGAAGATCAATGAGCTTTCGCCCGCTGAGGGTTCGAGAAAAAAAAGGAAGAGAGTTGGAAGAGGTCCCGGGTCAGGACATGGAAAGACCTGTTGCAGAGGTCACAAAGGGCAAAGGTCTCGTTCTGGCGGGGGAGTGCGGCCCGGCTTCGAGGGTGGGCAGATGCCTCTTCACAGGCGGCTTCCCAAGAGGGGTTTTACCAATATATTTAGAAAAGAGTATAATATCCTCAATGTGGAAGATTTGAACCGGTTTGAGCCGGATGCTCTTCTTGATGCAGAGGCCTTTAAACAGGCTGGACTGATCAAGAAGATAATGGATGGGATCAAGCTGTTGGGGACCGGTGAGATTACCCGGCCGGTTGTTGTAAGGATACATAAGGTCAGCAAAACAGCTAAGGAAAAGATAGAGGCGGCAGGCGGTAAAGTTGAGCTAATATAGTTATGAGCGGGATGAGATAGACATATGATCGGTGGCATTCAAAATATCACCAAAATACCGGAGTTAAAGAAGAAGATCCTCTTTACCCTCCTTATGCTTGCTGTTTATCGAGTAGGGTGTCATATTCCAACCCCCGGGATAGATGGAACAGCCTTGGCAGCCTTTTTCAGCTCGAAACAGGGGACCCTTTTTGGTCTCTTTGATATGTTTTCCGGTGGTGCGCTCAGTCAGATGTCTGTGATGGCCCTGGGCATTATGCCATATATCAGCGCTTCTATTATATTAGAGCTCATGACGGTTGTGGTGCCTTATCTTGAAAAGCTTAAAAAAGAGGGCGAGCAGGGCCGAAAAAAGATAACTCAATATACCCGTTACGGCACAGTCCTCTTAAGTATTGTACAGGGCTTCGGTATCGCCGTCGGTCTTGAGAATATGACCAGCCCGGGCGGAGCAATGATCGTCCCTGTCGGAGGCTGGGGTTTTAGAATTCTCACCGTAATCACTCTTACTGCCGGGACTTCCTTTCTTATGTGGTTAGGAGAACAGATAACTGAGAGAGGGATTGGCAATGGGATTTCACTGATAATTTTTTCCGGTATTGTTGCCGGGTTTCCGGTGGGTGTTGCAAACAGTTTTAGGCTGATGAGCACTGGCGAAGTTACCCCCTTTTTCATGGCGCTTATAGTTGCACTCATGGTTGGGGTGGTTGGCGCCATTGTTTTTGTTGAGAGGGGCCAAAGAAGGATACCGGTTCAATACGCCAAGAGGGTGGTTGGCCGCAAGATGTATGGCGGGCAGAGCACGCATCTCCCATTGAAGGTCAATACAGCGGGTGTGATACCTCCAATTTTTGCCTCCTCCATTATCATGTTCCCTGCGACCATAGCCAATTTCCTGAGTGTTGATGAATATCCATGGCTTCAATATGTTGTTAATTCCTTGAATCCTGGACATATAATCTATACGCTAATCTATGTGACCTTTATATTTTTCTTTTGCTATTTTTACACGGCTGTGCATTTCAACCCGGTTGACGTTGCCGATAATATGAAAAGGTCAGGAGGATTTATCCCGGGAATCAGGCCTGGTAAGAATACGGCTGAATATATCGATCGAGTATTAACGAGATTGACCTTCTCGGGTGCTTTGTATGTTTCGGCTGTTTGTGTCTTGCCCAATATCCTGATCTATCATCTGAATGTTCCATTTTATTTCGGTGGAACCGCGCTGCTGATTGTGGTCGGAGTTGCAATGGATACAACAAACCAGATAGAGTCTCATATGCTGACCAGACATTATGACAGTTTTATGAAGAAGGGGTTTGGCAAGACGCGGTAGATCAATTAGCCTGGAAATGGTGTTTGATATGGGCCGGTTATCGGTAGAAATGATATGCCCAAGGAAGGGACAATTGAAGTTGAAGGGGTCGTTATAGAAACTCTGCCCAATACCATGTTCAGGGTCGAACTTAAGAACGGCCACCGTGTCTTGTCTCATATTTCCGGTAAAATTAGAAAGCATTTTATAAAAATATTGCCCGGGGATAAGGTCATGGTGGAATTATCCTCATACGACTTAACGAAAGGCCGCATTGTTTATCGGGGTAGCAAGGAGTAAAATATTGTTTTCCGGAACAGGAAACAGTGAAAATCATAGAGGCTTTGCGTCATGAAAGTACGACCGTCAATTAAGAAGATATGTAATAAATGCAAGATCATTCGACGACGTGGGGTTACACGGGTGATTTGTGAGAATCCTCGTCATAAGCAGAGACAGGGGTGACGGGGATTTAGGAATTGAGGGGTTTAGGAATTACTCCAAATCCCGAATCCCGAACTTTGCGGCTTTTTAATAAAATAAACAGCAAAGAGGAGCTGAAGATTGGCAAGAATTGCGGGTGTCGATTTACCAAGAGGAAAGAGGATTGAGATTGCCCTTACCTATATTTATGGTATTGGGAGGTCTTCTTCGAAGAAAATACTCTCAGAGGCGGGGATAGATTGGGATGCTAAGTCGGATGATCTAACGCCTGATCAGATTACGGGTATCAGAAAGATCATTGATGCGAAGCACAAGGTCGAGGGTGACCTCAGACGTGATATCTCCATGAACATAAAGAGATTGATGGATCTTGGCGCGTATCGTGGATTAAGACACAGGAGAGGTTTGCCTGTCAGGGGTCAGAGAACCAGTACAAATGCAAGGACCAGAAAGGGCCCCCGCAGGTCCGTGATGTCAAAGAGAAAAAAAATAGGAATCTGAGGAAACCCAATGGCAAAAACGGCAAAGAAAAGAAGCAGAACCAAGAGAGAAAAAAGGAATGTTCCCTCCGGAATTATCCATATTCAATCTACCTTTAATAATACCATTGTGACTATTACTGATCCTGGTGGGAATGTGATTGCCCAGTCAAGTGCGGGAAGGGGCGGAATCAAAGGATCGAGAAAAAGTACACCGTTTGCTGCCCAGCTTGCGGGGCGGGACGCGCTCAGACAGGCAATGGATCAGGGTATGAGGGTGGCAGAGGTTCGGGTTAAAGGACCTGGGGTGGGCAGAGAAGCTGCCCTGCGCTCCCTACAGGTAGATGGCTTTACTGTTACTATTATAAGGGATGTAACCCCGATTCCACATAATGGGTGTCGCCCCCCTAAAAGACGAAGAGTGTAAGGATTTTGGATTGTGGATTGTGGAACGGATAGTAAATAACCAGCAACCAGTGGTCAGTAATCGGTAAAATGACTAACGACCAATAACGAATAACGGATAACCAATAACCAAGTCAGGAGGGTGTTTTGGCTCGATATACCGATTCTTCGTGCAAGTTATGCCGACGAGAGAATCTTAGGCTCTATTTGAAGGGTGACCGGTGCTATGGCGATAAGTGCGGTTTTGAGAGAAGATCGTATGCTCCCGGACAGCACGGTCAGAGGCGAGGAGGAAAACTCTCGGACTATAGGATCCAGCTCAGAGAGAAGCAGAAAGTCAAGAGGATATACGGTCTCTTGGAAAAACAGTTCAGAGGCTATTATTACCGTGCTGACAAACAAAAAGGGATTACTGGGACAAACCTGCTGATATTGCTTGAATCACGATTAGACAATGTTGTTTACAGGATGGGTTTTGCCGCCTCCCGGAAACAGGCAAGACAATTGGTCCGGCACAATCACTTTTTAGTAAACAACAGAAAGGTGAATATACCCTCTTACCAGGTGAGACCGGGGGATGAAGTTGGGGCAAAGGATAAGAGCAAAAAGGTGACACAGGTTGTTGAGGCAATGGAGACTGTAGTCAGGAGAGGTGTTCCAGACTGGGTTGAAGTTGATAAAGATAAGTTCAAGGGCACATTTAAAGCCCTTCCCAATAGAGAAGATCTCACGATGCCTATTCAGGAACAACTCATCATAGAATTGTATTCAAAATAAGGTATGGGAATTCGGTTGTTGATGATGCACTGGTAAAAACTATTGATCAAAAATCGTCAATAAAAAAATTGGGAGGCCTTTTTGGCAGATAAAAAAAGCAAAAACTGGCGTGAGTTGATTAAGCCGAAGCGTATCGAGATCAATCAGGGGAGCTATACAAATAATTACGGAAAATTTGTATGCGAACCGCTCGAGCGGGGGTTCGGAATCACTATCGGAAATTCGTTGAGGCGTGTTCTTCTCTCATCCCTTCAAGGTGCGGCAATTGTGTCCGTCAAGTTTGATGAGGTGCTTCATGAGTTCTCAACCATTCCCGGGGTCCTCGAGGATGTAACGGATATCATATTGAATTTGAAGGAGATAAAGCTCAAAGCTGTCGATTTGGAGGAGGTGGTTGTATTCCTCCGCCGTGAGGGGGAGGGGACGGTTACTGCCGGGGATATTGAGACGGACGGTTTGGTGGAGGTCCTTAATCCTGACCAGCACATAGCTACACTTAATAAGAAAGCCAAACTGAATATGGAGATGGTGGTCAGGACAGGAAAAGGTTATGTTCCGGCCGAGAATAGCAAACCTGCTAATATGCCTATCGGTACGATTCCAATGGACGCGGTGTTTTCCTCCATTCAAAAAGTGAATTATGTTGTAACAAACGCCAGAGTAGGGCAGGTTACCGATTTTGACAAGCTGACCCTGGAGGTCTGGACAGATGGGAGTGTGCTCCCTGAAGATGCCGTGGCTTTCGCAGCCAAGATTCTTAAAGAGCAGATGAATCCGTTCATTAATTTTGAGGAAGAGCCGGAACCGGTGGAAGAGGAAGAGAATGAAGAGGCAGAGAAGTTAAATGAAAATCTTTTTCGGCCTGTTTCAGATCTTGAACTGTCTGTACGTTCCGCCAATTGTTTGCAGAACGCCAAAATTATATTGATCGGCGAATTGGTTCAGAAAACAGATTCCGAGATGTTAAAGACCAAGAACTTTGGAAGGAAGTCTCTCAACGAAATTAAGGCTATTCTCGAGGAGATGGGGCTTTCTTTAGGTATGAAAATAGATGATTTTCCTGCCACTACGATCCCTGATGAGGAAGAAGAAGCAAAAGAAGAAGAGGGAAAAGAGAAGGAAGAAGTAGATCAGGATGAAAGCGAAGAAAGCGATCAAGAGATAGATGAGAAGGGGGAGAAGGGAAAAGGAAAAACGAAGAAAGCAGAAAAGACCTTAGGATTGACGCAAAAATAAATTCACATTTTCGATGGTGAAATGGAATAGTTCCAACTGGGCCTCAGTGTGTGGTTTTTCAATGCGATCTGATTCATCTGCTCGTTGGAAACCTTTTTGCCATTCTTGTACCGTTTGGTGTTTAACCTGGCACGGATCTTCAGTCCGACCGAAGTTTTGGTTGTACGAATGAATTTCAATACGGTTTCGTAGTCACGCAATGGCTGAGCAGCCCAATTCCTGCTAATGAACGAAAACATGCGATGTTCAATCGGATTCCATTTTGAAGAACCAGGCGGATAATGACAGACCTTCACCTGAAGACCGAAACGATTACAGAATCCGACGTGAAGGCTATGCTTCCACAGACGGGTCCGGTATCCGTTGCTCCCACCACAGTCGGCAAGAATGAGGAGACGGTCCGCATGTGGATAGTGATTAGATCCCGCCTGTGACCACCAGGTGCGTATGGAATCTACGGCAAACTCCGAGGTGTCACATGTGGTACCAACACACACAAAACCTTTATTTAGAGAAAGATCATAAATCCCATAAGGGATAGCAACCCCTTTGGCATCGGAAGGGAAATCATGATCAAGAACCTCAATAGGACGTTGAACCCATCTGCGACCGGATTGATGGAAAAGCCCGACCTTCTCCCGGCATTTGGTATCGACACTCACCACGGGCATCCCCTGCCCCATGTAGTCATTGATTTGGCCTCGAATATAACGAAACTGAAGGTCCCTCTCCCGGGGATCGGGAGGATTCCTCAAACCAGATTCCAGGGTCTTGAGGTTCACTCGCAGAGAAAAATCCATGTTTTTCAACAACCTGCCCACCGTGTTGCCCGAAACCTGAATCCCTGCACGCTTCAGCTGCTG
>JACKQG010007460.1_pt1 | contig 11003 bp, 11 predicted proteins | sample 8237621 | NCBI WGS metagenome assembly JACKQG01 (sample SAMN15677084, study PRJNA649215) | marine metagenome | biome: marine; feature: Black Sea; material: saline water; isolation source: suspended particulate matter (SPM) from the Black Sea western gyre | collected 2013-06-09/2013-06-10 | depth... | reverse complement strand
TCCGTTACCCGTTTTTTAACCTACCCGGATCTTCGTATTTGGGGGTAGGGTGAGCAAACTATAACCTATCGGATTGTACCCTATTTTTAAGGTTTCGCCAACGCTTGATTGCTTTTGTGCGGGCGAGTTCGCGCTTCAAGCGTGCGGCGGCATTGGTGAATTGTGTGCGGTCCACACGACGGTCTTCCATAATCTTTCGTGCTTCTTCTTTTGCACGGCTGAGGCGTTCTTCATCGATCTCTTCGGCACGCTCTGCCGTGTCTGCCAAGATAACCGTTTTTTCATGCATCACTTCCACAAAGCCACCGGAAACCGCCATTATGTCGCGCGTGCCGTCTTCTTTTTCCGTTTCAATCACACCGGTGGAAAGTACCGTTACCATCGGTACATGGCCGGTGAGCACGGTCAATTCCCCTGCCACTGTCGGCAGAGTGAGTGATGCAATCGTCTCCTTGGAAACGACACGCTCGGGTGTGACAATTTCAAATGTGAAAGACATATATACGAGCTTTTAGCTTATAGCTGGTAGTTTTTAGATGTGTTACCTATCGGTGGAACGCGCTGCCGCGCGTTATACTATCTGGTTTTGTCATTCCGGACTTGATCCGGAATCCTCGTTATCTTGTTTTAGATGTTAACCGAGGAGATTCTGAATCAAGTTCAGAATGACAGAAGAGTGCTGGATGACAGGAGATTATTATGTGGGAGCCGCGTAGCGGCGATATATACTTCTCTCTTACCATACTAACCTCCTACCTTACTATTACACTGACTTACTAACTTCATCAATGCCACCCTTCATGTAGAAGTCGTCCTCACTTCTATCATCATATTTCCCTTCCAGAATTTCTTTGAACGCAACAACGGTATCCTCGCGCTTCACATACTTGCCGGGATGTCCGGTGAAGACTTCCGCCACGTGGAATGGCTGGGAGAGGAATTTCTGAATCTTGCGTGCACGATACACGATTTGTTTATCCTCGTCGGAAAGCTCTTCCATACCGAGAATGGCGATAATATCCTGAAGGTCTTTGTATCGCTGAAGTACCTTCTGTACGCCACGAGCCGTTTCGTAATGCTCCTTTCCAACGATTGCCGGATCAAGGAGTGTGGACGTGGACGCAAGCGGATCGATTGCCGGGTAGATTCCCTTCTCGGCGAGTTCACGTGCCAACACAACGGTAGAGTCGAGGTGGGCGAATGTGGTTGCCGGTGCCGGGTCGGTAAGGTCATCGGCGGGTACATACACCGCCTGAAGCGAGGTGATGGATCCCTTGTCGGTGGAGGTGATGCGTTCTTGAAGCTCTCCCATTTCGGTGGCGAGTGTAGGCTGGTAGCCCACGGTGGACGGCATGCGCCCTAAGAGTGTGGAAACCTCGAGACCTGCCTGGGTAAAGCGGAAGATGTTGTCGATAAAAAGAAGGACGTCTTGGCCTTCTTCATCACGGAAGTATTCCGCCATGGCGAGTCCTGAAAGTGCCACGCGCGCACGGTTGCCCGGCGGTTCGTTCATCTGGCCGAATGTCATTGCCACCTTATCAAGCACGCCCGCTTCTTTCATCTCATGATAGAGATCATTTCCTTCACGCGTACGCTCACCCACACCGGCAAAGACCGAATATCCGCCGTGTTCTTTGGCGATATTATTGATGAATTCCTGAATAATCACCGTCTTTCCCACGCCGGCGCCACCGAAGAGTCCTACCTTTCCTCCCTTGGCAATCGGGCAAATGAGATCAATCACCTTGATGCCCGTTTCGAGGATTTCAGTTTCTTTTGATTGTTCGATAAACGACGGCGCTTCGCGGTGAATCGGATAACGTTTTTCTGTCTTTGGAGCTTCTTTATTATCAATAGGCTCGCCGAGCACATTGAACATACGTCCGAGTGTTTCTTTTCCCACCGGCACGGAAATCATTTTTCCAGTGTCTACCACCGTGTCGTTGCGCGTGAGCCCCTCTGTCGTTCCCAGTGCAAGTGCTTTTACACGGCTACGGCCCACGTGCTGCTGAACTTCCAACACAAGTGTCTCTTCTTTTCCCTCAGCATTTTTCTTGATGACAGTGAGCGCGGAAAAAAGTTTTGGCAGGGTTTCGTCAAAACGCGCTTCAATAACGGCGCCGATAATTTCTGTAATGACTCCTGTGTTTGTATGTGTGTCGGACATGATACGTGAGAAAATTAAAAGATTAAAACTATTCAGATAATGCATTGGCACCGGCTGCGATTTCGCTAATCTCAGCGGTAATCGTTGCTTGACGTTGCTTATTATAAAAGAGTGTCAGTTCTTCTACCATCTCTCCTGCTGCATCTGTTGCCGCGTGCATAGCATTCATACGGGCGGAGTGTTCGGAAGCGTTGGATTCAAGAAGTGCCTGGTAGAGCTGGATATCGATAAGGCGTGGGATGAGATTACTTAAGACGTGTTCCGAGTTTGGCTCAAAGAGATACGCAATTGGTGACAATGATGTTTCCCCTTCCTTTTTGCAGTGCCGTTGCCGCTTTTCCTCAATGAATGCACGGCGAGTTTCGAGCTTGCCACCCTTCCCCGCAATACCGAGATACTCATCTTCGGTGCAGATATCCACCGGAAGAAGTTGTTTGACACGGGGTGTTTGCGTACCAGCGTTGATAAAATCAGTATAGGCAACGAGCACTTTATCATAGTCTCCTGCAAGAAATCCGTCTGTTGCTATACGAGCTACGGGGCGAATCTCTTCAAACGACGATACAGAATCTTCTTTGGGAAATGCCGCCGTGATGTCGTATCCATAGTGTGTATACATATCTTTTCCTTTTTCTCCCACAACGATGAACGTTACCTCGCGACCTTCCTTTTTTTCATATTTCAGAATCGATTCATGCGCTTTTTTCATGACGGCAGTATTGAATCCGCCGCAGAGTCCGCGATTGGAAGCGATGAGAATGATGAGCGTTTTCTTTGCGCTGTGGAGAGAGTCGGGTGTTTCAAGGAGCGGATGCGAGAGTTTTTCATCCGAACACGCCCCTACCGCCTCGGCAATGTTGAGCAAGGTCTCCCAAGAGAGATTGGCATACGTGCGTGTGGCAAGTACCGCTTCAATTGCTCGGCGCATTTTTGTGGCGGCAATCATCTCCATTGCTTTCGTGATTTTTCGCGTGCTTCCGACAGAGCGAATACGTGTTTTGATTGTCTTAAGATTTGCCATAAAATAAACTTGTTTTTCCTCTTTCAGAAAGGACGGACCTGTCTGCAGGATGTTGAAAAGTGTGGTGTAATGTTTTTATGTTTTTTCTTCTTTCTTTCCCTTTTTGGATTCGGAGCTCGTTTCAAGATAATCGAGTGTTGCGCGATAATCGCCGATGAGTGCTTTGAGTTTTTCTTCGAGCTCGCCGTCAAAAGTTCCTTTTTTATGAAGCTCTGCGAGAGTGTCTGCGCCGGATGTGTCGGCATATGCATACAACCCCTCTTCAAAAGAATGCACTTTCTCCACCGGTACATCATCAACAAAACCGTTCAGGAGTGCATAGAATATGAACACTTGTTTTTCGTCGGCGATCGGTGAATACTGACTCTGCTTAAAGACTTCCGAGATGCGTTTTCCGCGTTCCAAGCGCTTTGCTGTCTCGTCGTCAACATCGGAGCCGAATTGCGCGAACGCCGCAAGTTCACGATATTGTGCCGCCTCAATACGCATTTTTCCGGCGACTTTTTTCATAATTTTTGTTTGTGCTGCAGAACCAACGCGTGATACGGAGAGCCCTGCATTCACTGCCGGACGCACCCCTTGATGGAAGAGGTCGGTTTCAAGATAGATTTGTCCATCGGTAATGGAAATGACATTGGTTGGAATATATGCCGACACATCGCCAGATTGCGTTTCAATGATTGGAAGCGCGGTGATGGATCCGCCACCACACTCTTCATTCAAACGACACGCGCGTTCGAGTAAGCGCGAATGGAGGTAAAACACATCTCCAGGATATGCTTCTCTTCCCGGCGGGCGACGGAGGAGGAGTGAAATTTCGCGATAAGCAACAGCGTGTTTGGAGAGGTCGTCGTAGATCACAAGCACGTCTTCGCCTTTATCAAGAAAATATTCCGCAATAGCGGTGCCTGCGTACGGCGCGATGTAGGAAAGCGATGCGGGGTCCGACGCACCAGCAAGAACAACAGTGGTGTATTCCATTGCGCCGTGTTCTTCAAGTTTTGCGACAATACCAGCGACTTTCGATTCCTTCTGACCAATCGCCACGTACACACACTTCATGTGTTTACCCTTTTGATTGATGATAGTGTCGATAGCAATTGCTGTTTTTCCTGTCTGACGGTCGCCAATGATAAGCTCACGCTGTCCACGGCCCACTGGCACCATCGCGTCAATTGCCTTGATGCCCGTTTGCATTGGTACCGATACCGACTTTCGGGTGATAACACCAGGGGCAACCTTTTCCACCGGATAGAATATATCACTTGGAATGGCGCCTTTGCCATCAAGCGGTGTACCAAGCGGACTCACGACACGTCCGATCATTGCTTCACCAACCGGCACCTCAAGAATGCGCCCTGTTGCTTTCACCACATCGCCTTCTGTAATGTTTTGATATTCACCGAGAATGATAGCGCCAATCTGCCCTTCTTCCAGATTCATAACCACACCATAGGCGACATCTTTTCCTTCGCCTAAAGAAATCATTTCCGACATACGCGCCTCGGGAAGACCACTTACAGTGACAATGCCGTCGCCGATTGCAATAACTGTACCAACGGACGTGTCGGATATATCACGGCTAAAACCAGCAATGCGTTGTTTGAGTTCGTTGACGATGATGTCTTTTGTCTCTGTGGTGGGCATGGTAGTAAAATGATAAACGATTAACTGTACACGATAAAAAAATTTGTTATGTCCGACTTCATGGCCTGCGAACCGCAGAGTAAGTAATCGGGAATCTTCGGTATATTCACTGCGATTCTGAATCAAGTTTAGAATGACAGCGAGAACTTGTGTGTAATTCGCCCTAACGTGTCTTCAGTGCGGTGCTGAGTTTCTCTAATGTGCGTTTGATGCTTCCGTCGATGAGACGATTTTCATAGCGCACGGTGGCACCACCGATAAGTGATGCGTCCTCTTGTTCTTCAAGCACAACCATGCGCGCGTCGGTTTTCTCCTTTACATACACAGAAATCATTTGCTTCTCTTCCTCAGAGAGAACCGTCGCCGAAGCAACGTGAGCATGTACTTTTCCCTCTTCAATGTCGTATAAACGCTCAAGCGCTACGATGATTTCGTCCGCGCGAGGTAGCATCATATCCTCAGATAAGATATTCAGAAAACGGTCAAGTGTGTGTTCTCGCTCCGCCTCTCCCGCCTCTTCCAAGGCGACTTTGAGTGCGCGGGCATAATGTTGTGGACTCAGTTTTTTCATACAATTTATTTTGAGGATTCGTTGTAAATCTCCTTCACAAGATTTTTGTGTGTTTCCGAATCGAGTGTTCCCAATACTTTCTCTAAAGAAAGCACCACGAGATCCGCCGTCTCCTCGCGGAGCTCGTGTTTCAGCTGTGCCCTCTCCTCTTTCATGCGAGCGCGTTCTTTATCTGCTTCACGTTGCATTTCTTCTTTTATTTCCGCAAGTGCCGCCACACGACTTTTTTCAGCATCTTCTTTTGTTTTTTCAAGAAGTGCGTGCGCTTCTTTTTTTGCTTCGGTAAGTTTCTCTTCGTACTCACTCTGTGCTTTTTTCAAATGCATATCGGCTTCCTTTGCGTCGGCGATACCTTTTTCCACCTTATTTGCACGCTCTTCAAGAACATTTGTGAGCGGTTTTACCACAAAAAAATACAAGACCGCCAACACAATGGCGAAGTTGATGACCTGGGCAATGAGGAGCCCGGCATCGATGTGGAATGATTCGACGATTGGATTCATACAGGTGAGTTACGAGTTTCGAGTATCAAGTTGCGAGAAAGTGGTGTACACCATTTTGGGGATAATTTTGGGAGGTTTTTAGTTATTAGTTTTTAGTCGGTAGTGCCGCGCGCTCTGCGCGCGGCACTTTTGTTTTTTCTTTGACTTTTGCCTAGTTGATACTAAACGCAATAACAAGTGCGTAAATAGCGACAGCTTCGGCAAATGCAATTGAGAGAAGCATCGGCACAAGAATCTTACCGGCAGCCTCAGGATTGCGACCAATGGATTCCATTGCCTTTGCGCCAATAAACCCGATTGCCAAAGCGGGACCAAGTGAACCGATACCGATGGCAAGTGCTTTTGCAAGCATAATTCCTTCTTCCATAAAAAATGAATTGATTAAATAATAAAAGCGTATGATACGCACGGAAACGTATCTCATAACAAGACACACGCTTTCGTTCGTACCACTCCCCTCTTTTTAAAAGAAAAGCTGATGATAGCCCATCAGTGTTCTTCAGAGGTATGAATTGTCAAATACGACAACACTAATATAGCAAAAATAGCCGCTTGAATCAAACCAACCAACACTTCCAAAAAGAGAAATGGCAACGGCAATCCGAATGCAAGAATTGCCGACATTGAGGCAAGTAAGACCTCTCCCGCAAAGATGTTGCCAAATAAACGAAATGATAAGCTGGCAACTTTGGCGAATTCTCCGATGATTTCCACCAAACCGACAAATACATTAATCGGATTCACGATGAGCACTGTTGGGTCTTTTTTGATCTGCGTGGGAATGGCAAGAAGTGCGTTTATGTTTACAAACTTATTGAAATGTTTCCACGCACCGACCGCCAAAACGCCAAAAATATGACTTGCAACTACACCGATAATGGCAAGTGCGAGCGTGGTATTAAGATCGGCGCTCCCTCCGCGGAAAAACGAAATGAATGTATCATGACCATCCACCGATGCAATGTATCCGATAGAGCCGACGCCTGGAACGATTCCGAGCCAATTATTAAGCAAGATAAACAGAAACAGTGCGAAGACAATGGGGAAAAATTTTAAGGATTTTGCTTTGTCGTTGGTGACGGAGTCAACGATGCCGAGTGCACTTTCAATAATGAGTTCAAAAAAACTTTGGAGTTTGCCGGGTACATCTCTTACCGATCGTTTTACCGCAATGCCAATGAGAAGAATAATAATGACGACAATCCATGAGGTGAACAGTGCGTTTGTAATAACAAAACCGCCGATATCGGCAATCGGCTCTGCGGCAAGGGAGTGTGCGTGTTCTTCATGCGACACTTCTTCGTGTATATTCGTGTGCAATTCTGATTCTTCGGACATAACTTATAGGAGTGGCGCGGTATCCGTATGTGTTTTTTCTTTTTCGTCTTCATCCAAACGACGAAACTCTCTTATAGCGATACGAGCAACACCAACAATCGATATAATAAAGGAAAATCCCAGAATAAGCAAGAAAAGCCATGGAGTAGTACCATATTTTTCATCAAGCCACATACCCAAAAACCCGCCCAACAAAGCAGGTGCAAGAATCCAACCGGTCATTGTGCCGAGTATGCGTGTAACGGTTTGGTACATGTCCATATGTTTCATTATGATAATGATAGCATACTGCAAAAAATATAATGGTGTGCTAATATAAATCGCGCTACGGGCTGTAGCATAGTGGTAGTGTGCACGATTCGGGTTCGTGCGGCGGCGGTTCGATTCCGCCCAGCCCGACCAAAGGGAGGGCTGGAGGGATGCAACTGCTTGCATCCCGTGCGGAATCGAACGGCGGAGTATGTCTGAGCAGCTTGCTGCGAAGACAACGAGCCGCGTCCAGCGATACTTATTAGAATGCGAGCTTTAGCGAAGCATTATAATTAGTAATCGTGGGACGATTCCGCCCAGCCCGACCAAAGGGAGGGCTGGAGGGATGCAACTGCTTGCATCCCGTGCGGAATCGAACGGCGGAGTATGTCTGAGCAGCTTGCTGCGAAGACAACGAGCCGCGTCCAGCGATACTTATTAGAATGCGAGCTTTAGCGAAGCATTATAATTAGTAATCGTGGGACGATTCCGCCCAGCCCGACTGAGCGGAGCAAAGGAGGGCTGGAGCAAGGCAACTGCTTGCCTTGCGTGCGGAATCGAACGGCTCGGCGATGTCGGAACCCTTTAGGGCGACGACCGCGAGCCGCGTCCAGCACCACATCTATGATTTTGAAAAGATTATAATACTCATCAGTAACATTGTTGCTGAGTTGAATATATGTCTTTCTGCAATCACCAATGTGGGGCTGGACGATTCCGCAGTTAATTCACTTACCTGTCATCCCGCACTCTTGCCCCGCTCAGTTTTCCTTTTTCTTGAAAACTGGGGCGTGGGTGATACGGGATCTCCCGGTATCGTCCCCAAAAACAAAAAAAACGGGCCATAGTACAGTGGCAGTATGTACCCATGGGGTGGGTATGGCGGCGGTTCGATTCCGCCTGGCCCGAACGAAGAAAACCCGGCCCGAGGTTAAATCTTTGGATGTATCAATCAGGTTTAACCTCGGGTTTTTACATATCCCCTACAACAGTGCGTACAATATGCTCAATCACTTCTTTTTTCGTCGCACCCACAGATTCAAGTGCGCGATGAAGAGGAGACGATGTAGTGAAATCAGGCACAGTACGCACATCACGAACGACTGCATTTTTTTGCGTGAGTGTCATATCCACACGCACAAACCCTTCGAGCGAAAGAGCGTCGGCTGTTTCTTTGGCAATACGCTCGATATTCTTCCCTTCCTCTTTCGACCACGTGCACGGCGTATTAGTGAGCGTGGAAACTGGCGGAAAGACGTACCTCTCCTCTTCGCGGAACCCATCAATAAGATATACGGTTACATGCGTGCCCACAACCTCTTCTTCTACAAAAATATCGCGCATACCCGACTGCATGGATACGAGCGCGTCTCTGATTTCTTGTATGCTCGTGAGTGCGGGTGCGGTGTGCGCGTGTTCTTGCATTGGTATCGAAATCGTGCGAAGCGGAAGTGAGTGAGCGCGAACGATTTTCCACGCAACCTCTTCCGCGCTTGGAGCATCGTATGTTCTGAGTGAGACAACGCGCGGTGTGGTAATACCTATTTTGAAGAGGGAGTGTGCACGTTCTTCGGGATGGTGCGCAATACTCTTTATCGCCGGAGTGGCGCCAATATACGGAACACCATGCTGCTCCGATAAACGCACAGCGCGCGACGCAATCGGTGAGACGGCACTGAAAGCGGGAATAATGCAAGCGAGTGTATGGAGTGCTTGGGACGGGTCAATGCGCATGCCGTTTTTCCACCATGTACCGTGTTCATCAACAAATATGTCTGCCGTACCGTAATCCGTATCTTCCAGTATGTGAAGAAGCGCGGAACCAAGCGCAAGCGAGCGTTCGCGCTCATGTGTTTCACCGCCGCGTATGATACCAATTGTGTGCGTGTACATGATGTAAGTATAGCAAATAGAGACGAAATATGAAAAACGAAATATGTATGTAACCCCCTTCGTCATTCCTGGCTTGACCCTAAAACGCAAGCGATTGGACACAGCGTGGAATCTTACAAAACCAAACGTAAACTTTGACCTTATCCGCCATTTGCTTTTAAAGAATCACAGATTTTCCGAAAGGACGGTCCTGTCTGCAGAGTTCTTAATATTGTGGTGTAATGTGATCACGCTTGCGACGATGACGGGAAAGAGAAAAGCGATGTGCTTCACTATTGGCAAGAAGAATAGCACTTTCATGCTCTGTGATGAGCTTCTTATCGCCAAGAATATCTCGTGGTTTGTGCTTTTCATCTTTCACCACTGCCACGATTGGAATGCCAACACCTGCTTCTTTCAAGACCTTTTCCGCGCGGTTCTTTTGGGCTTTGCCGCCGTCTATCACAATAAGCTTCGGGTACTGCCACTCAGGATGAGCAAGGCGGCGCGAAAGAATCTCAGCGAGTGCACCGACATCGTCCCCTGGTTTTGCTTCTTTGATGGAAAATGTGCGGTATTCATTCGTTGCCTTCTCTCCCCCTTCAACCACACTCATTACACCCACGGTATTTTTCCCACCCATGTGCGCCGTATCATACCCTTCAATACGATACTCCCTCTCTTCTTTCGTGTCGCGCTTAAGAAGCGCAATATCGTGAATGTGCTCAAGATTATAAAGTGTGCGCTTGAGCCGCGACGCTTCTTCAAACTCCTCCTTTTTAGCAGCTCGGAGCATATCACGTTCCAACTTTTCAATCAGTGCTTTTTTCTTACCCGAAAGAAACATCTCTAATCGTTTTATATGCTTCCGATACTCTCGTGCATCCATCTCACCGTTGCACACTCCAGGACACAGTCCGATTTGTCGGTTAAAACACGGCTTGTGCGCACGCGGCGTGCACGAATCGCGGAATGGAAAAATCTTACGGATAATTTTGAGTGCTTCGCGAATGACACCGCCCTTGGGGAACGGACCAAAAAATGAACGGACATCATCCTGCCCACCTTCGGAAAAAAGCTCCCTGCCACGGCGTAAAAGCACACGCGGAAACTCCTCATCAGTAATGACAATATAGTAAAAACTTGTGTCACTTTTTTCTTTACTGTTGTACAGTGGTTGATGTTTCTTGATGAGCGCCGCCTCACGAATAAGTGCTTCCAAGACAGACGCCGTCTCTTCATAATCAACCCTTTTCGCCGCCTTCATCATTCTTTCGATAAGCGGGCCACGTGAAGCGAGCACATCGGTATTGAAATAACTCCGCACCCGATCACGCAAGCTCGTTGCTTTACCAACATACAAAATCTTCCCCCGTCCATCGCGGAAGAAATACACACCAGGCGTATCAGGCAACGTCACTTTTTTAAGATCTTCGCGGGTCATAGACGAGTTGAGAGAATATAACTTCTTCAGTATATATGATTTAATGCGGTTGTCATCTATTCAAAGGAATGATACAGTACGTGTAATATATTGTTATTTCTTCAACAATAAAAACGAGGATTGAGATGCCACTCCCCACCTTTAAATACGAAGACATGTGGTACACTTGTCACATATGGCGAAATCATCAA
>JACKQG010007459.1_pt1 | contig 11005 bp, 6 predicted proteins | sample 8237621 | NCBI WGS metagenome assembly JACKQG01 (sample SAMN15677084, study PRJNA649215) | marine metagenome | biome: marine; feature: Black Sea; material: saline water; isolation source: suspended particulate matter (SPM) from the Black Sea western gyre | collected 2013-06-09/2013-06-10 | depth... | reverse complement strand
GGGACGCCGCCGCCGCGCAGGCGAAATCGCAGCTGGACGCGCAGGAGCGGGCGCGAACGCGCCTGGCCGAGCGGTTCGTTGCCACGCAGCAGCAGGCCGCTCTGCTGGCAGCCCAGCTGGAGTCGCTCGAAGACAGCGGTCGGACTTTGCGCCAACACAGCGAAAAACTGACGGCAGAAATCGAAGCGGCCGACCAGGAACTCGCCCGACGCCAGGCCAGTGTCAGCGACGTGCTGGGCAAATCGCAGAGCGTCTCTGAGGAATTCAAAAAGACGCGGACCAGTCAGCGAAAACTGTTTGCCGAGCAGGACTCAACGAAACAGACGCTGTCGGAGTTGCGGGAACGCCGCAGCGATCGCAAAGCTCGCCTGGCTGTTCTTGAGGATCTGGAATCGAAGCAGGAAGGCCTCGGGCTTGGCGTGCGAGAGATTCTCAATCGGGGACGCACTTCGAATCAGGCGCCGTGGAATCAGATTCTGGGAAGTGTCGCCGATCTGCTCGACGTCGACTTGGAAAATGCCGCGCTGCTTGAGGTGGCTCTCGGCGGTCGTGCGCAGCTCATCGTGCTCGAAGAAATCGACGCATTAATCGAGTACCTCACGACGAGTGCCGTTCGCATTGATGGCCGCGTTGGGTTCCTCTCCGTGCGTGGCCCGATCGCTGGCCGTGCCGATCGGGAACCGGAAATTGACCTCGCGATGGATCCGGAAGTCGTCTGCCGCGCAGACAGCCTGGTTTCGTCAGAATGTCTGTACCTGCCGCTCGCCCGTCAGCTGCTGGGAGACACGTGGGTTGTGTTGAATCTGGATGCGGCCCGGCGGCTGGCGGGCACGTGTCCGACGAAGCGGTTCGTGACTTTTCAGGGTGAACTGGTCGAGCCGGATGGGTCGCTCTTCACCGGAACGATCCGCGGTGAGTCCGCCGTGCTGTCGCGCAAGAACGAACTGCGCCGGCTGCGGGTTGAACTGACTCAGCTGGACCACCAGGTTGAAAAGAGCGAGCAGCAGCTGGAGAAGATTGCCGGTCAGCTACAGGCGATTGAAGATGATTTGACCGAGGCTGCTGCCGAACGGGAGGAAGTCGCGAATCAGCTTTCGCAGGTGAAGTCGAAGCTGGACGCTCAGCAGCAGGTCTGCAACCGGCTCGCCCAGGAGCAGACGGGCATCGATAAGCAGATCGAGCAGAACGAGTCGAAATCGGCTTCCGTGAGAACGGAACTTGCAGATCAGCGGGCCGCTCTTTCGAAAACCGAAGAGGAGCAGCGATTGCTCGAAGAAGGAATCGTCGCCCTTCGAGATCAGCTGCAGCACTTTGACCAGGACCGCGACCAGCAGCTTCAAGCTCAGACGGAAGAGAAGCTCAAGCTGACGCGGCACGAAGAACGTCGCTCGACATTGCACGCAGCGTGCCGACGGCTCGACGAGGAAGCGCGACAGCGGCGCGAGAACGTCGACGAAAGCCGCCGGCGTTTTCAGACTGTTCGCGAGAAACGTCGCCGCTCGACGTTGCGGCTGCTCAATTCGCGCTCGCAGGCTGCCGGGCTGGCCCTGGAAAGTGAGTCCGACGAGCGGATGATTCGCGAGCTGGTGAAAGAACGCGATCGGCTGCGGAGTGTTCGCAGCGAGTTGGTGGAAGAGGACTCGGGGCTGCGGGCCGAGCGTCGTGAGATTGCCGATGGCCGGCATGAGCAGGAACTGCAGGCCCGCGAACTTCGCCATCAGCTCACGACGGCCGGCTCACGAATTGAAGAGGAATACGCAATCGTCCTCAAGGATGCCGTCGCCGATGGAGAATCCGCGTTTCGGCAGTACCTCATTGATCGGGAAATCCTTACAGAGGACGAAACGCAATCCGTCGTTGACGGTGGTGATCTGTCGCAGGCCGCGGAAGGACATTCCGAATTTGAAGAGACAGAAGTCGACGCTGACGACGGCGACTTCGAATCAGACGGCGACATGGAAGTCGCAGAGGAAGACGAAAACTCGGCAGTGGAACTCGACGTCGACGAATCTGAAGAAGACTCAGCCGATGAAGGAGAGTGGGACGAGGAGGACTCGGACGAGGAATGGTCCGATGAGGCGGAAGAAGATTCGGACGAAGTCACATTCTCATCCGAGTTTGAAGACAGCGTGACGCTCGGTGACTTTGACGGCGTGCGGTTCATGGACGTCCGCGACGAAATTGAAGAACAGGTCAACCGCCTGCGCCGCAAACAGAAAACCATGGGCAGCGTCAATACGGATAGCCTCAACGATCTCGACGAACTGGAATCGCAGTTCGAGCACTTTAACAGCCAACTGATGGACCTCACTGAAGCCCGCACGACTCTTGAGGGAATCATCCGGCGGATCAATTCCGAGAGCCGCCGGCTATTTCTGGACTCGTTCGAGTCGGTCCGCAAAGAATTCCGGGAACTGTTCCGCAAGCTGTTCGGTGGCGGCGAGGGAGACATCATCCTCGAGGACACCGAAGACGTTCTGGATTGCGGCATCGACATCGTCGCCCGCCCGCCTGGCAAAGAGCTGCGCAGCATCACGCTTCTCAGCGGCGGCGAGAAAACGATGACGGCTGTGGCCCTCCTGCTGGCCTTCTTCCGCAGTCGGCCCAGCCCGTTCTGCATCCTCGACGAAGTGGACGCGGCTCTCGACGACGCCAACGTCGAACGCTACGCCGCCGTCGTCCGCGAGTTCCGTGACTTTACGCAGTTCATCGTGATCACTCACCGAAAACGAACGATGGTCGCAGCCGACGTCATCTTCGGCGTGACGATGGAGCAATCGGGTGTCTCCAAGAAGATGTCACTGCGGTTTGACGATGTCGGCGAGGATGGAGAATTCGGCAAATCGGGCGACGAGGGCGAGACGGCACAGGCCGCTTGAAAGCGTGGCGATGCTGAGACACGCCAGTTGGCGTTCTCGCGACCAGGCTGTCATGATCGATGCGGATTTTTCTTTCGGCTTCTGTACGACTGCTTCGCCACGCCCTCAACCCGCTCGACTATGTCCACTCCTGACGCAACACCTTCCGAAAATGCTCAATCAGCAGCCACGGATCCCATCGGCCCCGAGATCGACGGGTGGAAGCTTGTCGTCGTCATGATGACATTCGGGATCCTCGCCAGCGGAACGCTGTGGGGATACTGGTACTACCACACGGCCCCGTTCATTCCGCTTCAGGTCGCGATCGCCGATGAGTTCCCCGGTTCGGCCCCGCGAGTCGACGGTGGTCAGCGGAAAATGCACAAGGGCACCGAATCGCTTTTGTGGATCATCATGCGAGTCGACTTCAAGCCGCAGGAGAATCCCAACAGGGCCGAACACACGGTCGGTCGCGTAAAGAAACTTGCCGAGGAGCACCTGGACCTGAGCGAGTACAGGCACCTCACAGTGCGGCTGTTTTTCGGCGAGATGGAAAAGGAAATTCACAAGCTGGACTTTGAGTTTCCGCTTGGCAGCGAGTGAATTTTCCACACTCTTCAGGAGACACTCATGAGTCGCAACCAGTCCCGTCGTGAGTTCCTCAAGTCGAGCACGGCCTTTGCCGGCTGCGCGATTCTACCTTCCGCGGCGCGGGCGTTCTCGCCGAACGAAAAACTGCGGACTGTTCACGTGGGTGTCGGCGGGAAGGGGCGGTCCGATTTGTCTTCGATGGCATCTCACGCCGGTGTCGAAGTGGCCGCGCTGTGCGATGTCGATTCGAAGACGCTCGCGAAGCAAAGCGAACTGCACCCGAAGGCCAAACTGTTTCGCGACTACCGCGAGATGATCTCGTCCCTGGCAGACACGATCGACGCGGTCCTCGTCTCGACGCCGGATCACACGCACGCTCCGGCCGCGATGACCGCGTTTAATCATGGCAAGCCGGTCTACTGCCAGAAGCCGCTCACCCATGAAGTCTTTGAGGCGCGGCAGTTGAGGCTTGTTTCGGAAAAGAAAGGCCTCGTCACGCAGATGGGTATCCAGGCGAGTGCCACGCTTCACTACCGCCGGGCCGTTGAGCTGATTCGCGTTGGCGAGATCGGCAAAGTGCATTCGGTCGTCGCCTGGTCGTACAAGAACTGGGGCTACGACGGACCGGCGTTCGATGTCGAGCACGAGATCCCCGAATCGCTCGACTGGAATCTATGGCTCGGAGTGGCCGGCGCGAGACGCTACGTCGAGAAGGTCTACCATCCGGGGCAGTGGCGAAAGCAGGTCGATTTCGGCACGGGTACGCTCGGCGACATGGGCGTGCACATCTTCGACACGCCGTACCGGGCGCTGGAGCTGACGGCTCCGCGGTTTGCTGAGACGACCTGCCGCAAGCCGACCGGAATCGGCCATCCGGAATCCAACAAAGTTTATTACGAATTCCCAGGCACGAAGTACACGACCGACACGCTCAAGTGGACCTGGTACGACGGTCAACTCGCGGTGCCGATGATCGAGTCCGACAATCTGCCTCCCGACCTCAAATTGCCTCGACAGGGTTCGATGTTTCTCGGTGAGGCCGGCAACCTGCTGCTGCCTCACGTGGGCGAGCCGCAAATCTTCCGGGAAGGAGCCCGCTCCCCCCGCAAGTTCGACCTCGAACCACGAAACCACTACCACGAATGGGTCGACGCCTGCATGGGCAACGGCAAAACGTCCTCGCCCTTCAGCTACGGCAGCCCGCTGACCGAGGCCCTCTTGCTGGGCGTCGTCGCCAACCGATTCCCAGGCCAGCGGCTGGAGTGGGACCCGAAGAATCTGAAGGTGACGAACCTGGAAGAAGCCAGCAAGCTGATTCGAAGACCTCCGCGCGAGGGCTTCGAAGTGGCAGGACTTTGACTCCGCGTACCTGCAGTTTCACTCCGTCGACGCTTATGTCGCGTCCACAATTGCCGTTGCCGGGCATCAATCCGCAACGGTTTCCGATCACAGCATTCGCGTCAGCCCACCGCGCACTCTCGATGAGGACTTACTATGAAATTTGCGATCTGCCAGGAGCTCTACGAAAACTGGGACTGGGCAAAGCAGTGCGAGTTCTCCGCCAGCCTGGGCTACACCGGGATGGAGCTGGCTCCGTTTACGCTCGCCGGGCGAATTGGCGAGGTCTCGCAGGAAACCCGCGCCGAGTACAAAAAGACCGCCGAGGATCACGGCCTGCAGATCATCGGTCTGCACTGGCTCCTGGCGAAGACCGAGGGCCTGCACCTGACGACATCCGACGCTGCCGTGCGGAAAGCAACCAGCGACTACCTCATCGAACTCGGTCAGGCCTGTGCCGATTTCGGCGGAACACTGATGGTGTTCGGCTCGCCGTTTCAGCGGAACGTCGAAGAGGGCATGTCGACCGAGCAGGCGATGGCCAATGCGGCGGAGATCTTAAAAGCTGCCCTGCCAGTCTTCGCTGACCGAGGCGTCGAAATCTGCATGGAGCCTCTTACTTCGAAAGAGACCAACTTCATCAACACCTGCGCCCAGGCCACCGAACTGATCGAGATGGTCGGCGAGCCGAACTTCACGCTGCACCAGGACGTGAAGGCGATGCTGGGTGCAGAAGAAAAATCGATCCCGGAACTGATCGCCGAATACGACGGCACGGTAGGCCACTTCCACGTCAACGACACGAACCTGCTCGGCCCCGGCATGGGCGAGACCGACTACAAGCCGATCCTCAAAGCGCTCAACGAATCCAGCTACGACGGCTGGGTCTCGGTCGAAGTTTTTGATTACAAACCCGGCGCCGAGAACATCGCCCGGCAGAGCATCGAATATCTGAAATCGACCCTGGCGGAAGTCAGCTGAGCTTCGCAATCAAGCGCAAGGCCCCCTCTCCCCCGAATTGTTCGCGCATTCGACGATCCACTTCAAAAAGATTTCGCCGCGAACAGTTTGGGGGAGAGGGTTGGGGTGAGGGGGCCGCAAGTGACACGCCGGCAGGATCCACAACTCACCGAAAATGCCCGTGAACTCCGAGTTCGACAGACTGAAGCCGAATCACTCCTGTGGTGTGCCTTGCGAGGCCGCCGATTGTGTGGACTGAAATTCCGACGCCAATATCCGATTGAACCCTTCATCGCCGACTTCGCGTGTATCGAGAAGAAACTGGTCATCGAAATTGACGGTGGCTATCACGACTATGTTTATGAAAATGATTTATCTCGACAGAAGAAGATTGAAGCGGAAGACTGGGCTGTGATTCGATTCAGCAATGAGGACATTCTTGATGATGTCCAGGCAGTGGCGATTGCCATTGCAAAGTTTCTCGGGATACAACCGGAATTCCGAAGGCGGACACCGGCGTGACGCAGGCCCCCTCACCCCAGCCCTCTCCCCCAGATCATTGGCGAAGTACGCGGATAAGTATGGAATGCCGCAGCGCCAATGATCCGGGGGAGAGGGGGCAAAGAATTTGGTGACATTGACCGGAGACGAGCCATGACCACCGATACCGCCTTTCAGATGTCCGCTTCGAATATCCGATTTGGGCCGGGGTGCACGGGTGAGGTCGGCCTCGATCTGAAGGCGATGCAGGTCTCGCGGACGCTGGTTGTGATCGACCCGAAGCTGCGGAGCCTTCCGACGGGCGAGGTCGTGTTTCAGTCACTCGACTCGGCGGGAGTGAACTACGACGTCTTTGACGAAGTTGCCGTCGAGCCGACTGACAATAGCTTTCAGCGGGCGGCCGAGTGCGCGACGGAAGGCGGGTTCGACTCGTTCGTGGCCGTCGGCGGCGGGAGCACGATCGACACTTGCAAGGCCGCCAACCTGTTCGCGACATATCCGGCCGACTTTTACACCTACGTCAACGCACCGATCGGTCGCGGCGAGCCTGTGCCCGGTCCGCTCAAGCCGCTCATCGCGATCCCGACCACAGCCGGCACCGGAAGCGAAACGACAGGCGTGGCGATCTTTGATGAACTCGAACGGAAAGCCAAAACCGGGATCGCTCATCGTTTTCTGAAGCCGACGCTCGGCATCGTCGACTCGGACAACACGCGCACGATGCCGGCGGCCGTTGCCGCGTCGACGGGGCTCGACGTGCTCAGCCACGCGCTGGAGTCGTTTACGGCGATCCCGTTTAACACTCGCCCCAAACCTGAAACGCCGCTGCACCGGCCCGCCTACCAGGGAGCCAACCCGGTCAGCGACATGTGGGCTCTGCACGCACTGAAGCTGATGTCCGAAAACCTGCCGCGAGCCGTTGCCGACACCAGCGATGAAGAAGCGCGAGCCAACATGATGCTGGCCGCCGCGATCGCCGGCATCGGCTTCGGAAACGCAGGGGTCCATCTGCCGCACGGCATGTCGTACCCGGTTGCCGGAAGCGTCCGCGAGTTCATGCCGCCCGGCTTCGACGTCGACCACCCGATGGTGCCGCACGGCATGTCAGTGATCCTGCACACTCCCGCCGTTGCCCGATTCACGGCTCCATCCTCGCCGGATCGCCATCTCCGCGCAGCAGAGGCGCTTGGCGTCGACGTTCGCGACGCGGCGCCGGACGACGCGGGTGAGGTCCTGGCATCGCGAGTGGTCGAGCTGATGCAGGTCCTGCAGATGCCCAACGGTCTGGCGGAGGTCGGCTACACATCGTCCGACATCCCGAAGCTCGTCGAGGGTACGCTGCCTCAGCATCGAGTCACGAAGCTCTCGCCCATTCCTGCCGGCGAAGAGGAGTTGACGAGCCTGTTTGAAAACTCAATGACCATCTGGTGAGTTACGTCGCGTCGCGAATCTGGCGGAAGGCCTCTTCGCAACCGCGAATCATGTACTCAAAATCGTTGCCAGCCTGAAGCCACTGCACTCCGCAGTCGACCAGCACGCGGGCAAACTCGGAGTCGGCACCAAGACCCGATCCAATGAACTTCCCGGCGGCCTTCGCCTTTGTCGCGACAGTCTTCATCGCCTCAACGACTTCGGGGTGAGTCGTTTCGCCGAGCCGGCCCATCGAGCCCGACAGATCCTGTGGACCCAGGACGAGTGAATCGAGGCCGCCGATCTTTAGGACTTCGTCGAGTTCCGCCAGCAGTTCGACAGTCTCCACCTGAACCGCGACGAAGACATCTCGATTCGCCTGCTGAAGATACTCCTGCTGCCCGACGCGACCGTACTGCATCGGCCGTCGAGGCCCGAAGCCGCGCGTTCCCATCGGTGGATATCGGCACGCCGAAACGAAATCGGCGGCCTCCGCGGCCGAGTAAGACCGAGGCAGGATGATGCCCTCCGCTCCAGAGTCGAGCGTCCGTTTGATCCACGAAACATCGTTGCTGGGAATCCGAACGATCGTCGGCGCTCCGCCTGCTCGAGCCGCGATGAGATGGCCGAGCATTGACTCGGTGGTCATCGCGTTGTGTTCCAGGTCGATCCAGAAAAAATCGACGCTTGGAGCAAGCGCTTCGGTGATCGTCGGGTCGGTGACCGTGATTCCCGCGCCGAGAGCCGTTTGTCCGGCTCGCAGCTTGTCACGCAGTTCGTTGATGTTGGTACTGATCATGGAGTCTCTCTCAAAGAAGAGGTCGCCGAGCGATTTACGCAGCTCCGATGGCTTGATTGAAATTCGGCACGACTTCGGTGGCGAACAGTTTGAGGCTTTGTAACCAGACGTCTCGATCGTCCCAGTCGTGAGCCGTCAGAACGAGATTTCCAAACGGCCCGATCGCCTCCCGCTGAGGCATCCGGGCGTCGTAGTTCAGCGGTGTGTGAATTGCAAAGCGTCTCGCCGAAAAGTGAGTCGGGCTGTGCTGTTCTGTCGGGGAACTACGTAGCCGTTCGCGCTCCGGTTATCATCGCAGCGCCGAAAGACTGGCCGGAGAAGATCATGCGGAATTCGCTCCTCATACTCGCTACCGGATTTGCACTTCTGTTTCCTGCGGTCGCTGGACTGCCGACGATCGTTGGTGAAGATGCCGCGCCAATGTGGTCGCTGGAAAAGCCGCAGCGACACGAACCGCCGAAAGTCGGGAGCCTCAAACACGGTAAGTGCGTTCGGAATCCGATCGATCAGTTCATCCTGAGGCGGATCGAGGCTGCGAGCCTCGCGCCCGCGCCTGAGGCGGATCGCGTGACACTCGTTCGGCGAGCGTACTTTGATCTGCTCGGGTTGCCGCCCAGTCCGGAGCAGGTCGAGGCGTTTCTCAAAGACAATTCGGCGGATGCCTGGCCGAAACTGATTGACACGCTCCTTGCCTCAAAACATTACGGCGAGCGCTGGGGGCGGCACTGGCTGGACGTGGCCCGCTATGCCGACAGCGGCGGTTATGAAACGGACATTTATTATCGAAACGCCTGGCGGTATCGCGATTACGTCGTCAGGAGTTTTAACGACGACAAGCCGTACAACATTTTTGTGCAGGAGCAGATTGCCGGAGACGAGATCTGGCCGGACAACCTGGACCTCGATCCGCGACGCGTTTACGAGGTGCCGGAGGAAAAGAAACGGCACCGGGAGGCCCGCGTTGCGACGGGTTTTTACGCCCTCGGTCCGAGAGTTCACGAGTCGGCACTCGATGCGAAACGGCTCGCCTACGAGACGATGACCGACTGGGTCGACACGACGGCGTCGGCGTTCATGGGCCTCACCCTGGCGTGTGCCCGTTGCCACGATCACAAGTTCGACGCGTTCACTCAGAAAGATTACTTCTCGCTGCACGCAGTTTTCGCCGGAGCTCGCGAAGTTGAGCTGCCCTTGTGGAACGGCATGGGCGAGGCCGACTGGCGGCAGTCGTTTCCGCGAGTCGTCGCCGTGCAGCAGGCCCGCAAAGCGTATCGCCTTTATGAAGCGAAGATGGCCGACAAGAAACTTACGCCGGAGCAGCAGGCCAGGAAACAGCAATTGCTCGCGGCGATTGGTCAGGCAGTGCTCGCGCTGCCCGAGTCAACCGCAGGGATGGCCACCATCCCGTACGACCCGCTGATGCACATCCCGACGGCCAGCGTCCTGGGCCGGCATCATCCCGAAGTCATTAAGCCGGTCTTCCTGCTGGAGCGCGGCGAACTGCACAAACCTCAGCAGCGAAGACACGCCGCGCTGCCGGTGGCTCTCGCCGCAGCAACGAAGACACCGCCGGAGCTGAAGGAACCGTTCCTGGCCCGAAAGCAGTTTGCCCTCTGGCTGACCCGGAAGGATCATCCGCTGACGGCTCGCGTCATGGTCAACCGAATCTGGCACTGGCACTTTGGCCGCGGCATCGTCGAGACACCGAACGATTTCGGAAACATGGGCGAGCCACCCTCGCATCCCGAATTGCTCGACTGGCTTGCGACCGGTTTCGTCGAGGATGGCTGGAAGATCAAGAACCTGCACCGGCTGATTATGAACTCGGCGACGTACCGGCAAAGCAGCCGTTTCGCGACAGGCAAACACCTCGAAGCGGACTTCGACAACCGACTGCTCTGGCGGATGAATCGGCGACGGCTCGAGGCGGAAGCTTTGTGGGACTCGGTCCACTCGGCCGCCGGAACGATCAACCTCGCGATGGGAGGTCCGCCCGTTGTGCCGCCACTGGCCAGTGATGAGATCGCCTCACTCCGGGAAAAGTGGCACTGGGTCGTCTCAGCCGACCCGGCTCAGCACACGCGCCGCGGGCTGTACATCATCGTTCGGCGAAACTTCAAGTTTCCGATGTTTGAGGTCTTCGACACGCCGGTGACGTCGCAAAGCTGCCCGGTGCGGGACGTGACGACGGTCGCTCCCCAGGCACTGTGGGGGCTCAACAATCAGTCCGTCTTCCGGCAGGAAATGCACATGGCCGGGCGAGTGCTCAAAGAGGCCGGCAGTGATCCGACAAAGCAGATCGAGCGGGCCTGGCGAGTCGCACTGCATCGTCCGCCGACCAGCGACGAGCTGGAATCCGCGAGCCGCCTGCTCGAGACGCTCGCGAAGGACAACCCCACTTCGCTGAAGGAGCCGCCGGCGAGCTTGAAGGCCGCTTCGCCGGAGCACCGGCAGGCGCCGCCGCCGCCGGGCCTGGCACCTCTTCATCTTTCCGTATTCGCGTTCGTCGCCTGCCATCCTGGACCACCTACGCCGGCCCCCCTCTCAC
>JACKQG010007458.1_pt1 | contig 11006 bp, 10 predicted proteins | sample 8237621 | NCBI WGS metagenome assembly JACKQG01 (sample SAMN15677084, study PRJNA649215) | marine metagenome | biome: marine; feature: Black Sea; material: saline water; isolation source: suspended particulate matter (SPM) from the Black Sea western gyre | collected 2013-06-09/2013-06-10 | depth... | reverse complement strand
GATTTTCATGCACGTTTCTCGGCTGAACTGGTTCCCTTTCTCCTGCGCGTTACCAGCTCTGGACGTTGGCGTGAGACAGACGCTCGGCCATGATGAAGGTGAGGGTCTCGTCATCGTCCGGGTCCAAAAAGTGGGGTCGGGCGTAGATCGCTGCATTCACCTTGCCGTTGCTGTCCGCTGTTGCCAGCACGCCGACCCCCTTGGTGTTCTCGAAATACTCTCTTAGGTTCATCTTGTGCCTTTCTGTTGCGGCTGCGTGGAGGCGAAACCGTCTATGTCTTCGCCAACTCTGCTTCAATGACCTTCAGCACTTCTGGATCGTCAGGCTTTGTGCGAGGAGAAAATCGAGCGACGACTTCTCCATCCCGGCCAACCACAAATTTCTCGAAGTTCCAGCTTATCTTCCCCGGCCCAACAGGCTTCGTGTCGAGTGCGGTCAATGTTTTGTACAGGTCACAGGCCCCATCGCCTTTGACCTCGACCTTGGCAAACATGTCGAATTTCACGCCGTAGTTGACCCGGCAGAAACTCTCGATCTGTTTTGCGGTTCCCGGTTCCTGCCAGATAAACTGGTTACAGGGGAAACCGAGGATTGCGAGACCTTTCTCGGCGTACTTGTCGTGCAAAGCCTGAAGTTGCTCATACTGCGGCGTCAGCCCACACTTGCTTGCCACGTTGACGAACAGCACCACTTTGCCCTGGTACTTGCTCAGGTCCACTTCCTTGCCGTCCAAGGACTTCACGGTGAAACTCAGAGGTTTGGACACTTTTGTTGACTCCTTTTGGGTGGCGTTGGACGCTGCACAACCCGTCACAACGACGACAGCCATCAGTAGTAGAAGAGCGTGCTTGAACATTTACCTGACTCCTACCCCCATTCAGAATGATCGCTGGCCGACTGGAATTGTAGTCCGTCCCCATGAGAATCATTCGCACGACACTTCAGCTTGGATTCACGAACTGCCGGGATGAAGTTCCAATCTCGCTTCATCGCCAACTGAGCACAGCTTCTTTCTCCTGAATATCGACTCGGACATCGAGGTGTTCGTATCGGCGTGTGTAGACATAACCGTCTTTCTCGGCTGGGCCTGATGGTCGGCCAAGCGGCTTGTGATACTCCTCGTATTCGTGGTCCCGGAGCGCTCCCTGCAAGGCGTCCGGCGTGTAGCCCCACTCAAAATAGGAGTGCTGCCCCGCAACCAGCAGAAAGACGCCGAGTGGGTACGTGATGTTCTCCCGCATCCACTGACGCATCTCCGTGGGAGTCTTCTGGCTTGCGGCTCTGCTTTCCTCTCGACCATAGGCACCCGGCCCGGCGCTGAAGAGCAGGATTTTGCTTTTTGCGACCGATTCCGTCATCGCCGCAATGCTCTTGGCAACATAGCTCTCGTATGACTCGCCGTTCATTGGAATGCCCCACCGCTCGCAGTAGCTTCCGTCGAGATACTCCAGGTGGTCGAGGTTGCTGTTCGGTTCCGATGCCCGAATGGCATTGCCCAACAGCAGGTCGTTCTGGTCCAGGTCGTCTCGGAGCTTGCGTGCCATCTTCAAGTATCCATCTCGGTAGGCGTCACTGCGAAGGTTCACTTTGCAGATGGCGTCGATGAACACGCCGTCGATCTCGGGGTGATCGGCCATTCCTTTGGTCGTCTTGATCCACCAGCCCCGAACGTCCGGTTGCGTGAGGTCGTGAAAATGGTAACGATCTTTGAATTTGAATATCTTGCCGTCTTCTCGCACTGCCCACCGTTCGACGTTCTGGTCGAACTCTTCGTTCGCTCGATAGCCGTTGTACTCAATGACGGCGTTGAAGTAGGAAATGACCTTCGTAGTTGGGCTGATCTGCTTTACCGCTCGGGTTGCCGCCAGCGTGCCTGATTCGACATCGCCGTAGGTGACGTGTCCGTTGGCCTTCTCGAAAACGACCACTGGATATTGAGCGATCTGGGCGATCTCATCCTCGGAGTACGCCGTGCTCTTCCTGACCCGAAGCCATATCGGCACGGTATCCCAACTGAATTCGGGAAATTTGTCAGTGATCTCTGATGCCGTAGCGCCAGATCGGCGAGACTCCGCAGCCGTTATGGCATCGAGGATTGGAGATAGACACGTCGCCAGAAGCCCGATGAGCGAACAATATCGAATCATCACATCATCCCTACTTCACGGCAAGATGCTTCTTCACAAAACCCACCGTCAGCTTGACCCACTCGTCGCCTCGTGGAATGCCGGTATGGACTTCACACTCAATACCGAGTTTGTCCATCTCTTCTTTGAGAGCCTTGCCGAACTTCGGATGGTGGATGCCGATGCCTTGGTTGGTGATGGGCGTGTCCATCTTGCTGGCGTAGAAGAGAGCCGCAGGTACGTCGTCCTTTGTCAGATGGGGCAAGGCCGAGACTTCCTCGAAGAGCTTGTACTTTTCCTGGGGCAGATCATCGAGCTTCGTCAGATCCGCATCGTACAACTGCGCCAGCGCCGGGTGCTGGTACGTATCGGTGCCTGGAAACAAATTACGAATGAATCGTGGGTCGTAGGATGTTTGCCCGTTGTAGACGGCCATGCATGTCAGTCTGGTTGACTCCCGGAGCACGGGGTCGTCGTTGTCGGCGTCGGCCAAGTCGTCGTGGAAGCCTAGCCACAGTGAAATCCCAGCCCCGGCTGATCCACCAGTTGCCGCCATTCGTTTCGGGTCTAGGTTCCACTTCTTGGCGTTGTGTCGGATGAATTGGATCGCCCTTGCTGAATCCAAAAACTGGGCCGGGGCGATGGCTTCGTCAGATAAGCGATAGGTGATGGCCACGACGGAAATCCCGGACTCAAGGCATTCCTTCAGAATGTCGCCACTGACGCTCTTGTTGCCGCCCCGGAAACCTCCCCCATGGATCGATACCAGCACCGGTGTCGGCTTGTCAGACTCGGCAAGCCACACGTCCATGACATTACGATCATAGGGACCGTATTTCAGGTCTGGATGCGTCGGCGGGACTGCCGGTCGGCGGCTTCCTGCACGGCCTTGTCCACGTAACTGGGTGCGCTGGTCCCTTGTCAGCAAGGCTCTGAGTTCGTTCTGGATCTGGGTGGTGAGTTCGGCTCGCTCCTCCTGGATTGCTGCCAACTGCTTCTGCTGTTCCTCTGTCAGTTTGATGGCTGCTCTGGCAGCCTCCTGCAATGCCCTGCCTTCCTTGCCTGCTTCTCGTGCCGCTCGGTACGCTTCTCGCCGAGCCTGCATCTGCTCTTCGGTGAAGATGCTCTGCTGCTTCTTCTGAATCTCTGCCAGTTTTGGCACGTATTTGTTGCTGATCTCATCCACCTTTGCCCGTTGGTCTTCTGAGAATTCAACTCCCTGGAGCACAAAGACCTGCTGGAAAGCCGCCTGTTGCGGTTGGCGGGTCTGCTTTGCGTCCTGCCGCCCTTTCTCTTGCGAGAAGAGAGCAGTCGTGATGATCAACGTTAGGGCTACCGAAACTGCGATGGCTCGTCTCATGGTCGTTCTCCGTGGTTTTGCGTCACCAGCGATCTTGGGCCGTGATGATGTGCTGGTTTCCGGGCGATGGCCCGTCCAGTACGATGGTAGCCGTCAACTGAAGGAAATGGGAGGAGGTCACAATGAAAATACTGGCTACGGTGCTATGTGTTGGCTGCTTTGCCGGATCGTTCGCTGAAGCAGGGTCAGTGGCCGATGAGGCCAAAACAATTCGGATCATCATCGATGCCGACACCGCCAACGAAATCGATGACTTCTATGCCATTGTACGGGGCTTGTTGGCTCCCGAGTTTCGAGTCGAGGGCCTCTGTTCGGCGACATTTGGCCGGAATCCGCCAGCGAGCAATATCCGGGCCAGCCAACAGTTCAACGAAGAGATCCTGGCTCATCTCGGGTTGAGCGAGACAGTCCCCGCACCAATGGGGTCGGCAACGCCGATGCCCGACAAGAGAACTCCGGTCGATTCCCCAGCTGCGAGGCACATCATCAAGTGCGCTCATGCAGGTGGGCCGGGGAACAAACTCTGGGTGATCGCTACTGGCCAATGCACCAACCTCGCCTCGGCTCTGTTGATCGACCCGGCGATCAAAGACAAGGTGGTTTTCGCCTTCATCGACGGTGACTTCAAGAACGGTCGCTGGGGGCCGGGTATCTACAACTGGAAGAACGACATCCACGCCGTTCAGGCGATCTTCGAGTCGGATGTTGAGTACTTTCACATGCCCGCCCCTTCGGTCAGCGGCCAGTTGAAGATGGCGAAAGCGGACGCCGAGAAGCACCTGAAGGGCCGGGGAGGAATCCACGACTATCTGCTGAACCGCTGGAACACGTTTCGGCCAGAGCAGAAACTGTGGACGATGTGGGACATTGCTCTCGTCGAAGCGATCCTGTGGCCAGATATGGCAACGGCCAAGACTGCAGGCGCTCCGATTGTGCGAGGCGTGCGGGAAGTCGAGCAGTCTCCTGACAATCCACGTCGAGTCACCGTCTGGGTGGACATCGACGAGAAGAGGATGTTGGACGACTTCTGGCGAGTTTTGGATCAGCACGCCGTCAAGAACGATGAGAAGGCCCAGACAGACAAAGAGATGCTTCAGGGCACCTGGGAGTACGTTTCTGCCATCCGTGACGGCAAGCCATACATGCCCCCAATCGGCGTTCGGATCACTTTTGTCGGAGATGACATAACAAGGAAGATCGGTGAGAAGACACACAAGCACAAATTCAAGGTTTACCCGAACGGTAAACCGAGACGGATATCGTTAATCGAAATGAAGGACGGCAAACAGGAAGTCTCTACAGGCATCTACTCTCTGGAAGGGGACACGCTCACGTGGTGTTTCAATCTTCCGGGAAAGCCGATCCCCGAGACGCTTACATCAAATGAGGGTGATGATCTGACTCTATGCGTTTTGAAGCGGGTCAGGCCAGAGAAGGAGTAGGTTGCCGATGTCAGGTTCACGTTTCCAGCTTGCACTGTTCACGTTCTTGTTCCCCGTCGCAGCATCAACCTGTTTGGCGGCGGATTTGGAGTGGGTCAAGGTATCGGACGACGGCAAGGGCTTCGTCCTCGCCTCTGGCAGGCCATTCACGCCATCAGGCTTCAACTACGACCACGATGGCCCCGGACGGCTGATCGAGGACTATTGGGACGACGAATGGCCGATGGTCGTCGAGGACTTCCGAGAGATGAAGGAACTCGGTGCGTCTGTGGTTCGCATTCATCTCCAGTTTGGCAAATTCATGGACAGTCCTGGTAAGCCAAACCAGCATTCGCTCCAGCAACTTGATCGGCTTGTCAAGTTGGCCGAACAAGTTGGGCTTTACCTCGATCTGACAGGTCTCGGCTGCTACCACAAAAAGGACGTTCCGCCGTGGTACGACAAGTTGGAGGAAGAAGAACGATGGGCAGCGCAGTCAGCGTTCTGGGAAGCCATCGCCAAGACATGTGCGGATAGTCCAGCGATATTCTGTTACGACTTGATGAACGAGCCGGTCGTGGGCGAAGCAAAGAAACGAGACGACTGGCTGGGTGGCGCATTCGCCGGAAAGCACTTTGTCCAATTCATCGTACTGGAGACGAAGGGCCGTCCACGTCACGAGATTGCCCGGCAATGGACCAACCAACTCGTCGCCGCCATTCGGAAACATGATCGGAAACATCTTGTGACGGTCGGCCTCGTGCATTGGAGCCTCGACCGGCCCGGTCTGACTTCCGGTTTCGTCCCGGAGAAGATCGCCGACGAACTCGACTTCATTGCCATCCACATCTACCCGGAGAAGGGAAAGGTGGACGAAGCATTGGAGACCGTAAAGGGATTTGCGGCGGTCGGGAAGCCCGTTGTCATTGAAGAAACCTTCGTCCTGAAATGCTCACAGGATGAAATGAGCAGATTCATCGACGAGTCGAAATCCGTAGCCTCTGGGTGGATCAGCTTCTATTGGGGAAAAACGCCAGAGGAGTGCCGAAAAGGCGGCACGATTGGCGAAGCCATCATGGCCAACTGGCTGGAGTTGTTTCCGAAGAGGATGGCGCAAATCCAGTCACCCTTCGAAAATGTGAAGTGCGACGGAACCTATCGCCATCACCTGCAAGGCATCTGCACGAATGACCGAGATGCCATTTACTGGAGCTTCACGACGGCGCTGGTGAAGACGAATACGAAAGGCAAGGTGCTGAAGCAGATTCCCGTTGGGAATCACCACGGCGATCTCTGCCATGTTGACGGGAAGATCTACGTCGCCGTCAATTTCGGACGGTTCAACGACCCGAACGGCAACGCTGACTCTTGGGTCTACATATACGACGCCGACGATCTTTCCTTACTGGCCAAACACGAGACGCAAGAGGTCTTCCATGGAGCGGGTGGGATCGGGTTCCGCAACGGGCACTTCTTCGTCGTCGGTGGCCTGCCGGATGCCGTGAATGAAAACTACGTCTACGAGTACGACGGCAAGTTCGAGTTCGTGAAGAGACACGTAATCAAGAGCGGCCACACTCGTCTGGGGATTCAGACGGCTGCATTCGCCAACGACCAGTGGTGGTTTGGGTGTTACGGTGATCCAAAGATTCTGCTCGTGACCGACGCCGACTTCAAGGTGAAAGGCCGATACGAATTCGACTGTTCGCTGGGAATCGTCGGTCTGCCAGATGGTCGATTCCTGTCCGCCAGCGGTCGATGCGAAAAGGACAAGGGCTGCTGGGGAGCCGCTCGTTTGGCCGTGGCCGATGACAGACGCGGACTTACAACAATCGATGAACCATGAAGTACGTTTTCCCGAAAGGCTAACCACGATGATTCGACTATTACCGATCCTGATGATGTTGGCGCTGCCCAGCATATCCTTCGCTGAATCTGCTCGTCCAAACGTCCTGTTCATCGCTGTCGATGATCTCAGGCCGGAACTGGCCTGCTACGGCAAAGGCCACATCCATTCGCCCAACATCGACCGATTGGCCAAGAGCGGCGTGTTGTTTGAGCGGGCGTATTGTATGGTGCCGACGTGCGGTGCTTCCCGATCCAGCCTGATGACCGGCATTCGCCCGTCTCGCCATCGCTTCGTCACCTACTCGACCTGGGCCGAGAAAGATGCTCCCGGCATCACAACGCTCAATACGCAATTCAAGAAGAACGGGTATTACACGGTCTCGCTCGGCAAGGTCTTCCATCACCCACCGGACAATGCAGAAGGGTGGTCCGAGCCTGCATGGAGGCCGACAGGCGTTTCGTGGTATCGCCGACCGGAGAACAAGGAAATACACGAGGAGCGACAGAAGCAGGGAAGCCGGAAACGAGGCCCGGCGTGGGAATCAGCGGACGTGCCGGATGACGCTTACGGTGACGGTGTTCTCGCCAAGCGTGCCATCGAAGACCTTCGACGGCTGAAGGGTAGAAGTCAGCCCTTCTTCCTGGCAGTCGGGTTTTTCAAGCCGCATCTGCCGTTCATTGCTCCGCAGAAATACTGGGACTTGTACGATCATGAAGACATCCATCTCCCCGACAATTACCATGTTCCGAAGGATGCGCCGAAGGAGTCCATTCACTCCTCCGGTGAACTCCGAGCCTATGCGGGAATTCCGGCGAAGGGGCCGGTGTCCGATGAGACTGCCCGAAACCTGATCCATGGGTACTACGCCTGTGTCAGCTACACGGATGCCCAAATCGGCAAGCTGCTAAACGAACTCGACCGACTGGAACTGGCTGACAACACAATCGTCGTTCTGTGGGGCGACCATGGTTGGAATCTGGGCGAGCACACTCTCTGGTGCAAGCACTGTTGCTATGAGACCTCGATGCACGCCCCGTTGATCGTCAGAGCACCAGGGATCGACGGTGGCAAGAAGACGGGAGGTCTGACCGAGTTCATCGACATCTATCCGTCGCTCTGCGAATTGGCCGATATTCCCCTTCCAATCCATCTCCAAGGACGCAGCTTCGTGCCGCTTATGAAGGAGCCCAACCAAACCTGGAAAGATGCAGCCATTGGTCGTTTTGGTAGTGGCGACACGATCCGAACGGACAATCTTCGGTTCACTGAATACAGCGACCGCAAAGGGAAGTTCGTTGCTCGAATGCTGTACGACCACGATGACGATCCGGGAGAGAATGTGAACGTGGCGGAAAAGGAAGAACAGAAAGAAGCCGTCACGGAGTTGACAGCACAACTACACCAACGCATGGGACGTGACGACAAGTGAACCGGACGGAATCAGTCTCCAGGACAGCGAGCCATCCCCAGCGAGTGAGAATACAATGGTCATCCTGCGCCACCTCTTGATTGCTTGCCTAGGCATCGTGTTACCGTCGCACGCAGTTCACGCTCGTGACTACGAGTTCGACGGCAAGATCTCCCGTACTGTCCTAGAGAACTACCTTTCCCGGTCGATCACGATGTTGGATCTCCTCACCGGTAAAGGAGACGTGGACGACAACATTCGAATGCTGTACAACGCCGGGGCCAAGTTCGCAGGAAGATCAATCTATCTGTGGGGCGGCGAAGGCCGATTGCCGCAACGATTGAATGCGGCTCGACAGATCGCCCCCAAGATCCACGCCGCTGATCCAGAGATGATCCTGCAAGCGTGCGTATTCGAGATCGTCTCCAATGAGGTCGAGAAGCTGCCAGTCCCAGATTGGGCCTTCGAAGTGTTCAATCTGTCGCCGGAAGAACGTAACTTCCGGTACGAGGCCATGCTCTATCCCAGCGGACGAGGGCACGATCACTGGAGGCCGGGTTCCTCAATCCCGGACATCAGCCAGCCCGAAACCAAACTTTGGTTCTATTTCGTGGCCGCTTCCTACATCGACGTGGGCTGCGAAGCCATTCACTTCGGGCAGGCCGAGATCATGGACGGAAACGATCCCGATCATCGGCATTGGTGGGACTTGCTTCAGAAGGTCAGACAGTATGCCGCCCGCCATGCTCGGCGTCACTGGGTGCTGTGCGATGCGCATGTCCCCAGCGGTGGAATGCTGCACAGTGACCAACTGCTGTTTGACTTCCATTCATTTCCGCTGCGGATCGTGGAAGTGCCTGAGCGTCCGCAAGAGGGCGTGCTGAAAATGGGAGCGTTCGACGCCATCTACGGACGGAGTATGGGCGGAATCGCTCCGAGTGGCTGGCATTGCGAGCACCTGCCGTATCTGGTGGAAGTTGACAACTGGGGCGTCAGCGGCAAACCCGGCCAACCCCACGCTGGAAGTTGTTGGGTCTGGGGCTACGACGAGATTTCCTGGTTCGCCCACCAGGACGAGGCGTACCGCAACAAGTGGCTTCGGTACGCATGGAAATGGGTGAGAGAACACGACCCGAATGGCCTTCTTCAGATGCCCGGCAGCCGGGTTCTTCATGCCCCGGTGGACGGCCAGTCCTGGTACTACGCCAACACTCGAAGCGAAGCCTCCCCACAGGGTTTCAGCCAAGAAGAGACCATCAAGGCGATCTGGTCGGTCAGATGAAGGAAAGACCGGCTTGTCAGCCCGAATTGTCATGGAGGAACAATCATGCCCAAACGAAAAAGGAAGCCGAAGAAGTCCGTCGTCACCAAGTTCAAGATTGGCGACAAGGTTCGAGTCAAGCACGGCATCATGGATGCCACGTACCCCGACATACCCATCGGCGGCTGGGCAGGCACGATCACCGAAGTCCAGAGAGACGGGCTATGCACCGTCCTGTGGAGCACTGAGACACTGGTGTCCATCCATCCCGTATTCAAGAACCGTTGTGAGCGTGACGGCTTGGAATTCGACCAATACTGGATCGACCAAGAAGACCTGGAGCCCGACACCGGTGGCTCGCTCGACATCGAGCATCCCAAAGAGATCAAGACCAAGCCGCTGTCCCCCAAAGACCAGGACGACCGGATCAGGATGGTCCTGGGGCTGACCAGCAATGATCCATTGCCCGATGTGGACGATGAGAAGTTGGAGGCGTACCACGAACATCTATCGGAGAATCTGGCCTTTCCGTTCTTCGCCGAGCACGGGACCGAGTATGGCCACCCAGAACGAGTCAAGGTCATCGGCCTCGGTGATCCCGATGGCGAGCCGATGATCGACGAGACTCACGGCATCCTCTGCGAAGCCCGGATGGAAGGTCACGTCGTCACCTTACCTTTGGGCGAACTGGAAGAACCCAACCGGAATCGACAACTCCTTCGTGATTACAACTATTGGCTCCACAACTGGTCCTGAAGACGCCGAGACACCAATGCCCCAAAATCGAACCACGATCATTTCGACCATCCACGGGAAGCTGACCTTTGACCGAAAGGTATGCGAACCAGACGTTGCATGGATTATTGAAAAGTGGCTGGACCGGCATCCAGAGATTAGGCAGCGACGACAGGACATTCGTGTCGTCAGTGGCCGTTGGACTACCGAAGATGGACTCGAAACGCAGGTCCGCACCGTTTCAATTGTGGCAGGCGATGATCTCGCCGGTTACGCTCCCGAACAGGACGCCGACATCTACGAGTATTGGAAGGCCGAGGATCGGTACTGGGAACGGGCGTGATGCCCCGTTTCCCTCGACAGGAACGCTGCGCCACATGCCACAAATCCTGTACACCACCTGCGGGAGATGACCAATGACGGCAAAACGACCGGCCAAGCATCCATTCCCAGAGGTTCTGGAAGCTGCCTGGCACGACCCAGAGAACTGCTCGATTGATCCGGTGGTGAAGTCGGCACTCAGCGATGATCCTCACGAGTACAAATCGGCGCTGCCACTGCTGCGCAACATGGCCGAGTTCAAGCGGGAAGATGCCGCAGTGTTCCTTATCGGCCTTCTGATGACCTGCGGCGACAAGTGGGAAAAACGCATGGTCATCGTTGGGTTCCTCCACGCTGTGGAGACTGACGCCTGCGTCGATGTGCTGCTTGGCGAACTGCGGCGAGTGAAGAGCACGAACAAGACACGCCGCTACTTGCAGGAAGTAATCGACACGTTGTCCTCTATGCCGCCAAGACTGGTCCGCTCGAAACTGCAAGCACTGGCCGAGGACGTATCCTTGACG
>JACKQG010007457.1_pt1 | contig 11007 bp, 10 predicted proteins | sample 8237621 | NCBI WGS metagenome assembly JACKQG01 (sample SAMN15677084, study PRJNA649215) | marine metagenome | biome: marine; feature: Black Sea; material: saline water; isolation source: suspended particulate matter (SPM) from the Black Sea western gyre | collected 2013-06-09/2013-06-10 | depth... | reverse complement strand
ACGGGAAGTGAGGAGGCGTGGCAAGGGTTTTTCCTCTTTTTCTCACAGAGCCACAGGGCGCACAGAGAAGAACCGCTTTATAATTTTTTAAAAAAATACGTTGTTGAACTTTGGATTCGTTGAGTACGGGGTGAGAAGGCCGGATGGGCGTAAGGGAAATGTTGGGCTTCGCAGGCTCAACCGCAACCTATAGTGCTTAGTCCGGATTGTTTTTTATTTCGGATTTCGGATTGAGTTCGCATTTCAAATGCAACTTGCTGGGAGTTGAAGAATTCTGTCTGCAATTAGTTCGACTCTGTCGCTGTTGTTGATGACAATTCCCAGTGGGAGATCATTTTTGAAGACAAAATCTTTTATGGTTTGAATGTGTTTTGGCTTTATGGATTTCCCGAATTTTATTTCAATGGGTAAGACGCCAAAGGGGCCGTCAAGAATGAGATCTATTTCAGCTCCATTTCTTGTTCGAAAATAATGATACCCCCAATTGACTGTATTAGTGGCTTGAATTCCTTTGATAATTTCTTCGGTAATGTATGCCTCAAAGGATATGCCGACATTTGGATAATTAATAAGCTGGTCTCTTTGGGTTATTCCCTGGATGAAATGTGCTAGTCCGCAATCTCTGAAGTTTCCTTTTGGCATTTTTACAATAGATTTGCTTATGCTTTTTTCATAGCTTGGGATATTCCTCCACATATAACTGCCCTCGGCAATTTCTAAATAATCACGGATTGATTTCTCTGTAATGTCAAGGGATCTCCCTAGTTGAGAGCGGTTTATGATTGTTCCGCTGAGTGCGGATAACATTGAAATAAAACGTTGGTATTTTGTTAAATTCAGACGGGGAAAAAGCGCCCTTATGTCTCTTTGTACATATGTTTGAAAATAATTTTCCATCCAGGAGACGAAAAAACGATCACTGTTTTCCAGAACGGGCTCAGGGTAGCCCCCCCCTAAGAATACTTCCATTAATTGGTCGTGAGTGATGCCGGGTTTTAGGTTTTTCAGGGAATCGATTGTCGCTTCGCTGAGATCTGCATCAAAAATGTTGTAAAATTCAGGCAGGTCAAGCTCGTACTTCTCATTGGCTTTGAACGTGCCAAGTTCGATCAGGGCTATGCGGCCGGCAAGACTTTCTGAGACATTTTTTATTAACTCAAGGGAGCTGGAGCCGGTAATTAAAAACCGGTTTTTCCGTTGGCGGTCCCGGTCAATTACCCCTCGTAATTCCTGAAATAGAGCAGGGAATGTCTGGGCTTCATCAAGAATGATTGAATGGGGGTATTCTTTTATGAAAAATTCAAAGTCGTTGGTGACCTGCTCGAAATCTCTGTGGCGTTCAAGGTCAAAATAACGCCATTCCGGCCTTAATTTTTTTGCCAGAGTTGTTTTGCCACATTGTCGGGTGCCAAGGATTGCGACTACCGGGAAAAAATTCAGTAATTGGCTGATCTTTGTTTCAAGATTTCGTTTTAGTTCAGGCATATGCGTATGTAGCGTACGAAATTTACTTATGCCAAGCTTTTTTATGGCTGATTGGGTTGCTGGTTAATATCTCTGGATTACATCAAAAGCCATTTCCAAATGGGAACAATCTCAATACCATTATCAATGGTTTCTTCATCATCCCAGGTGACAAGAGTTCCCTGTGGGATTGCAAGTTCTTCCATGGCGCTCTGCAGTCCTCTTAGCTCTCGGTTAAATGTTTTTTTGTTAGCCATGTCCCAGCAGACTTGAATAAGTTTAACTTTTCCTGAAGTTTTATGTCGGGCAAAAAAGTCGGTTTCGAATCCGTTTTGGGTGGTAACGTATTCAACTTCATAACCATTTCGTCTCAGGTGCATGTGAGCCATATTTTCAAGAAGGAAACCGTTGTTGTCCGAATTGCGAAAGGTCATGGCATTTAAGAGTCCTGTGTCAATTGTATACATCTTGGCAGGGTTGACCATCCGTGCTTTTTCTGAACGGCTATGGATTGGAATCTTGTATAGCAAATATGCATCTGTCAGGTGGTCAACATAATTGTATAGGCTGTTCTTTGTGCATTTAATCGACATGCTTTTAAGCGTATTGTAGAATTTGTTCACACTAAATTTGCCGCAAGGCGTATTCATGATATGGCACACCAGATGTTTTAGTGCTGTCACATTGCTCACTTTGTGTCGTTCAATGACATCTTTCATGAGGACTGAATTAATATACCCCTGTAGTATTTCAGTTCGTAGATTTTTGTCCAAGCCCTGTATTTCAGGAAATCCTCCGCTTTCAAGATAATCTACTGCTGCTTTACGCAGGATTGATACAGTGTTCGCGCTGAACCTTATAGGTATTTCCTGGAATAGGTTATGATGTTGCAGAAACTCACGAAAACTCAATGGGAATATTTCAGTTGTGAAGGAGCGTCCGCGTAGACTGGTTGCGATCTCTGTGCTGAGTAATTTAGAGGATGAGCCGGTTATGTAAATCTGAACATTTTCAGTGTCGATTAAACGCCGGATGAATATTTCCCATTGTTCGATACGCTGGATTTCATCAAAAAAGAAGTGACATTTGCTGTTGCGGTGTTCAGGGAATTTGCCATAGTAGACATCAAGTATTAACTGGAAATCATTGACTTTGAATTCGAGCAGGCGGTCATCTTCAAAATTCAAATAGAGTATTTTTTCTCGCGATATCCCCTCAGAGATGAGCTCATTCATCTTTTGGTAACAGAAAAAAGTTTTACCAGTTCGTCTCATACCTATAATGACATCAGCCTTGCCTTGAATTGACGGAAGTTTTTTGTTGCGTGGTGTTATTCCTTCTGGGAATTTACGTTCGAGGAAGTCGTCGATGAGTTGGGAGATTATTTGTTTCATAAAGCAATTCTATCTCAAAAAAAGAGAAAGATAAAGCGGTTTTTGTTTCTTTTTTTAAGATAGATAGGGGTCTGGCTATGGTGGAGCAAATTACAAGTAGGGTAAGGGGGCATGGTTTTGAGGTTTCCCCTTAATGGAAAAAGATTAAAGGTGTTGTGTTGTGTCAACAAGTAAAAATGATCGACTTTACAGAAAGGGGTGTTCAACTTGTAGAAAAGGCACCGGATACTGTAATGAGTGATGCACTGGTAGAAGTTAGGGCGATTTTAAGCGACTGATAGTACATGGAGTATGACTCGCAGCTGATGGGGCTTGGTATCTTCTGGATCGGAGTCTTGCAAGCTCGCTAACCTCCGGATCGAGTTCGGCATGACGCACTAAAGTGCACTGAAGTTCCTGATGTCCTCTATTTTCGACTGACGTCATTTTGGTGAATAATGAAAGAAATCTGTAGGGAAAAACACGGTACAAATCTCCATTGGTATTTTTATATAGTTGCACTGGTCATTTTGTTGCCTCTGTTTTTCTGGGGAGGGCCAGACGGACATGCTTCAAGATCTTTTAAGGCATTTTGGGATTTGGGGCATATTCTTTTTTTTATGCTTTTTGTCCTCGTTCTGGCTGGTCGTGGTGCCAAAAATAATTTCTCTTGGTCTTGGGCTGGCAAGATGCTCTTTTGGGTGCTGGGCTGCGGGGTATTTATTGAAGTTCTCCAGGCAGGCTTGGGTGGTCGAAGCAGTGGACTGGGAGATGTCTGGCGAGATCTTGGTGGTGGAATGATTGGTATAGTCTGGGTTGGCTGGGGGAGTGTTTCCCGTATGCAGCGTGGCTTATTTGTGCTGGCCATACTCTCTGTGGGTGTTATCAGTGCAATGCCCCTAGGTGGTGCCTTGTTTGATGAAGTGAGAATCAGGCGTGTTTTTCCTTTGTTGTCCGGGTTTGAAACGTCTGGCGAACTTTCTCGCTGGCAGGCGGAGACTGAAATTGTTCGAGTTGAAAATCCTGTTCGTGAGGGCCGGTTTGCTCTCCGTCTGCCGCTTACTACGGACATGTATTCGGGTATTGGGTTAAAGTATTTTTTCCGTAATTGGCAGGGTATGAAAGGCTTATCCTTGAGCATCTATAATCCTGAACAATCTGAGCTGCGGTTGACTTTTCGTGTCCATGATCGTCAACATGTTGAGGGGGAGCAGGTTTATGCGGACAGGTTTAACCGGTCGCTTACCATGCAGCCTGGATGGAATGATGTTTTTATTTCGATGGATGACATTAAAAATGCTCCGGTAGGTCGTGAGATGGATTTGGGGAGTATTTATGGGTTTGGGTTGTTTGCGAGTGGTCTGGAGGAAGAGAGGGTGGTTTATGTTGATGAAGTGAGGTTGGTTTCTCTCACAGAGGCGCAGAGAGCACAGAGGAAAGATGTTTTGTGATTTGCTGGATGCCGGATCAAGTCCGGCATGACATTTGAGAAATAGACTTTCATGCAAACTCAGAAAGTTGAGATTACATCTTCAAAGATAAGAGAAAATCGACCGCACGCCGTATTTCAAATCTTCCCTTACTGTTCATGTCGTAAATATCTGACAACCTGCACCGCTGGTTATGAGGTGAGGGGAATAATTCAATATACCTTCTCTGTGTTTGATCAGTGTCAGTGCGTTAAGCCGCTCCATGACAACTTCAGCCTGGCCGAATTCCAGAAAACTATCGTAAGTCTCTTTTCTTCGGAAACAAAATAAAGTAATATATATAAGTCTTTAATTTGCTTTATTGGTCTTAACGGTATGTTAGTGTAACTATTTTTTGGTGAAATATGTTGAGTGAATGGGGTGAAATCTGTCAGCTGTTGGGAGTGCGTCTGCGCAAAGCACGTATCTTGAAAAATGAAACTCAGGAGACTCTTGGCGTTCGTGCAGGTGTTTCAAGGCAGCTCATCGGCAGAATGGAAAGGGGTGATGCATCCGTCGTGCTTGAAACATGGTTGAAGGTGAGTGATGTATTGGGCTTGCTGGAAACGTGGCAAAATGTTCTTGAAATCACGCTGGATCCTTTTGAGGAGTTTGATAGAAAAGTGCACGAAGAAGAATTCAAAAAGAAAAGAGTCAGGCTGAAAAAGAGATGAAGTCGACGGAGAGTCTTTATGTATATGCTGTTTTTGCAGATGCTGAGTGTATTCGTGTTGGACGGATATTGTCTCGTAACTTGAATACATATGGCAGATATGAAGGATTTTTCAAATATGATCCCTCATACTTAGCCCATAAAAAAGCATACGCGATTGACCCGGTTCATTTGCCTCTTGAAGAAAAAACCTTTGGTTCCGGCATTGGTGAACTTGGTATGCCTGTTATTTTCGATGATTCATTACCTGATGCATGGGGGCGTCATATTCTTGCCAGAAAAGGAGGGCTGGAAAAACAGCGTTTTGCCCCAGTCCATCTGTTGCAGGTACTTCAGGGAGGGGGGCTAGGGCGTTTGCTCTATTCCAAGGATGAAACTCCTCCGCCATTTCAGGCAACGAGTATCGCTTTTGCGGATATTGCATTGGCAATCAAGGAGGCAGGGAAGCTTGAGGAGTCTCTGGATACAGAAACGGAGGAGCTGCAGCACCTGTTGGCATGCGGCAGTTCTGCTGGAGGAGCACGTCCAAAAGTTCTTACTCGAAAGGATGATCAGTTCTGGTTGGCAAAGTTTGCCAGTCGTAAAGATGTGCATCCTGATCTTTTGTTGTCACTTGAAGAGGCCGGGCTCACGCTGGCACGAATGGCAGGGATTGAGGTGCCAGATTTTTACCGGGTTAAGGTAGAAGGGAAGGGCGTTCTGCTTATTAAACGATTTGATGTTACTCCGCAAAACGGCAGGAATGCTATAGCAAGTTTTCGGACATTAATCGGCGTCGAAGATCAATATCAGGTTGCCTATTCTCATATGGCGAAGATTATCCGTTTGTATTCCTGTCAACCTGCCCAGGATTTAGGCACACTCTATCGCCAGATGATTATTAATGTTTTGTTGAGAAATACCGATGATCATTTGCAAAATTTTGCCATGCTGCATACGGAGAAAGGCTGGCGGCTTTCCCCCGCATATGACATTGTGCCAAATGTCTATCAGGTGGACCAGATTTTGCGGGTAAACGGCAAACATTCAGGAATTACGCCGGAAGATATTGTTGTAGAAGGGAAAAAATTTGGACTGTCGATACACAAGAGTAAATCTATCCTGCGAAATGTTGTTGAGCATATTACAGATTGGAAGGAAATTTTTCTGCAGGCGCAGGTGCCTGAAGAGCATACGGCGAAATTGAAGTTTGACATTGAAAAACGATTCCGGCTTTTTGCCTCTTGTTAAGATGCCTGACGTTCCTGGTTTCGGGTTATAGCGTTATTGGGTTCGGGAGGGGAGAGGTGTGTAAATGTTGGGCTTCGCGGAGTTTATGCCCGAATGGGTGCTCAACCGCAACCTACGCTTGATGGCTGATCGCTCATGGGTGATGGCTTATTGAGTTGGGGGGGATTTCCTTGATCTGAGTCTTGCTTTTTGGCTCTCGATTTGGGGTGTTAAATGATAATCAAACAGCGAGTTGATGAGAGAAATATTTTTTTCCTGTTCTGATTTTTTGATGAGCTCTTCGCTAAAGCCTGATTTGCTGAAAAGGAGATAGCGGCAGTCGCGGGCCAAGGGTAATTTGTTTTCTTTAATTGTTTTAAGTAACTGGTTGTAAGCGGACATGCCGACTTTTTTACTGCTCCATTTGCATTCTCCCACCACATTCAGGCGGAAATCAGCATCCACCCCGGCCACATCAATTTCATAATTCCCAGACCATTGCCTGCCAACCTTTAAACAGCCGTAATGGGCGGAATTATGTTTGACAAAATCCCGGCAGAGCTGCTCGTAACAAAAGGCGATATGGTTTTCAATCAGCGGGTTGAGGCGTTCCATAATCATGTCTGTCTGGCCGAATTCAAGAAAACTGTCATAGGGATATATGCTGCCGAACCAGAGGCGAAGGAAAGGGTCAGCGAGCTGATAAAACCCTTTTTTTGATCTGGCGGGATTTTTTTCAAGGACAGGGACTTCTCTGTAGATGAGAAAAAGATCGCGCAGGAGTTCAATATAATGGGTGATCATTCATATTCAGACTATAATAGTTGGAATATGAATAATCAGCAGAAGATTTTTATGCAAACTCAGAAAGTTGAGATTACATCTTTTTATAGGTGGTTGTTTTTCGCAGGGGTATATAAAAGTCTATTCTCTAGCCGCCATGCCGGACTCAATCTGGCATCCAAGATCTATCCTTCAATTATCTGGTTACTCCATAAAAGTTTTAGGAAGTCAATTGCCGGATAAATTGTAACAGTGTCCATGGTGAGTTGTCTTTCACCTGTGAATACTCCAAAACAGGCGATTTTATTTTTACCTAATTCCTCTGCTAATCTGTGCATTCCCCGGTTGAATTTTTTTTCCCACTTGGTGCCGTTTTTCAGTTCAATGGCGACGAAACCTGTTGAGGTTTCAACCAGGATATCCACTTCAAGGCCGTTCTGGCTTCTCCAGAAGTGCAGTGGGTAGTCCAGCTCTGTGTAGTGAAGGTGCGCTCTTATTTCGTTGATTATAAAACATCGTAACTAATTGTATTGTCAGTATAATTTTTCTTAATCCAGGTGGACTTTCCCGTTCCTCTTGGTCCGAGAAGAAAAGCTGAGGACTCTATTTTTTTAGCTGACGTGTAAACATAGTCTGCATTATTGCGGTAAATATGCTGACATGTCATGCGTTATTTGGGAAAATGTGTGGTGGAAAATGTTGGGTTTCGCGGAGTTTATGCCCGAATGGGCGCTCAGTCGCAGGCTACGGGTGGAAGCGTTTGTCGAGTTTCTTGCGTTGTTGAGTCCTTTGAGTTGGGTTTGTCTGAACGAGGCGCAGAGAGCACAGCGATTGGTTTTTTTCGGATTTTGGATTGCAGGGGGATGTCGGGGGTCAAATGCAGCCTGCTGGGAGTTGGAGAATTCTGTCCGCAATGAGTTCGACTCTGTCGCTGTTGTTGATGACAATTCCCAGGGGGAGGTCATTTTTGAAGACAAAATCTTTTATGGTTTGAATGTGTTTTGGCTTTATGGATTTCCCGAATTTTATTTCAATGGGTAAGACGCCAAAGGGGCCGTCAAGAATGAGATCTATTTCAGCTCCATTTCTTGTTCGAAAATAATGATACCCCCAATTGACTGTATTAGTGGCTTGAATTCCTTTGATAATTTCTTCGGTAATGTATGCCTCAAAGGATATGCCGACATTTGGATAATTAATAAGCTGGTCTCTTTGGGTTATTCCCTGGATGAAATGTGCTAGTCCGCAATCTCTGAAGTTTCCTTTTGGCATTTTTACAATAGATTTGCTTATGCTTTTTTCATAGCTTGGGATATTCCTCCACATATAACTGCCCTCGGCAATTTCTAAATAATCACGGATTGATTTCTCTGTAATGTCAAGGGATCTCCCTAGTTGAGAGCGGTTTATGATTGTTCCGCTGAGTGCGGATAACATTGAAATAAAACGTTGGTATTTTGTTAAATTCAGACGGGGAAAAAGCGCCCTTATGTCTCTTTGTACATATGTTTGAAAATAATTTTCCATCCAGGAGACGAAAAAACGATCACTGTTTTCCAGAACGGGCTCAGGGTAGCCCCCCCCTAAGAATACTTCCATTAATTGGTCGTGAGTGATGCCGGGTTTTAGGTTTTTCAGGGAATCGATTGTCGCTTCGCTGAGATCTGCATCAAAAATGTTGTAAAATTCAGGCAGGTCAAGCTCGTACTTCTCATTGGCTTTGAACGTGCCAAGTTCGATCAGGGCTATGCGGCCGGCAAGACTTTCTGAGACATTTTTTATTAACTCAAGGGAGCTGGAGCCGGTAATTAAAAACCGGTTTTTCCGTTGGCGGTCCCGGTCAATTACCCCTCGTAATTCCTGAAATAGAGCAGGGAATGTCTGGGCTTCATCAAGAATGATTGAATGGGGGTATTCTTTTATGAAAAATTCAAAGTCGTTGGTGACCTGCTCGAAATCTCTGTGGCGTTCAAGGTCAAAATAACGCCATTCCGGCCTTAATTTTTTTGCCAGAGTTGTTTTGCCACATTGTCGGGTGCCAAGGATTGCGACTACCGGGAAAAAATTCAGTAATTGGCTGATCTTTGTTTCAAGATTTCGTTTTAATTCAGTCATATTCGTATGTAGCGTACGATATTTACTTGTGTCAAGTTTTTTTATGGTTGATGTGTAAAAAGCGAAAATCGGGGATAATAATAATTAAGGCGGTGAATGTTGGGCTTCGCTTCGCTCAGCCGCAACCTACGGCTGGTTGGGTTATTGGGTTCTTTGATTTGGGTTTATCTCATAATGTGCGGAGGTACAGGGGGTGATGGCGGAAGAGTTCGGGATGGCGGGTTGTTGGTGATTTGCGGCTGTTGAATTAGCGGAAGAGTAGCCCCTTAATTTTTAAGAAATGGGTATCAAGAGTATATAGTTCTAAGCCATGTTGAAAAGCTACAGCAGCAATCCATATGTCGTTTGTAGGAATCGGCGTTCCCTGGCTTTTTAACTGATTTAAAATTGAACTATAATATTCAGCGGTGTCACTATCCGCAGAATATAACGATACCCTAGGTGAATCAAGAAACTCCCCAAGTTCTTTTCTGTTTTCTTTTTCTCGATTTCCGGCTTTAAATCCGGAAAGTAATTCCCCAATGGAAATTGATGATATTCCTATATGAGAAACATACCTTAACGTGGTAATAATTTTTGGATCTCCTTTAAAGGCAGAAGAATAAATATTAGTATCTATTAATATTTTATTCATTTCCAGAGTTCCTCATCAATCACCCGCTCTTTATTAATTTTTCCTTGAATCTTACCAAAGGCAGAAGCAGACCATAGCCCAAAAAGATGGTCTAAATCATGGTGTTCCTGAGTATATTTTTTCTCTTTTTCCACGCCAGCAGATTTCTTTAGCAAATCGAGTACATATTGGTTCACACTTTTATTGGAACTTTTGGCTTTTGCTTTTAATATAGTTGATAATTTTTCATCAACCCCGCGAATTGACAATGAGCTCATGGGAAATCTCCTTGGTTTGATTTGGTGAATGCATTGTGCTTGCATAATAGGCATACAGGTTGGATTTGTCAATATTTCGATGAAGAGGGGGTGTTGGAGATTCGGGGACATCCATGATTAAAAGGTTTGAATACGACGGCAGGCGTGGAGGAATACCGCGCCTGCCGGTGCTGCTGTTATTTTACTTCGACGAGATCTTTAATTTTTGCCAGAAGTTTGTCTCCGATTCCTTTTACCTGTGTCAGGTCTTCCACTGAACTAAAATTGCCGTTGGCTGTGCGGTAGTCGATGATGGCCTGGGCTTTAGCCTGTCCGATTCCCGGGAGTGCTTCGAGGGCGGCCATGTCGGCTGTGTTGATGTTGACGCCGGCGATCGCGGATGTGACGAAGTAGAAGATCATGGCGAGGGTTAAGAGTGCTTTTTTCATTTTTTTCTCCTTTTTCATTTGTTTTGAGTTTTTTTGGGTTGCGATGTTAGGTTATTATTTTTTCCTGGCAAGATAAAGCGGTACTTTCTGTTTGTCAAATAATTTCTCGTGGCAAGTGTGTTTTGTGATGTAACTGGCTGTATTTATTTATCTTTAGTTGGTGGTTTGCGAGCCTTATGTCGTATGCGTAGCTATATTAAGGATAAATCGCTGGTTGTTTTTCCATTTATTTGGTCCGCTTTCCCGGAAAATAAACCTTGTCGTGGCGTGGGTCGGGGGAGGTTGTTAGGCTAGAGCCCATTTACTGTCAAGGTTTGGGCGATTTTGCAATTTGCTGGCATGGATCATGCTGTATAGGCTTGAAAAATTTCGCAGGGTATGAAGGAGTCCTTTTATGCTTTATGCCTTCATTTTGAATCAGCTTATAATTTGGAGCACATCTTTGAAACAGAATCGCTTGATGTCACGATCTGTCATTTTCTTATTTTTCTTTTTGGCAAGTATAGGTTTTTCCAAGGTCGCAACGAGTCAATGTCTCCCCGGGACCCTTGGTGATACTGGCGACACTGATGCGGTGTCGAGCCGAGATCCGAATGCTCTAA
>JACKQG010007456.1_pt1 | contig 11009 bp, 8 predicted proteins | sample 8237621 | NCBI WGS metagenome assembly JACKQG01 (sample SAMN15677084, study PRJNA649215) | marine metagenome | biome: marine; feature: Black Sea; material: saline water; isolation source: suspended particulate matter (SPM) from the Black Sea western gyre | collected 2013-06-09/2013-06-10 | depth... | reverse complement strand
CGCTTCAACCCTGGAAATATCGGTGAAAAAAGTAGAATTAAAGAGATAGTCAAAGCCTGTCAGCAAAGAAATATTCCTATTCGTATCGGTGTGAATGCCGGTTCGCTTGAAAAAGAGTTTGAAAACAAGTATGGTCAAACTGCTGAAGGTATGGTGGCTTCAGCAGAATACAATATCAAATACCTTGAAGACTTAGGTTTTGATGATATAAAAATCTCACTCAAAGCAAGTGATGTGCAAAGAACTGTTGATGCGTACAGAATGTTGCGTCCAAAAAATAGCTATCCATTCCACCTAGGAGTCACAGAAGCCGGCACACTTTTTCATGCAACAGTGAAGAGTTCTATCGGGCTTGGCGCACTTTTACTCGATGGAATCGGCGACACTATGCGAGTTTCAATCACCGGTGAACTAGAAGAAGAGATAAACGTGGCACGTGCTATTTTAAAAGACTCCGGAGCTATGCCAGATGGTCTTAATATCATCTCTTGTCCCACCTGTGGACGTATTGAAGCTGACCTAGTAACAGCAGTCGCAGAGATCGAAAAAAGAACTGCCCATATCAAAACACCTCTAAATGTTTCCGTGATGGGTTGCGTGGTGAATGCCATCGGTGAAGCAGCCCATGCTGATGTTGCAATCGCTTATGGAAAAGGAAAAGGTCTTGTTATGGTTAAAGGTGAAGTGGTTGCCAACCTTGATGAAAGTGAACTGGTTGAGCGCTTCATAGCAGAAGTTGAAGAGATGGCCTCAAAGGCAAATTAATCACGATTTAAAGTGCCTGCTCCTTCGTACTTTTCATAATGTTTATCTGAATTGTATTTATAACCTTTATAAAACTTCTTTGCAATCCTATCGATAAGTTTATCGCTCATCCCATTTAAAAAAGCATATCCGGTATTGTCATCATTATGATGCTTTTCGTGGTGTTTCATAGATAATAAAAGACCAATACTTTGTAAAAGTTTAACAAATTTTGATTTAGAATTATGACAAAGATAATGTGAAACCTCGGCAACTGAAGATAAAATTCCAACTAAAATCATCCCAGATAAAACAATATGATTAATCTCTGTAAAAGAGACTATTAAGACCATTGTCAGATAAGGTATAAGCCAAAACTTTGTGCCGGATTCATCAAAATAAACAAGAAAAATATTCTTGTCTTTATATCTTTGTGTGTTATGGTGAAGATGAAAACTTGATACGAAGGGCCCATAAAAAGAATTGTAAGAATCGTTGTTATCCATATATAAATGAACCAAGCCATTTATAAAATCTGCAATAAAATAACTTATAAAAACAATAGGAACAATCCACAGATATGGCACAGATAATGTAAACAAAATATACAATAAAACAAGTTCTAAACTAACATTTATAATGGAGACAACTTTATATGTAAGTTGATAATATTTATTGCTATGAAACTTAAGCATAGCCTCATTGAATTCTTTTTGTTTTAATGCTAACATGGTGCATTTTACAATAGTTTCTATTATTTTAAATCATTTATGATAAAATCAAAAAAAAGAAAAGGGATTTCTTTGCAAGACAACTTATACAATCTGGCCTTTGAACGTTCCATTTTAAGTTCTATCGTTTTTGAACCTCAACAGTTTGATGAATTAAGCTCAGCACTTAAAAAAGATGACTTTTATCTCCCGGCGCATCAAGATATTTTCACTGCCATGACAGGGCTTATGCAAAGAGATGAACCTATTGATGAAGAGTTTATAAAAAAAGAGCTCATAAAAATCAAAAAATTTGATGAGCAGGTTATGCTCGAGATTCTTTCAGCCAATCCAATCTCAAACACTAAAGCTTATGTAAATGAGATAAAAGACAAATCTCTCAAGCGCCATCTTTTAACACTTACAACTGAGATAAAAAGAGTGACCGTGGAAGAGGAACTTCCATCTGCAGAAGTTATTGATATAGTTGAGAAAAAGCTTTACGAGATAACTCAAGACAATCAGACAAGCGACTTTAAAGATTCGCCGCAAATGACCTTTGACACTATGGAGTACATCAAAGAGATGAAAGCCAGAGGAAACTCTGTGCTTGTTGGTGTTGACACCGGTTTTCACGAACTCAACCGTATGACCACCGGTTTTGGTAAAGGTGATTTAGTTATTATAGCCGCTCGGCCTGCTATGGGTAAAACTTCTTTTATACTAAATACGGTGAACTCACTCATCAACCAGGGAAAAGGCGTAGCTTTCTTTTCACTGGAGATGCCGGCTGAGCAGTTAATGCTTCGGCTTCTTTCTGTGCAAACCTCTATTCCGCTGCAACAACTCCGTCTGGGAGATATGAATGATGATCAATGGGCTTCGCTTCATGGTGCGATTGACAACATGAACTCTGCGAAACTTTATGTTGATGATCAGGGAAGCATAAACATCAACCAGCTTCGTTCAAAGCTTAGAAAACTGAAAAATCAACATCCTGAGATTGAAATAGCCGTAATTGATTATCTTCAAATTATGCAAGGTGTGGGTTCTCAAGACAGACATCTTCAAGTATCTGAAATCTCCCGTGGTCTAAAAATGCTCGCACGAGAGCTTGAGATGCCCGTAGTCGCACTTTCTCAGCTAAACCGTGGTCTAGAGTCTAGAAATGACAAACGTCCTATGCTAAGCGATATCCGTGAGTCTGGTTCTATTGAGCAGGATGCTGATATCATCCTTTTTGTATACCGTGATGATGTCTATCTTTATAAAGAAGAAAAAGAGCGTGAGAAAGCTGCAAAAGCAGAAGGCAAAGAGTTTATTTCTGAGTATATAGAAAAAGAAGAAGAAGATGCTGAGATTATCATAGGAAAACAAAGGAATGGTCCAACCGGACATGTTAAACTTGTTTTTCAGAAAAAACTCACCCGCTTTGTTGATGCTCCAAAATTTGCTGCAGGGGTTGAGACTGTGTATGAAAATGTAGACACCCGATCTGCAAATATCGATATGGGAGAGAGCTCCGTTTCGATGCCCTCCATCTAAATAGTTTGGCTAATGCTTTTAGAAAAAATCTCCCTTTTTGATACAAAAAGAGACTTTTTTCTATTTCTTTTTCTCTGTATTTTTATCGCCTCCTATTCTCTTTTAATAGAATACAATAACTACAAAAATATGACACGCTTTGATTCACAACTTATAGAGGCTACGGTGCTCAAACAGTATGAAAAAACAAAGCTGACTAAAAAAGGAAGAACTAAAAGCTATCAGGTGCTAAAACTGAAATCAGATAGGGGCTTTAGCTTTTACACCATTGCAAAAAAATCATTTCCAAGCACCAAGGGTAAAAAAGTAAAACTTGAAATATTTTTCAAAGATATCACTTTTTATGAGTACATGACAGGCTTTTTTGTCTTTTCTAAGGTTCTTCATATATATAATAATCCTACATTGAAAGAAAATCTCAATTCCACTATTTCAAATACGCATGAAAATAAAGATATAGCCAATATTTATAAAGCGCTCTACACTGCTTCACCATTGAATCCAGAGCTGCAACTCAGTTTTTCCCAACTTGGAATATCACATCTTTTTGCAATAAGCGGTTTTCACTTAGGAGTGCTCTCCACCTTGCTCTTTTTCTTATTTAAAACACCCTATACATTTTTTCAAAACAGATACTTTCCATACAGAAGTTACAAACTTGATTCTTTTTCTGTCATCGCCACTTTATTATTCTTCTACTTACTTTTTTTAGACACCCCTGCATCCCTGCTGCGAGCGTACGTAATGCTTCTCATTGGCTTTATACTCTATGATAGGCACTATAAAATACTTTCTATGTGGACTCTGTTTTTAACTGTGGCACTCTTACTTAGTTTTGCACCGAGACTGCTATTTTCACTTGGATTTTGGCTTAGTGTCTGGGGAGTGTTTTATATATTCTTATTTTTGATACATTTTAAAAACCTAAATAAAGTTTGGCAATTCATTTTAGTACCGTTTTGGGTCTACCTTATGATGCTTCCGCTTTCTCTTTATGTATTTGGGAATTTTAGTTTATATCATCCTTTATCTATAGTCTGGACAAGTATTTTCACTATCTTTTATCCCTTAAGTATTGTTTTACATCTGCTAGGTTTTGCTGATGTATTGGATAATTATCTAATCTGGATTTTAAATTTAAATACAGATGGAGTGATACTAAAAATATCTTCTACTCTTATAGTGTCATTTATCGCACTGTCATTTTTAAGTATTTGGAAAAAATATTTTGCTTATCTACTCTTGCTCTTTGCTCTGTTGATTTTTATATACGCTGTCTATAATGTAACATAGCTTTAGTCCATAGATGAAAATAATCCAAGACACATATATCCATAAAAATAAAAACATCAAAATTGAGAATGAACCATACATCGTTGTATAGGACTTGTTAAAAAACACATAATATATAAATGCGTTTTTAGAGATACTGAACACTATAGCGATAATAAAAGAACTAATCATCGAAGCTCTTGGATTTATTTTTGCATTGGGACCGATTTGGAAGATTAAAAAAAACAAGCCCCAGATTATTATATACGGAACCAAAGGCAAGATATTCAAGCCTGCCGTATACTCATGGTTTGAGACTAAAGTCGCAACATACCCTGTGATGTAAAAAGAAATACCAAGTGCGATGGGCGTGAGTGTCAACATCGTCCAGTACGTAGTAACAGACTCCCAAAGAGTTCGTCCAGGGGCATGAAAAATCTTATTTGCGATATACTCAAAGTTTTTAAAAAACAATAATGAAGCCACTAAAATCATAGCTAAACCGATAATCCCCATCTTCGCAGAATTTTGTAAAAAACCATCAATATGACCCATAATAGCTTCAGAGTTCACCGGCATAAGATTAGAAAATATAAAAGTTTTAATAGTCTCATAATGTTCTGCAAAACTCGGCAGTGATGTAAGCAAGGTAAGCATTATTAAAAGAAGCGGGATAATGGTGAATATCGTATAAAACGAAAGTGATGCAGCATAAAGAGTAAGCTCTTTGTCTATAAAAGACTGAATAAAAAGCATAATATGGTGAAATAAATGCTTAATATTTTTCTTATTTATCAGCTGCTGTATTTTCAAAGCAAAGACCTAATCTAAGCCCATTTTTGCAGGATTCAAAATATTGTTAGGGTCAAATGCTTTTTTAATCGATTTAAAAAGATTCATCTCTTCTTCTGTAAAAGCCATTCTCATATAAGGTGCTTTTGCGAGTCCGATACCATGTTCACCGGATAAGGTTCCGCCTAAATCCACAGTCGCTTGAAAAACTTCTTCAATAGCCTGATACGCAATCTTCACCTGCTCAGGGTCTTTGCCATCCACCATTACATTTGTATGAACATTTCCATCGCCGGTGTGACCAAAACAAGGGATATTGATTTTATACTTATCTGCAATCGCGTAAAATCTCTCTAATAGCTCAGGTAAAACCGCACGAGGCACAGTCACATCTTCATTAAGTTTTTTGCTTCCATACACTGTTATAGACTGAGATGCATTTCTGCGTGCAAACCAAATATCAGCCGCCTCTTTAGTATTTTGTGCAATCTTAAATTCACTGCAACCGTTCTCTTTAAAAACTTTCTCTATTTGAGCAAGTTGAAAATCCAAATCATCTTCAAGGTTTCCATCAACATCAGTTACAAGCAATGCTCCCGCATCAACAGGAAGTCCCTTTTTAAAAGTTTTCTCCACTGCACGAATAGTTAAGTTATCTAAAAACTCCATCGCAACCGGTGTGATTCCACTTGCCATTGTTTTATATACAGCTTCCATCGCTTCATTCACGGTTGGAAAAATTCCCATCGCTGTTTTAGTCATTTTAGGTTTTGGGATGAGCCTTAAGGTGATTTCACTTAAAACTGCTAAAGTCCCCTCAGATGCTATTAAAATACCGCTAATATTATAACCTGCCACATCTTTAATCGTTCTCTTTCCGGCTTTGATAATATCGCCATTTGGAAGCACTGCCCTGGTTGCCATAACGTAATCTTTTGTGATTCCATACTTTGCAGCACGCATACCGCCGGCATTTTCACTTACATTTCCGCCAATTGTGGAGTACTCTTGACTTGCCGGATCTGGCGGGTAAAATAAGCCCACTTCTTCCACTGCACGTTGCAAGTCCATATTTATCACACCCGGCTGAACAATCGCAACCATATTTTTCATATCGATTTCAAGGATTTTATTCATATGCTTTTCAAAACCAAGAACAATACCGCCAGAACTTGGTAATGCACCACCGGTGAAACCGCTTCCGGCTCCACGGGGAACTATAACTATTTTGTGTTCATTACAATATTTTAAAATTGCAGAGATATCTTCTTCACTTCTAGGAAAAACAACAGCATCCGGTTCAAAATGCTCACGCGTTGCATCATACGAGTACGCTATTAAATGCGCTTTGTCGCTATAAACGTTTTCTTCACCGACTATTAAAATAAATTCTTGTAAATGCTTTTGATCGACCATGAGCTTTCTCCTTCTTCTGTTATATCTGATTTCATTGAACAAATTTTTTGAATCTCTTTGTTGCCAGGGTTGTTATCGATAAGCAACTTACAGTAATGCGGCTCATACTCTTTAAGCTCATCACTACCGTCTCCGAACCATGCTGCGTCAATCTCATTGATTCTGCTATAAAATGGAAGTTTCACCTCTGTTTGCTTGAGAGGGGCATCACTGATGTTAATCACCTTCATGCTTTGAGCATCAACTGTAAAAAGTTTTTGATTTATGTAAAAAAACACCAAGCCCACGGAAGTGGCATTGCTCATATCATGAAAATCCTGCTTTAAAGGTGTAGGGTGTCCGTTGAATGATAAAATAGCTGTAAAGATATCCGGATGCACCCAATGCACGGCAGATGTCGCCTTTGTGATTCTGTAATAGATTTCTTCATTGGGAGCGATAAGTAAAGCTCGGGAATATCCATAAGCTAAGATTGCGATATCTCCAACTTCCACACTCCAATTGCCTGTTGGAAGGGAGTTTTGATTAAGGGTGTTAAATTCCTTCATTCTTAAAGTGGCGACACCCGTTTTTTCATTATAGTCAATAACTTCAAGAGTTTTTAAAATCGTACTTGTTCTTTGAGATAACCTATGCACTAAAAAGCCGCTCACTCCAACATTCACTTTATTCACTTTCACTGTTACAACATTGTTAACATGATCCACACTCAATATCGGGGTTTTAATAACCCCCGCAAATACACTCAATGTAAAAATAAAAAATAGGGTAAAAAGTTTAATCAAAATCTGTCCTGTATCTTATAAATTTAATATGTGATTATAGCAAACAAACCTCAGACTAAGGCAAATTTTGATAGAGTTTTTAAATTATTTTATTTTAGGTTAAAATTTATGCTTCGACTTTTTCTATTTTTGTCACTTTTGACTTCACTTTATTCCTCTACAGTTGAAGACTTTCGCTGGAAAGAGGGTGTCACCTATTCAGATTTTTTACAAGCTGAAAAACTGCCAAGAAAACCTTTACTTGACAACCTTGATGTTGATGACAGAAGACTTGTTGAAGAGATTCGGGCCGGTGTGCATTGTAACTACCTAAAAGATTCCAAGGGCGAAATCGAACAAGTTTTAATCCCTCTTAATGATGAACTCCAAATCCATATTTATAAAGTTAAAGATTCTTATGCCTTTGAAGCAATTCCTATCGTAAGTGAGACAAGAACAGACGCATTTACATTAAAAATAGAGTCAAACCCTTCTATTGATATCAAATCAGAAACCGGATCTATCAATCTTGTTTCAATCTTTTTAACAAGTTTTGGAACTTCACTTGACTTCACCGCTCTTAGAAAAGGCGATGATTTGGTGATGATTTATGAGCAAAAATATCGTTCTGGCAAGCCATTTTCCATGCCGACTCTTAAAGCGGCAATGATTGAGACAAACAATAGACCTCATTATATTTATCTCAATGATGATGATCGCTATTATGATGAAAAAGGCTCACAGGTTGAAAGTTTTTTACTCGCACGTCCGGTGAAACATGCAAGGATCTCTTCAAGATTTTCTAAAAGAAGATTCCACCCTGTTTTGAAAAAATGGAAAGCCCACTTAGGAATGGATTACGCAGCCCGCCGTGGAACTCCGGTTGTATCTGCAGGCAGCGGAACTGTAATCTATGCAGCAAGAATGGGAAGCTACGGTAAACTTATAAAAATACGCCACAAAGATGGTTATGAAACAAGGTATGCACACCTTAAATCTTATAGAAACGGAATACGACAAGGCAAACGTGTTAAAAAAGGGCAAACAATAGGCTATGTAGGAACAACAGGACGTTCCACCGGACCACATCTTCACTTTGAGCTCAGAAAGAACGGACGCGCTATCAATCCTGCAAAACGCGTGCAACTCACAACGAAAAAACTCAAAAACAAAGAAAAGAAAGCTTTTGACAAACTCTCAAATAATTACAATGAAAGTATAGCCTTACACCTAAAAAATCAAACAAAATACGTCAAACAAAAAAAGATAGATAAATCATGTTATTTTAATAATTGCACCACCAAGAAAAAGTATGTCCTTAATTAAAATAGATTCTATCAGTGAACTGCAAGATCCCAAGTTTATCAAACCCATACAGATCAACTACACCCTCCAAGATCAAAAAAGAACTTGGGAAGCAGTCATCGCTCATGATAATGTTGCAGTTTTACTATGGCATGAAGAAAAACGCTCCTTCATTTTAGTCAAACAGTTCCGTCCGCCTGTTTTCAACTCCAACAAAACCGATGGCATGATGTATGAACTTTGTGCGGGTTTAGTGGACAAAGACCTCAGCAATATTCAAATAGCTCAAGAAGAAGTCCTGGAAGAATGCGGTTACGATGTGCCTTTAGAAAATATTCAGATTGTTACTAAATTTTACACAAGTGTCGGCATCTCCGGCACACAGCAAACACTTTACTATGCTGTATGCAATGATAGCATGCAGGCGAATGAAGGTGGTGGATTAACTGAAGAGAATATTGAAGTGGTGTATCTTCCTATCGGTGAAGCAAAAGCATTTATGCTTGATGACACTTACCAAAAAACACCTGGTTTACTTATGGCTTTTTACTGGTTTTTTGACAACGTTGAAGTTTAGCTTTTAACCAAACTCTATAGGATCCATATCTATTTCCGCAAGAGAAACTTTTGTGGCTTTTACAGCTTTTATCAAGTCCGTACTTTTATCCGAACGGAGTAAAATCTCAAATCTGTACTTATTAGCAACTCGCTCTATTGCACACTTCCCAAATCCAACTATCTCTATGTTTGGCATCATTAACAAGCGTTCATGCATCTTATGCATCTCTTCTTGCGCCTTTACACCATTCTTATGAGAAAATAACACACGGCATAGTTTTTTAAATGGAGGATACAAACCTTCTCTGAAAAACTTCTCTTCTTCTAAAAAACTCTCATAGTTGTCTATATAAGCAGAGAAAAAATCTTCATTGAAGCTCTGCACTAAAACTTTTGCGTTTTTAGCTCGTCCACTACGCCCGGCAACTTGAATCAAAGAAGACAGTGCTTTTTCTCTTGCCCTATAATCACTCATATTCAACATATTATCCATACCAAGAACAACTGCCAATGTCACACCGTGGTAATCATGCCCTTTACTTAACATCTGTGTTCCAACCAGGATATCTGTTTCGTTGTCATTGAATCTTTTGAGTGCTTTTTTGAGTTTAGCCTGCGTCGTAATAATGTCTCTGTCGAATTGTTCCACTTTTGCATCTGGAAACTCTTCACTTATATTTTTAACAGCCTCTGCAGTTCCAAGACGTGAGCTTGTTAAATTACCACTTCCGCATTCACAACACACTTGTGGAATCGCTTGTGCAAAGTTACAATAATGACACTTCATAGAACGGGTGCGTTGGTGAATACTCATCCCAATGCTGCAAAATGTACACTCATAAGTATGTCCGCAATCTCCGCAGATAAGATACTTAAAATTCGCTCTGGTTGGAAGGAATACAATGGATTGCTCTTTTGCTTTTGTGGTTGCATCAATGGCACTCATAACAAGAGGAGATAAACTCTCCGCACTTTTTTCATATACAAACTCTTTTTGCGATGAAAAGTGTCCACCTTTGAGTCTCGCATAAGGAAACTTTACATACGAACTTAAACTTGGAGTTGCTGAACCTAAAACAACGGGAATATCATACAGCTTCCCCATATATATTGCAATATCACGAGCATTATACCTCGGACGTGAAGATGATTTATAACTGTCATCATGTTCTTCATCCACAACTATTAAGCCAAGCTTTTTTATAGGTAAAAATAAAGCAGAACGGGGACCTGCAATGATATATGCTTCACCGCTTCGTATCTTAGCCATTGCCTTTTTCTTTTGCAGTGGAGTGAGTTTAGAGTGCCACATAACAACTGCCGCACCGAAATGCTCCTCTAGACGCAAACCCATTTGAGGGGTCAAGGAGATTTCGGGCATAAGAAAAACAGACCTTTTTCCTTCTTGGAGTTTCTCCTCAAAAAGTTTCATATACACTTCTGTTTTTCCACTCCCTGTATCACCGAACAAAAGTGAGGTTTGATTTTGCTTTAAAAATAAAAGCGCTTTTTCTTGTTTAGATGACAACTCAATCTCATTCTCAAGTTTAATCTCGTTCCCAAGTTCCACTTGGGAATGCATACTGATATCTGAATTCCCAAGCAAAGCATGGGAACTGCTAAAAGGAAGCATCAAAGCAAAAGCATCCCCTAAAGAACACATATAATAAGTTGAAATAAATTTAGCAAGTTGTATTTGTTTTGGTGAATGATATAAATCACTGACTTCACCAATATCAGTAGTCTCAAAGTCAGGTTTTTCAGACTCTTGAACTATCACACCGCGAAGTTCCCGTTTATTTAAAAGCACCTCGACAATAGAACCAATTTTTATTTTTAGGTCTGAAGAGTAAGTTAATGGTTCTAGCGGTGAAGATAGTAGAGATATTTTATAGTAGTTCAA
>JACKQG010007455.1_pt1 | contig 11011 bp, 15 predicted proteins | sample 8237621 | NCBI WGS metagenome assembly JACKQG01 (sample SAMN15677084, study PRJNA649215) | marine metagenome | biome: marine; feature: Black Sea; material: saline water; isolation source: suspended particulate matter (SPM) from the Black Sea western gyre | collected 2013-06-09/2013-06-10 | depth... | reverse complement strand
AAGAAACGTTGAAGCGTTGAAATTTGAATTAAGCAAGGGTCAAGAGTAGATTTGACCCCTTTTTCTTTTTCTTAACCAAAAAAGCCAACAAGCGCCTGGAGCAGACCGCGTGAACGCGGCGGCTCAGGCTCGCCGGATGTCCGCAGGCAAGCCTGCTCCCATCCACCGTGCTCGCGGGTCAGCGCCGCGATTATACGAATGATTCCCTGTGCCCGAGCGCCAGAATGACGGGATGAGCCTGCTCGTTAAGATGAGGGCCGAGAGATTCAGGCCGGCTTGCAAGGCGAAACCGTCACTTGCGAGGTGCCTCGCCACGAAATTAGAATTCACGAGAAAACACTGTGAACAACATCATGACTCAAACTTTGGTTGAAATCCTGCTTCTGGTCCCTACGGCCCTCTGTGCCGGGTTTGTTATATTTCTTGCAGGGGTGATACAGCGGGTTATGAATGATTTGGACGAAGCCACGTTCAAACGTTTCTTGACCATGTTGCACACACGCGCATTGAGGTCACCTTATGCCATCGGTGTATCTAGCATTACGTTTGTCGGCATGGTGCCTTATTTTATCTACTACGGTTTCAGTAATAGGTGGTTCACGGCTGGGCTTGTCCTATGGGTGATAGCCTCGATTGTCTCAAAGGCCACCGCTCTCCCGATCTACGCGAGAGTCGATGCCATAGAAAGCAGCGATGTGTCTCGACTAAAGGAAGAGCGCCGGAAACTGCAAATCGCAAATATATTGCGCGCAACGCTCAGCTTTGCATCCGTCGTTCTCATGGTGATTGGTTTTGTTTAGAGGTTTCCGCTCGATACCGGATGCGCCGGAAAAATGAAAGGTGGGGACGCTGGTAAATAAGTAAGTTGACATGAAGGGAGAGCATCACATTTTAGATATCAAACATTGAAAGCAGTAAAGAGTAAAGACCCCAGTAAAAAGTAAACAGTAAATAAAACAGTAAAAATAAAAGTCTTCGGAAAAAGGGTCTTCACGGATCGGGTGATCCTGCCAAGAAGAGGAAGGGGAACCATGAACATCGGCAAACTGCTGACAAAAACGGCGAGGACGTATCCTGAAAGGCCGGCCATCGTCTACGGTCCAAAGAAGTTGACCTACGGAGAGTTCAACGCCAGGGTTAATCGTCTGTCAAATGCCTTGAAACATCTGGGACTGAGACAAGGGGATACGGTGGCCCTGCTTCAATATAATTACCCTGAAACACTGGAATCTCTGTTTGCCTGCTTCAAGTCAGGTCTCGGGGCGGTCCCGATCAACTGGCGGCTTCATCCCAATGAATTTTCTTTTATTATCGACCACTCAGAGGCAAAAGCGCTGATCCTGTCTCCTGAATTCAATGAACCCGTCGTCAAAATACGAGAACGCATTCCAAACGTCCGCCATCTGATTACCCTGTCCGGGGCTGAGGGCGAGCTCAAGCATTATGAAGAACTTATCGCAAAGGGGTCTGACCGGTTTTCGGACGCCACGGTTGATCCTGATGATCTCGCCTGGATCTTCTACACTTCGGGAACAACGGGTCAGCCCAAGGGAGCCGTCCTGACCCATCGAAATCTCCTGGCTATGACTATGAATTTCTATGCGGACATTTGTCCGGGATTCGGTCCGGATGATGCCATTTTGCACGCCGCCCCTCTTTCCCACGGCAGCGGCCTTTATGCACTGCCCAATGTGGGAAAAGGCGCGGCGAACATTATTCTGGCGTCGAAATCCTTTGACCCAGATCTGATCTTTCAGTCCATTCAGAACCACCGTGTGACGAACATGTTTGCCGCCCCGACCATGATTAAATTGATGATCGAGAGTTCTGCTGTGGACAGATATGATCATACATCCATGAAGTCCCTCAATTACGGCGGGGCTCCCATGCTGGTCGAAGACCTGAAAGCGGCGATGTCAAAATTAGGGTGTTGCCTCGTTCAATTGTATGGCCAGGCCGAGTCCCCGATGACCATCACCTACCTGCCCCACGCCGACCACGTCTTAGACGGACCCCTGGAGCAGATGAAACGTCTTGCCTCTGCTGGTTTTGCGCGAACGGATGTGGAGGTGAGGATTTTTGATTCAAAGGACAGAGAACTCTTTCCCGGGGAGATGGGGGAGATTGTCACCCAATCCGATCTTGTCATGAAGGGATATTGGAGAAATCATGAGGCCACAAAAGAGACCCTGAGGAATGGATGGCTTCATACGGGGGACATGGGCTTTATGGACGAGAAAGGATACCTCTTCATCTTGGATCGATCGAAGGACATGATCATCAGCGGGGGAGAGAATATCTATCCCCGGGAGATCGAAGAAGCCCTGATTCAACATCCGGCTGTTCGAGAGGTGGCCGTGATCGGGGTCCCTGATCCCAAATGGGGAGAGGCTGTTAAGGCCGTCGTGTCCCTTGTGAAAGGAGAGACGGTGACCGAAGGGGCGTTAATCGAGTTCTGCAGGGACCATATTGCCAGTTACAAGAAGCCTCGATCTGTGGATTTTGTGGATGACCTGCCCAAGAACAATTATGGAAAGATACTGAAAAGGGAGTTGCGGTCCGGATATTGGGCAGGAAGAGAGCGGAAGGTCTGAAGAGGTCAACTGATGGAATAAAACCCGCCGGCTTTCAGAAAGGAGGTGATTCCAGCCACGTGAAAAAGGTCTCCGGGTTTAACCGGAGAGGGTAAAAAGCGGGAAGTCGAAAGCACTGAATCTAAAGAGAAGGGGGAATTGAGATGAATGTATCGGATGCCATTTTAAAGAGAGTGAGCATTAGAAAGTGGAAATCTGCACCCGTGGAAAAAGAGAAGATCGAAAAGGTTCTGGAAGCAGGCCGGCGGGCGCCGTCCTGGGGGAACACGCAACCCTGGCGTTTTATCGTGGTTCAGGACAAGGCCAAAAAAGAAGAGCTGGCAGGTGCTGCCGGCGGACAGCCTGTGGTCGCCGATGCGCCGGTTGTTATTGTTTGCTGCGGTATGATAGAGGTCTTTTCACGCAAAATGCAACGACAGTCCCTGAAACAGCTCATGGACGTCGGGGCGCTGGCTTGGACCGACGATATTTTGGATAACGTTGTTTTGGAGAGCGATCTGTTTGCGCCCTACCGTCTCGGTGAGCAGATCATGACCATAAAGGCCGGCGAACAGATTATGATTGCCATCGCCTATATGACACTGGAGGCCGTCAACCAGGGTTTGGGTACCTGTTGGGTGGGGGCCATGTCTGCCAAAGACACCCACCAGGTCATGAATCTGCCAGACAGTATGTTTGTGCATGATCTGCTTCCCCTGGGATATCCTGATGAGGATCCCAAGCCCAGACCCAGAAAACCACTTAAGCAACTCTATTTTTGGGAAAAATACGAATCGTAATCCATCATTTCAAAACAGAGGGGCACTACTGGGTGGGTATTTCACAAATCAACGGTGCCCCTTTTTTTGATTTGATTTGTAAAAACCTATGGCCGCAAATGACGGTTGGATTACGACAACCTTTTGTTATCCTTAAAGAATAATACCAGCATGTTGAAGAAAAAGGGGTCAGATCTACTGTTGACCGTTTTGCCCTGGAATGATGCTTGAAACTTATGTGGGTATGCGGTACGTCTATGGAGAAAGGAGAACAGGGAAAAATGATTAGCCGAATCTGGCACGGATGGACAACTCCTGCCAATGCAGATAAATATGAGGCATTGCTGAAGGAGGAAATATTCGTCGGCATTCAGAACCGCCGCATTCGTGGATTCAAAGGGATTCAATTGCTCCGTCGCGAAGTGGGGGAAGAAGTTGAATTCGTCACGATTATGTTGTTTGATTCGCTGGATGCTGTCCGTAAATTTGCAGGAGAGGATTACGAGGTAGCCGTTGTTCCGGAGAAGGCGAAAGCCGTACTATCTCATTTCGATGAACGATCGCAGCACTATGAGGTCAGAGCAGAAAGGGGTGGAGAGGGCTAAAACAGTTGAAGGTATTTAATGGAAGACTACAAAAAGGCAGGTATCCTGGAAAACGAATTCGAGGCCCAACTGGTGGCATCCGTCCTTGCGGAAAGGGGAATCCCTCACCTCCTCCGGTCTTACCACGACACCGCTTTTGATGGGTTATTTCAAACACAGAAGGGGTGGGGACATGTGAGTTCCCCCGAGGAATACCATCAGGAGATCAAAGAGATCCTTGCAGACTTGAGGCAGGGCGATGCCGGCGACCTGGTGGAAGCACCCTGACCCCTCGTGAAGCCTGAAATGTGTGTAAGGAGTCTACTCTTGACTCATTATCAGAGTGCGTAAGCTTGCGTCAAGAGTAGACCCTATGGCTACTGTTGAGGCCCTTGCGACGGGGCATGTTGAGATTTCTTGATGAGAAAAAAAGATAACAGGGAAAAACAGGTCATAGAGGGAATTCTTGATGGGGCAGACGTCCGGATCGATGGGGATCGGGCCTGGGATATGCGGGTGCGAAATCCGTTGTTTTACAAGCGGGTGATGGCCGGCGCTTATTGCTGCGTTAGGTGGCTACAAACAGTAGGAGGAGAAAGTTTAGCAAGCTGGTGACCACGTGAATAATTATCAAAATCGAGGGAGGACTGTCATGAACACAAGATCGCTTCAAGCCGCTTGCTTGGTGCTGATCGTTTTGCTCATTTGCCCCACTTTGACTTCTGGGCAGGAACTCAAGCCGGTTCAGCTTTTGGAGCCGCAGATAGACACCGGTAGACCTCTGATGCAGGTGTTGAAGGATAGAAGGTCTTCGCGTGCGTTCAGCACTGAGAAGTTGCCCAAACAGGTGCTTTCAAATATGCTTTGGGCGGCGTTCGGAGTGAATCGGCCTGATTCAGGAAAGCGTACCGCGCCATCTGCGGTGAATTGGCAGGAAATCGACATCTACGTCGCCACCGCCGATGGCCTTTACCTTTATGATGCGAAGGCACACGCGTTGAAGCCGGTTCTCGCAGAAGACATCCGGGCTCTGACTGGGCGTCAGCCGTTCGTGAAGGAGGCGCCTGTGAACCTCGTCTATGTTGCGGATTTCTCGAGGATGGGTGAGGGGAAAGTCGAGGACAAGGTTTTCTATTCTGCTGTTGTTTAAAAAAATATGACGGCCAGGGTTGCAATTTAAAAAAACTAAGGAGATAAAAAAATGACAGACATTTCAAAAATCACGCTGTACAGCGGCGGCCACAAGGGGGCTGAGGCGGAATTCGGCAAACTTGCCGAGGCCTGGCACATGAAAGAGGTGAATATATCATTTGAAGGGCACAATGCCGAGCGCACCCGGGGCGTCCGGGTACTGAACCGGGAAGAGCTGCAAAAGGGCGATGTCAGCATGGAAATTGTGTCCAAGCGGATGAAACGCACTTACTCCCAGACGGATAAGATCCGAAAAGTCATCCAGTCCATTTTTCACATGGTCAATAGCGGCTACCATGTCATTGCGGTCGGGTGGATACAGGAGGACAACACCGTCAAGGGGGGAACCGGCTGGGGGGTCGAGTTGGCAAAACTATTTAACCGGCCGCTGAGCGTCTATGATCAGGAACGAAAGGGGTGGTTTTCCTGGGAGGACAGCCAATGGGTTGAGAACACACCGGTGATTACCTCAGATACGTTTGCCGGCACCGGAACCCGCTACCTCTCCGATGACGGCCGGCAGGCCCTCCGCGATCTTTTCATCCGCTCCTTCGGTCCTGCGGAGCAAAAATAGTGAATGAATAGTGAATGGGGCCGCACCAATTCTGCCAAGTTATTTTTGCGCACGCCCTAAGGGGATTCAGCATAAGATTCTTACACACTCATCCTGAGAGTTCATCTCTCAGAATCTTTTTAGGACCTTTTTCCTCTCATATAGTGGTTGAGAAATTAGAAATTAGAAATTAGTCCCGCAGGGCGGGATTAGAAACCGACGGACGGGTCCTTACACCTCAAATTTCAAATTTCAAATTTCTTTGCTTAGTTTTAACTTAGTTTTAACTTTGAATTTTCAGCCGGCCTATCGGTCGTTGTCATCAGGGATCATTATAGGATTACAGTAGTCATATGGCTCTATTAAGTTTTCAGGATGTGAATGTCGCTTTTGGTGGTCTGCCTCTGCTTGACAGGGTGCACTTGCAGGTGGAGAAAGGGGAAAGGGTTTGTCTCCTCGGGCGTAACGGAGAAGGCAAGACAACAATTTTGAGGTTGATAAGCGGTGAAAGGCATGCAGGGCTAAAGAGAGAGATTTTCCTTGACTTAACCTTTATTTTTACTATGATTCCATACAATTAACCTCTGAACCCAAAAGCAGACAACCCTGAAACGTGAATCGAACGACCTGAATAGTACCATCCTTCATAATTCATAATCTCTGAACCTTTGAACACTGAACCTTTGAACACTGAACTTTGAACCAGCCTCCCAGAGGTGCCCAATGCCTTAAGGCAACGCGGCATGTAGCTCGCGCCTTTATTTGTGGCGCATAAATACTATTATATTTTTAATGGTGAAAAGATGGAAAAAAGTTTTGATGGTAAAAAAACGGCCAAATTGGGTACAAAAATGAAGCCCGCTGTTGTTGAGGTTCAAACGGAAGAAAGATTGAAAGAAGTAGCGTCAATATTTGAAGAAAAAGGTTGGGAATATACCATTGGATTGGACCCGGATAAACCGGAGGATATTACCGACCTAAAAATATTGTTGAATCGCCCGAAACCAGTTATATCCGAAAAGAAGGTCGGACGTAATGAGCCCTGCCCATGTGGGAGCGGAAAAAAGTATAAAAAATGCTGTGATAAATAAGGCCGCTTACCATCTCGCCCAAACCTTTTTCCAGAAACTCTGAACGGGGATACGGGTTCCTCCATTTCTTTGTAATTCCTTGACATAGAGGCCTGTTTGTCATAGGTTCGTTTGGTTTCAGAAAGCGCCGATCTCTGTCTGGATTTTCAATAAAGGAGAATCATCTCAGTGGATTTTATTAAGTACCCGTGGTTTCAACTCCCCAAAATATACCTCAATAATATAGAATGGCCCAGGTTCGATATCCCTAAAATTGGATGGTCCACGATGCCCAAATTGAGGATCGGTGACACCGTCGCAAGGCTACCGGTCGTGCAGGGTGGAATGGGGGTTGGAATATCCCTTTCAGGCTTGGCCTCAGCGGTCGCGAATGAAGGGGGCATAGGTATTATCGCTGCAAATGCTATAGGCATGCTTGATCCTGATTATTACGCGAAAAACAGGGACGCCAATGCCATCGCCCTTAGAAGGGAGATAAGAAAGACGAGAGAAAAGACCTCCGGTATTATCGGTGTCAACATCATGGTGGCTGTCAATGATTTCCATTCCCTTTTAAGGGTCGCGATCGAAGAAAAGGTGGATCTGGTATTTCTCGGGGCGGGGCTCCCGATAAAGGGGATTCCTGTTGAAGATCTCAGATCGGCGGGGGTCAAGGTGGTCCCTATCGTGAGTTCTGCAAGGGCGGCAGGCCTTGTCTTCAGGTCTTGGGTGAAAAAATACGCAGATATCCCCGACGCAGTCGTTGTGGAGGGGCCGAAGGCAGGCGGTCACTTAGGATTTAAAGAGGATCAGATCGATGATGCCGATTTCGCCCTTGAAAATATCCTGCCCGAGGTAGTTGCCGAGATAAAGAGATACGAGAATGAATGGCGCAGGACCATTCCTGTAATCGCCGCGGGAGGCATTTATACAGGTTCTGATATATACAACGTCTTTAAGCTTGGTGCAAAGGCCGTCCAGTTGGGGACAAGGTTCGTGGCAACCCATGAATGTGACGCGGATATCAGGTTCAAGGAGTCCTATATCTCATGCAGGAAGGATGACATAGAAATCATCAAGAGTCCTGTTGGCATGCCTGGAAGGGCCATAGGAAACAGTTTTCTGAAGGACGTGGCGTCCGGTAAAAAAAAGTCCCACAAGTGTGCCTGGCGGTGCCTTAAGAGCTGTGACATAAAGACCGCCCCCTACTGTATCTCCCTGGCGCTCGATAATGCCAGAAAGGGGATCCTGGATAAAGGCTTTGCCTTTGCTGGAAGCAATGCCTACAGGGTCGATAAGATAATATCGGTAAAGGAACTGCTTAAGGAACTCCAGGAGCAATACCTCTGCGCCAGGGAGAAGAGCATCTGCAGCCTTCGTGGTGAATATGAAAAGGCCCTTGAAAGGCTCATCTCCTTTAAAGAGGAGTACCTGATTGCATTGAAGGAGGGTCTAAATTCACTCAGGGATGAATATGAAAGGGGCATAGAAAAGAGGGGTGTGTTTCGCGAAGAGCTTTTTGAGAATATGGATAAGATTACTTCCTTAAAGGATGAATACCGCAACGCGCTTGAAAAGGCGGACCTGCTCAAACAAGAGCTTATAGAGTTTTTTCAGCGATATTCATTGCAAAACAGGCTGGAGCCCGAGAGCGCTTGAGACCTCCTTTTAGCTGAATTGCTCGATATAATACTCAGGCATGTATTGGGCAACAAAACCTTGATACATTCTCAGAATTAGCCATGGTCTTTTATTATTCCACAAACCGGGATGGTTACGAAGCGTATTACGCCTTGAGAGAATTGTTTGACTCCGAATCAGGCAAGAGAAAGATTATAGATTTCCTTATTGCTGAAGAGGAAAATGCAGAAAGGGCGCTTTGATAAATGGTCAATTCTGTGCAAGGCGAATGAGCGGCATGACCTCCCTGACAAGATCCTCCCAGTTCCAGGCAGGTCTGTTTTCCAACGGTGCGGCAATCGGCCAGGGCCACCCTCTGGGGAAGGGGCACTGAAAAGGGAGTTCTGTATGGAGGGTGGGGTGAGTGACGGTCAATTGATCTGAAAACAGGGCGATCTGTCTCTGCGGCAGGGGTCCGGATGCGCCGTACCGCATGTCCCCCAGGATCGGAACACCCAGATGCGCTAATTGCACACGGATTTGATGGTGACGGCCGGTTTCAAGATGTATCTCCATAAGACTATGGGCCTTGTGGGTGTCCAGCACCTGATAGTGAAGTCTGGCTTCCTGGCTTTGATTTGTGGGGCGGGACACTACGCGACTGGTGGGCCCATGACGTTCCAGATATTGAATCAGGTCCCCGGATGTATTGGGTGGAATCCCTTCAACAACAGCCACATACCGCTTTTCCGGACGATGGGTCCGGAATTGTTCACTGATCCGCCTGGCAGATTTGGATGTCCGGCAGAACAGAACCACGCCGGCCACCGGCCGGTCCAGACGGTGGACAAGCCCCAGGAAAACACGGCCGGGTTTCTCATACCGGGCCTTGATCCACTGCTTTCCCAAATCCAGGAGAGAGATGTCCCCGGTACGATCCCCTTGCATAAGCAGACCGGCTGGTTTATACAGGACCATTAGATGATTGTCCTCGTAAAAGACCGGCCACTCGTGAATATAAAAATAGTTCTCCATTGAGCTTTCAACTCTTCTCGGGAAGGCGTGGTGATGAACAAAAAGAACCTGGAAAAGAAAGATCTTTCCGAGGTCGCGCTCATGCAGGATATGGCCGCATTGCTGAAACAATCGGGGATCGATTTTTCACTCCGTCAGTTGGAACAGATCTGGTTGTATCACACCCTCCTGCGCCGCCACAATCCCCAATTGAATTTGACTCGGATTCACAACTTCAAAAACATGGTGGAAAAACTGTATGTGGATTCGATCCTGCCGGGGACGCTTTTCGATCTGCCATCCCCGCTTCTGGACATAGGCACAGGGCCAGGGATGCCGGGTATCCCTCTGAAAATCGCCTATCCCCATCTGGAGATTATCCTTTCCGAGAGCCGGCAAAAACGGGTGACCTTTCTGGAGATGGTGATTCAAAAATTGAAGCTGCAAAAGATTTCTGCAATCGGAAGGTCGATCACCCCCAGGTTTCAGATTCCGGTGGCAGGAGTCATTACCCGGGCGCTCGAAAGCATGGAAAAGACCCTTGGACGTGTTGACGGGTGTCTTGAAACAGGCGGGATCGTCCTGTTTATGAAGGGGCCCCGCTGTGATGATGAAATCGTTGCAGCGACTCAGAAGTTTAAAGGAAGATATAACCTGATTCAGGATCAATCCTATCAGATCCCCCATACGCCCCATAACAGACGACTTGTTGTCTTTGAGCGCATCGACAGACCGTTTATTGAAGTGGAGGCGGAAACCATGAAAAGATATTCATGTCATTCTATTGAAAGCGAACAGAATGCGATTTTTAAAGACCTGAAAAAACTGTTGACAGCAAAGGGGATTAAGAAACAGCAGATGGCCCTGGTATTCGGTGAAAAGCCGGTTAAAGAGACCCTCAAAAATTTTCCGGGACAATGTGACGCCTGGATCACCGGGTCGGATCGGTCTCTTCCGCCGGCCGAGGCCCCGGAGCAGATGCCCTGGTACCGGTTGTCTCCGCCGCTTTTCAAAGCGCTGGACCTTTTCGGCACAGACGCCCCCATCTTGCGGGTGAAAACAAGACCCATTTTAAAATGGGATTCCGCGGAAGGTCTCCCCGACGGTCTCAGCCTTCTTATTCCCTTTCAGGATCCGGAAAATGTGGGAGTAGTCATCCGATCTGCTGTGGCATTTGGCGTCAACCAGGTTATCCTTCTTGAAGAATGTGCCCATCCCTTTCTTCCCAAGGCGGTCAGGGCATCGGCCGGTGCGGTGTTCCATGCCTCTCTGTTTCAGGGTCCTTCCATTAAAGACCTCCCGTTGTCACTCCCCCTCATTGCCCTCTCACCGGAAGGGAAAGACATTTCTCAATGCGAATTTGCAGACACGGCCGGGCTCCTTCCCGGAGTGGAGGGAGGTGGGTTGCCGGAGCATCTCCGGCGTCAGGCCTTTTCCATCCCCATTCAGCATGAGGTGGAATCCCTGAATGCGGCAGCCGCCACAGTTATTGCCCTCTATCTCTGGTCGCAGTCGGATAGAAAGATCTGACGTTTCTAAGTTTAGCTGACGTTGCAAAGGCCGGCAACTCGGTCCCCAATATGTTACCCCAAGATAAGGAGGCGATGACTTTTAGGTTAATCTATTG
>JACKQG010007454.1_pt1 | contig 11011 bp, 14 predicted proteins | sample 8237621 | NCBI WGS metagenome assembly JACKQG01 (sample SAMN15677084, study PRJNA649215) | marine metagenome | biome: marine; feature: Black Sea; material: saline water; isolation source: suspended particulate matter (SPM) from the Black Sea western gyre | collected 2013-06-09/2013-06-10 | depth... | reverse complement strand
CGTCCATCAGGATCATAAGAACCAGTTCCGTCTAATGTGACTACATCGCCTTCATCAACTGTCTGGTCTTCTCCTGCATCTGCTACGGGATCAATATTGCCAACTTCACTCACTATAACTACTACATCATCTGTATCCGTATCACCATCATCATCTGTAACTGTTAGTGTAATATTATAGGTTCCAACAGCAAAATCTACATCTACTGTCTCTCCTGAAGCAGAACCGCCATCCCAAGTCCAATCCCAACTTACAATTGTGCCATCAGAATCAGAAGAACCAGAACCGTCTAATGTAACCGTAGTTCCATCAACTACTGTCTGGTCTTCTCCAGCATCTGCGACGGGTGGAAGGTTCTCGCCACCATCATAATCATAGGCAATGTTAGTAATTTCAGTAGTATTATACAAGAATGTTCCAGCTTCGATATAGTAATCAGGTTGAGTTGGTGTTGTGCTAAATTCAAGCGTTATCAAATCTCCTGTGCCTTCAAGTGCATACATATTCATATAACTAATCCATACACAACCAGGATAATCCGAATGATCGGGATTGGCTGCTACCATACCTCCTGACGCTAAATCGCCAAGCGTAAATCCAGTGTAGTTCGCATTATCACAATAAAGTGCAAATTGAAATGAAATCACTCCATCCGCTTCAGTTAATGCATATGAATCTGCTTCTGAAATATGAATGGTATTGCCCTCCATATAGACAAAAATTTCAGCATCAGATAAATCTGCAAAAAGTGCAAAATTGAACAAGAACATTCCGATAATCAGTAGTGTTAATTTTTTCATTTTTTCTCCTAATAAGTTATTTGGTTAATATAATAAATAGTAGTTCGAAAAATTATTCTCATCAAACTACTGCCTAACAATGAAATGAACATTAATCATCCGAATTGATAACAACTCGGCACCTAACAATGAAATGAACATCTTTGAGTTTTTCATACTAACTTAACCACATAAATTTTCAATTGTAAAAAGCATTATCATTCCTATATTCTTGTCAAGTTTTTTCTTCATAATTTTTAAATATTTTTTACTCAAATATTTTTGACCAAACTTTACCTTAATATTTTTTCTTGTCAAGAAAAAAATCATTTTTTTATTATATTTCAAAAATTCTTGTTAAATTTTTTTAATATTTTGTTAATATTCTTCAAAGCAATTCCACGATGACTAATTTTATTCTTCTCCGTTATTGTCAATTCTGCAAAAGTTTTATCTAAATTTTTAACATAAAATATCTTGTCATATCCAAAACCATTTTTGCCTTTTTCCTCAAAACCAATATATCCTTTGCATTCACCTTTTACGGAAAATTTTTCTCCACTTTGTGAAATAAAAACAATAATTGTTCTAAAAATTGCATCTCTTTTTTGCAAAGGAATATTTTTCATCAATCTCAATAATTTTTCACGATTTTGTTTATATGTGACATTTTCACCTGCAAATCTTGAACTGAAAACTCCAGGCGCACCATCAAGTGCATCTACAAAAAGTCCCGTATCGTCTGCTAATGCTGGAATTTGAAATTTTTTCCAGATTTCTCTCGCTTTTTTCTCAGCATTTCCTTCCAAAGTTTTTTTATCCTCTTTAGTTTCAGGAAAATTTTCAAAATCGCGAAATGTCAAAACCTTAAAATTCAAATTATCCAAAACAGATTTTATCTCAATAATTTTATCCAAATTTTTTGTTGCGAGAATCAACTCCGTCATTATTTGGTAAATTTATCAATCAAACGAGTAATTTTTCCAAACATTTTTTCGGACAAAACTTCATTTCCAACTTTTATTATCGCTTCGATTTGCTCAAGAATTTTACCTTCACCACTCCAATGTTTCTGTAGAATTTTTTTGTCAGTTTTTACAAAAATGTTATTCAATCCGATGGCAATCAAAACCAAATCATCCAAAAATCCAATTACAGGAATGAAATCTGGAATCAGGTCAATCGGGAGCAAAATATATGCAATAATTGCTCCGATGAAAATTTTTTTATTCTTCTCAACCTCTTTATCTTGCATCAATCTCCACAATAAAATAAAAAAATCTGGCAGCAACAGCACATATTCAATTCCTTTTTTTGATTCATCGCCAAAATAATCTGAGACAGAATTTTTCACCTTTCTTCTCAGCATATCGTAAATTTTTTCTTTTTTTGTTTCGTCGATGTTTATAACTTTTTGGGTCTCTTTTTTTTCTGTCATAAGATTCCTTTTTGTTTTTTTATAATTTGGATAAATTTTTTGTGCGATGAGAATGGCAGTTCTGGAATTTTTTTTATTGGAAAGAATTTTGCATCGAGTGCATCGTCGCCGGGAATGAGTTTACCTCCAATTTTTTTTAGATGAAATCCGAATGAGATTACTTTTTTGCATATTTGAGAAGTTTGCATATTATATCCGAGAAAACTGATAATTTTTCCTTTTAGTCCGGTCTCTTCTTTCAATTCAACTACAGCGCATTTTTCGGGAGTTTGGTCAATTTCGACATATCCGCTTGGTAGAGCCCATTTTCCTGCGGATGGTTCGACCTTTCGTTTGATAAGCAAAATTTCTCGTTTCTTATTTAAGATAACGCAAACAGCGGCTGGCAATGGGTTTTCATAAAATATCCAATCACATTCTGCACACATTTTCCTGACTTTTCCTTCGTGGTCAGATTTTACAATAAGTTTTGTTCCGCATTTTATACAAAATTTTACTTCTTCATCTTTCACAATCAAACTCTCTCCAGATATTCTTCAGAGCGAGTATCAACTTTCACAACATCATTTTGGCTGATAAACATTGGCACTTGAATCTTCAGTCCTGTTTCCAAAACAGCATTTTTTGTGGCGCCGGTAACCGTATTTCCCTTTATGGCTGGCTCGCATTCATCAACTTTCAAATTGACAGTTGTCGGAAGTTCTATGCTGATAATTTCATCTCCCTTTTTCAGGACGGCTAAACTCATATTTTCCTTGAAAAATAATTTTTTATCTCCCAAAAGTTCCGAACTTACCTCGATCTGTTCGTATGTTTTTGGATTCATCAAAACATAATTAGTTCCGTCAAAATAGAGATATTCCATTTTATGTTTTTCAAGGCGAATTTCGTCGACTTTTTCGCCAGCGCGAAATGTATTTTCGATGACAGAACCTTTCATAACATTTTTTAATTTTGTTCGAACAAATGCGCCACCTTTTCCGGGTTTGACATGCTGAAATTTGACAATTTCATATAACTCATTTTTGAAATTTATTATCATTCCATTTCGAAAATCAGAAGTTGAAGCCATAATTTTTCTCCATTTTTTATATTTCGTTTCGATTTTTCAAAGCGCTTGCAAGCGTCATCGAACTTGTATATTCAATATCTCCACCTATTGGCAAACCAGTTGCCAGACGAGTGATTTTCAGATTTTTGCTTTTCAATTTTGATGAGATAAAGGACATTGTAGTTTCGCCTTCGCTACTCGGATTTAGTGCGAGAATTAATTCTTTGATATCATTTTCTCTGACCAATTTTTCTAATTTTGTGAAGTGGATCTGTTGAGGTCCGATTCCGTCGGGTGGCGAAATTAGATTTCCAAGAACGAAATATTTTCCTTTGTATTCTGAAGTGTTTTCGATGAGATAGACATCTTGTGTTTTTTCGACGACGCAAATTACATTTTTCAAACGACTTTCATTTTTGCAAAAATTGCATGGACTTTCTTCAAAAAGTATGTTGCAGGTTTCACATCTTTTTATAGAATTTACCGAATTTGAAATTAATTTCGCGAGATTTAATGCGGTCTCTTTTTTACTACTTATTAAAAAAAAGGCGAGTCGCTCAGCAGTTTTCCCGCCAATTCCTGGCAATTTCTTTAATCCGTTTTTTAGTTCTTCTAGATTTCCTTCAAATATCATAAATTCAGACCTGGAATTTTCACATTTCCTGCGAATCCAGCCATTTCTGATTCAACCAACTCCTTCACTTTTTGTTGCACTTCTTGAATTGCTGCGGTAATTAAATCCTCGAGCATTTCGACATCATCTGGATTGACAACATCTTTCTCAATTTTCAATGAAATCAGCTCTTGATTTCCATTCATCACAACTTTCACCATTCCGCCGCCAGAAGTCGCTTCCACAGTTTTGTTTGCAAGTTCAGCTTGACTTTCCATCATTTTTTTCTGCATTTTTTGCGCTTGCTTCAACAGCTGCTGAAGTCCGTTACCACCTTGATTCATTAATTCCTCCTAAAATTCGAATTCGCTTAAATAAATATTTTTGATGAAAATTATTTGTCTGTATCAAATTTTTTAAATTTATCTTCAAAAGATTGAATATCAAGTGCTTCTTTAAGTTTTTTCTGATTCAAATAACCTAACTTTATCAGTGTTTCACCAAGTTTTAATTTCCATTCTATTTGTTTATCTAAAGCTTCGAACAATTGATTTTTTGTTATAAATTTTTTCCAAATGAGAATCGCACCCAATTTGGCATTTTTCGGATTAAAATTTCTTCTGTCAAATAATCTTCTATCATATTTTGATCGTCTATGAGCATTAACATTTTTGCCTGATTTTTTTCGTCTTTCTGGGCAAACACGTCTATCCAAAATCACTCTTCTACTTAACTTTTTAATTTCTGACATTTTATATTTTCCTTCAAAAAAAAATTTAGACATTCATTTTAAAAATTTACAAATAATATGTCAAATTTTTTCTATTTTACAAACTATTAAAAATATTAAATTATTTCAAATTCTCTCAAACTTTTGTATGAAACTTCGAAAATTGTTTTAACAAGAAAAACGATTGGAACTGCGAAAAGCATTCCTAAAATTCCGAATGCATATCCGCCAGCGATAACGGTTAACAATACAAAAAGTGGATGCATCTTCATACTTTTTCCGATTAGCCAAGGAAATAAAATCAAGCTATCAATCTGCTGAATGACAAAAAATATTATCACAACATAAAGCATAAAAATATCAGGAGTTTGCCCAACAAGTATGACAAACATCGTTGGAATTGCGCCGATAAATGGACCGAAATATTTGATTGGATTTGACAATCCGACGATAATTCCCAAAATAAGTGCGTAAGGAATTCCGAGAATTAGCAATCCCAAAATCGAAAGCACGGCAACAATTCCGGTTTCCAAAAGCAAAGCTCTGAAGAATTTTCCGAAATTTTCTTCAATACTTTCAAAAAGGTGCAACAGAAACTCGAAATATCGATTTGGAATTATCGAAAAAAATGATTTTAGAAATTTTCTTTCATCGCGTAAAATAAAGAATCCGATAACTGGAACGACAATCAGAAAAGCGAGAAAATTCACAATTCCGCTTATGGATTTCATCAAAATTTGTGGAAGTTGTTTGATAAGATTTAATAATTTTTCTCCTTGCGATGAGATGAATTTATCGATTTTCAAAAATGGAAATTTCAAATCGAGTTTGGTGATAAATTCTGAGATTCGCTCGAGGCCAAATGGCTGCAAATTTACCGTCTCTTGTTTTTCAAAAACTGTTTTGAATGTGCCGGCAAAATCAGTAATCTGCTCGATAATTTGTGGCACAATTACATAAAAAAGAAGGACGATGAGAATTGCACTAATTAGGTACACAATCAGGATTGATAATGTTCTGGAGATTTGGTATTTTTCTACGAAATTAATTATCGGACCGATAAGATACGACAAGATGAAAGCGACGATGAGATAAGGAATTATGAATTTGTAAAAAAGTATTCCGACAAAAATAAGTGCGAAAATTATTGCGAGAAATATCCATTTAAATTTCTTTGATTTTTTCATAATATTTTTGATTCATTTTCTTCAGAATCTTCGTTTTGGTCAATCAAATAAGTGCTTACTATTTCGCCAAATTTATAGAGAATTTTAGTTCCAGCTTTTGGAAATTTATCGATAAATTTTTTTAAATCTTTTTTTGAAATTGCAAAAAGTGTGGATTCTTTTTTTGCAATTGCTGATGCTACTCGATTTTTTTCGAGAAATACTCCGATTTCGCCGATAAAATCTCGCGATTTCAATCTGCTAATTTCCTTTTCTTTTCCTCTTCTCTTCAGAAAAACTTTTACCTCACCATTTTTGATTATGTAAAAAACAACGCTCGGATAATCCTGCTTGAAAATCTGTTCTTCGGCTTTGAATTTTCGTTCATAAAAATAATCCGCGATATTTTTCCGTTCGTTTTTTGTGAGTTTATCAAAAACACTCACTTTCCCCAAAAACTGAATCATTTCCTTTTCGCTGAAAGTTGTTTCATTTGATGATTTTTTCATATTTTTCTCCCTAAGAAATTTTTAATCTCTGGATAAATCTGATAATCCAAATGATGAATAAAGCGCCCAATACGGTCAAAGCAATGATTAATCCCAAAATTCCGAGCAAGCTGAAAATTGTCACTATTATTCCTGCGCAACAGATTCCGATGAAGATGCAAATCAAGCTTGGCACGAATTTTATTCCGAATAAATATGCAGCGACGCTTCCTGTCCAAGCGCCTGTAATTGGAAGTGGAATCATTACGAACAAAATCAGTCCTAATTCTTCATATTTTTTGATAAGTTTTCCTTTTTTTCGAGTTCGAGCAAATAGCCATTCGAAAAATTTTCTGAAAAATGCAATTCTCATTAAAAAATTAACTCCATATTTTAGAATCAAAAGTATGAATGGAATTGGTAAAAAATTTCCTAAAATTGCTAAAAGATACGATTTTTTCCAGCCCATTTTGTAATGATTAATCGCGAACGGAATCGCCAATCGCAATTCAAAAATTGGCAAGGTGGCAATCGAAATTACAATCACTTCGTCGGAAAAACTTTTTTTCTCAAGAAATTTTGCAACTTCTTTTTGCTTTTCTGATTTTATATTTTCGGTTTTACAAAAAATAATTGTTGGCAATAATATAAAAAGTAAAAGTAAAATTAAAAATTTTTTATATGAAATTTGGGATTTGAAATTTTTCATTTCTTCTTTACCAGCCATCCTTTCCGATAAGTGGGACAAACATACAGCCGCCAAATTTTTCTTTTTGAATCTTATTTTTCTTCTTTGTGATTCGCACCAAATCTTGTGAAAAATGTCTACCCAAAGGCAAAATCATTCTGCCGTTTTCCTTCAATTGTTTCACCAAATTTTCTGGAATTTGAGGTGCTGCGGCAGAAATAATAATCGCATCGAATTTTATATTTTTTTCAGATTTCCAGCCAAGAGTTCCATCGCCAATCTGAAAATAAATATTTTTATATCCAATTTTTTGCAATCTATTTTCGGCATCTTTTGAGAGAGTTTTTATTCGTTCAATCGTATAAACTTTTTCTGCAATTTCCGCCAGCAATGCTGTTTGATAGCCGGAACCTGTTCCGATGTCGAGAACTATATCGCTCGATTTTAGATTCGACAAATTCATCATCAGCGCAACGATATAAGGTTGAGAAATTGTCTGTCCTTCGCCGATTGATAAAGGTCTATCAGAATACGAAAGTGATTTTGTCGGATTTGGGACGAAGAGATGTCGCTTCACTTTTGAAAATGCCGAAAGTAATTTTTCGTCTTCAATTCCTCTCGCTTTTATTTGATTTTCGACCATCGATTTTCTCTCATTTGAAAAATTCATATTTCTCTAATTTTCCGTTATTAATCGGACTTTATCGGCAAAATTTTGTTGCTAACATTTTTTCTTTATCCAATTTTCAATTTGGGGAAAATACTGATAATTTGTCATATCGACATTTAGCGGAGTGATGGAAACATAGCCATTTTTTATCGCATCGAAATCGGTCTCACCGCCTTCAGACCATTCGGGAATTTGTCCGCCAATCCAAAAATATGGCTTTCCTCGCGGGTCTTTTTTCTCAATTATAAAATCACTATAAACGCGATGACCCAATTTTGTGACTTTGAATCCTTTGATTTTTTCCAAAGCAAGCGGTGGAATATTGATATTCAAAATTGTCTTCGGTGATAAAATAGAGAAAAAATTCTTGCTAAAAAGCGAATCAATAATTTTGGCGCAATCTGCAAAATTTCCTTTTTGATAAGACGCCAATGAAATTGCAACAGCAGGAAATCCGAGATTCATCGCTTCGATTGCAGCAGCAACTGTGCCGGAATAAAGCACATCTTCGCCCATATTCGGTCCATTATTGATTCCAGAAATTACCAAATCTGGTTTCTCTTTCAAAATGCTGTTGATTGCCAAAATCACGCAATCTGTCGGCGTACCATCGATTGCAAATTTGTCCTTTTTGATTTTTACAATTCTGAGAGGATTGTGCAGAGTCAAAGAATGCGAAGCTGCACTTCGTTCTCTATCTGGTGCGACGATTTTTATCTGATATTTTTTCCGAAGAACTTTTGCCAATTCTCCAATCCCTTCTGAAAAAACTCCGTCATCATTTGTTAAAAGAATTCTTTTCATAATAAAAAAAAACGATACACTGAATTTTATTGTCAATTTTTTTCACAATTTTAATATAACATCTAAATTTTTTCTCTTGACATAAAAATTTTTTTTCCGGCTTTCTATCAAAAAATTTGAAATAAAAGGAATTCAAATGAGAAAAGATAAACCGATTCGGAAAAAATATTCTGCTGGCGAAGTGATATTTCGTCGAGGAGATATTTCGGACGATATTTATTTCGTTCACGCGGGAATTGCTGAAGCAATAAAACTCGACGATCTCGGGAATGAGGTTGTTGTCGCCATTTTTCAGAAGAATGAAATTTTTGGAGAACTCGGAATTATCCTCCAAAAACCGAGAATTGCGACAGTTCGTGCAAGAACAAATCTGAAAGTTGATATTATTAATCCACGCTCTTTTAGCAAATTATATGATTTCGAAATTGGACAACAATTAAAACCTATTATTCAAGCAATGGCTGAAAGATTGCGAAATTCAGAAATCAAACTTGCTAAATTCAAGTCAGAAAAATCGCAGGAGAAAATTGGAGGAATTGATTTTTCGTCGGAATTAAAAGTTAAAATTGTTGCGAATACAAAAATTGCGATGGCTTCGTTGGGGAATTTGAAAAGTGTAGAGTTCACAAAATTTCCTATGAAATTTGGAAGATATTCTCGCAGAAGATCTGACCACCTTTTTCATTTGAATGATTTTCATCTTTATGATCAGAAACCATATAATATTTCTCGCTCACATTTCTCGTTAGAAAAAAAAGATAAACAATGTATTTATCTCGATAGAGAAAGTCGTCTCGGAAGTATCGTAAATGATGAAAAAATTGGCGGCGAGGAATTTAGCCGAAAAACGATTGAATTACATCAAGGAAAAAATAGTTTGATAATCGGAATGCCAAAATCTGGATTTTCGTTTTCTTTAATTGTCACTGAAGAATAGCTTTGAAAAAAAATGGCGGGAGCGACGAGACTTGAACTCGCGACCTCTGGCTTGACAGGCCAGCGTTCTAACCAACTGAACTACACCCCCAGAATATTTTGGCACATTTCAAAAATTCAATTTTTCTGTGTCAAGTTTTTTTGTTTTTCTTGACATTTTTTTTAAACCAAACTTGCAAAGTATAAAAAAAATTAAGGAGATATCTTATGAAAAAAATTACTCTTCTCGTTATCATTTTATCAATTTTTTTGCTCTTCAATAACTGCACAAAAAAAGAATATGCAAAGGACAAAACCGTCGTAGAATTCTGGCATGCAATGGGTGGTCCTTTAGGTGATGCTTTATCAAAAATGGTTGATGAATTCAACGATACGCACCCAAAAATTCATATTAACGCTGTCTCAATGGGAAGATATCAAGCACTTTCGCAGAAACTTATGGCTGCAATTGTGGCAAATACTCAGCCAGATATGGCGCAAGCTTATGAATCGTGGACTGCAAAATTCATTGAAGGTGATGCAATCGTTCCAATTCAGAAATTTATCGAAGGTGAAAATGGATTTTCTGAGAAGGAAATGTCTGATTTTTATCCTGCCTTTCTAGCGAGCAGCACGATAAATGGTGCGATCTGGTCATTTCCGTTTAACAAAAGCGTTCGCGTGATGTATTACAACAAAGATATGTTTTACAAAAATGGATTGGATGTGAATACGCCACCAAAAACTTGGGATGAATTCATTTCTGTTTGCAAAATTCTTACTCAAGATAGAGATGGCGATGGTAAAATTGACCAATGGGGAACAACTTTTGCGACAAATGTCTGGCAGTTTGAAAACCTGCTTCTTCAAGCTGGTGGAAAGATAATGAATGATGACAGCACAATCCCACTTTTTAATAGCACAGAAGGAGAAGAAGCTTTAAATTATCTGTATGATTTGCTCAACAAATACAAAGTGGCATATCTCTCAACTGGCTATGATGGACAGAATGATTTTCTCGCAAGCAAAGTCGGAATGGTGGAAGGTTCCAGCGTATCGTTGGTTTATCTCCAAAAGGGTGGAATTCCGTTCAATATCGGACTTGCGCCGGTTCCGTATAATCGCACAAAAAATTGTCTCATAAGTGGAACAAATGTGGTGATTTTCAAAAATGAGAAAGATGCTGAAAATGCGAAAAAACAAGCAGCTTGTTGGGAATTTATCAAGTGGTTCACAAGTCCCAAACAGACCGCCAAATGGTCACTTATGACATATTATATGCCTGTGCGAAAGAGTGCTCTTGAAAGTGAAAATGTGCAGCAGCGATTCAGCGAATATCCCGGATTGAAAGATGTTTTTCACCAATTGGATAATGCCTTGACCGAACCGCAAATTGAACTTTGGTTTGAGACGAGAAAATTTTTGGGCGAGAGAGTAATTGAAAAGGTGCTGAGAGACCAACTTACTTCTAAAGAAGCGTTGGATAATGTTGCAAAAAAGATGAAGAAAGATTTAAATGAACCAGAACCAGAAACGGAATCAGCACCAGAACCCGAACCAACTGAAACGGTTAGTCAAAGAAATGCAGTAAGAATGGCAAAGTCTTATTTAGGTTACTCTGCTTTTTCTTATACTGGCTTGATTAAACAATTAGAATACGAACAATTTT
>JACKQG010007453.1_pt1 | contig 11013 bp, 11 predicted proteins | sample 8237621 | NCBI WGS metagenome assembly JACKQG01 (sample SAMN15677084, study PRJNA649215) | marine metagenome | biome: marine; feature: Black Sea; material: saline water; isolation source: suspended particulate matter (SPM) from the Black Sea western gyre | collected 2013-06-09/2013-06-10 | depth... | reverse complement strand
CGGTTACTTATATGACGCCGGTTATTTTGTTGTCGGATGGCTACATCGGCAACGGCGCTGAACCCTTTTTGGTGCCCGAAGCTTCAGACTTGCCAAAGATTGCTTGTGCGTTTTCTAAAGAAGGGGATTCGCGTTTACCTTTCGAGCGTGATCCAGAAACTTTGGCGCGTCCATGGATAAAGCCTGGCACCCCTGGCCTCGAGCATCGAGTTGGCGGTCTTGAAAAGGCAGAAAATTCAGGAAACGTTTCTTACGATGCCGACAACCACGAACGCATGACTTTAATGCGCGAAGCAAAAGTTAATGGTGTCGCTAAATCATATAAGCCACTCGAATTGTTTGGCGAAGACAGCGGCGATTTACTAGTTCTTGGATGGGGATCAACTTACGGCGCGATTCGCGGTGCAGTCGAACGATGCCATGCGGCAGATATGAAAGTAACGCAGGTTCATTTGCGTAACATTTGGCCGCTACCGCTCGATTTAAAAGACATCCTCGCTAAGTTCGATAAAGTGGTTATTCCTGAATTGAATCGCGGTCAGCTCAATCGCATCATTCGCAGCGAATACTTAATCGACACCATTTCATTACCGAAGATTCAGGGCAAGCCTTATGGCGGCGCAGAATTGTTCGAGCACTTTCAAAACATCCTTAACGCTTAATAATTATGTCTACTGTAACTGAATACAAAAAGAAAGACTTTGTTTCCGACCAAGAGGTGCGTTGGTGCCCCGGTTGTGGCGACTACGCTATTCTTGCGGGTGTGCAGCAGGTGTTTGCTGGGCTCGGTGTGGCTAAAGAAAACTTCGCGGTAATTTCGGGTATTGGTTGTTCAAGCCGTTTCCCGTATTACATGGATACTTACGGCTTTCACACTATTCACGGACGCGCTCCGGCGGTTGCATCGGGCGCAAAAATCGCTAATCCTGATTTAGATGTTTGGGTAGTAACTGGCGACGGCGACGCTTTGTCGATTGGTGGTAATCATTTAATTCATGCGATGCGTCGTAATTTGAATTTTACGGTTTTGTTGTTTAACAACCGCATTTATGGTTTAACTAAGGGGCAGTATTCACCGACTACTTCGCCGGGCAAGGTTACGGCTTCGTCACCTTATGGCTCGCTTGATCAACCGTTCAATCCGATTGCGGTCGCGCTTGGCGCTAACGCATCGTTTGTGGCACGTACTGTCGATACTCAGCCAAAGCATTTGAAAGAAGTGTTGAAGGCGGCGCATGCTCACAAGGGTTTTGCCTTTGTTGAGATCTTGCAAAACTGTGTGATTTTTAATGACAAAGTGTTTGAGCACATCGTCGAGCGCTCAGTGCGCGACGATCGTCAGGTAGATTTGCGTGACGGCCAACCGATGGTTTTCGGTAAAGAGCTTGATAAGGGTGTACGTTTTGCGGGTAACAGCGTCGAGTTGTGTTCTGCCGACGAAGCATCTAACTGGAACGCTCAAGAGCCGACATCGGCCGATGCAATGCGCTTATGCCAAGGTAGCGAAACCGCTGATATCCCGGTGCCTATCGGTATCTTTAAGGCAATCGAACGCCCGGTGCTCGACGAAGAGATTCATGCGCAGGTCGCTGCGACTACCGAAAAGCTCGGTGAGGGCACTCTCGAATCGCTGCTAAATGCCGGCGAGACGTGGGACGTCGACTAGCCGTTGCGGTAATAAATCATTGGCGCTTGGATGTGTGCAGTTTTTGTCGCGCATCCAGGCGCTTAATATTTGGCCGACAGAATATGCGGTGGTCATGCCGTGTCCAGCTAGCCCAGCTGCCCAAAACAAATTCTCTTTTTGCGGATCGGGTCCGACAACAAAGTTTTGGTCGGGACTGAAAGTTCGCAGCCCAGACCATAAATGCTTAGGCTGCAAATCGTTGAGCCCAGGTAACCAGTAATCGGTTTTGCTGGCGATAAGTTCGATAACGTTGGGGTCGATGTTCTCGCCGTAACGCGGATTAACACATTCGTGATCACAGGCCGAAATGAGCAGGCCGCCACTTTCGGGGCGAAAATAAAACTCGTGTTCGCCGGTTGCCCAGACGACAGGCAGATCGTGGTTTACTTGAGCTAATGGACTGCTGACCATTAAATGCCGGCGGTGGGGCCTAAATGGCTGATTAAGACCGGTGTGAGAGCAGAGGTGATTGGCCCAGCCACCGGTAGCAATTGCGATTTGCGCGGCGTAAATGTTTTCATCGCCGCAGCGCACGCCAACCGCAACATCGTTGTCGAAAATTAATTCATCGACCTTGCAGTTATTGCGCACAGCTTGCCCTTTTAGAAAAGCCTGCAGTAAAGCATGAATGTCAAGCGTGCCTTCATCTGCGAAATGCCAGACATCGATATCACGTTTGGCAAAGTCTGGGTAATGCGCACAGATAGCATCGACCGAACTATTAGCCGCGGACGGCATCCATGCTGCGGGGCTATTCTTTGCGGCAGTGATGAACAGACCGACTTCGTCTATTAATGGCAGCTCGCTGAATGATTTTGGTGCATTACGGTAAAAATCAGCTGAGTCGGATGCCATGCGGGTGAGGGACGGTTGCTCGATAGCTGTGCGCAAAATTGCTGCATTGCGCGAACTTGAGTGCAATCCGGCATGCGGCTCTTGCTCTAGCAATAAGACATCTGCCACACCGGCCTGCTTTAAGGCCCAGGCGGTTGCTGCGCCAGCGATGCCAGCGCCGACGATGATGACTTGATGTGAACTCATTAACTAGTTACAGCGTATATTTTACTATCGCGCTGTTAGAATTACCGCCAACATGGAAGCAACCGACCGTAGATTACTTCAACTTGGGCACAGCCCAGATCCAGATGACGCCTTTATGCATTATGCATTGGCAGCCGACAAGCTAGACGTGGGCGAGCTCGATTTTGAGCACAAGCTTGAAGACATCGAAACGCTCAATAAGCGCGCTGTAAATGGCGAATACGAAATCACTGCGGTTTCAATTCACGGTTACGCATTCGTTGCCGACAAGTACTGCTTGTTGAATCACGGCGCATCAATGGGCGAGGGCTACGGTCCGCGCATTGTTGCTCGCGAAGAAATGAAAATCGAAGATTTGCAAAAGGGCAAAGGTAAGCGTATTGCTATTCCTGGCGAATGGACATCCGCGCACTTGGCTTCGCAAATGTACATCGGTGAATACGATTACGGTTTAGTCGAGTTCGATAAAATCCCCGATGCTGTAGAGCGCGGCGATTACGATGCCGGCGTGTTGATTCACGAAGGTCAACTTACTTTTCAAGATCAAGGCTTGGTGCTGTTGCGCGATTTAGGCGAGTGGTGGCAAACTGAAAATGATGGTCTGCCGTTACCGCTTGGTGGCAACACTGTGCGCCGCGATTTGGGCGATTTAATTCCGCGTGTATCGCAATTATTGCAAGACAGTATCCGTTACGGCCTCGAACACCGCGTCGAAGCAGTCGAGTACGCTTTACAGTGGGGGCGCGATTTGTCAGTTGAGCAAGCCGATGAATTTATCGGCATGTACGTTAACGATCGTACTTTAGATTATGGCGACGACGGCCGTTTGGCTGTTAAGTTGTTCTTAGAGCGTGCGCATAAAATGGGCTTAATCCCAGAAATGCCGCCTTTAGATTTTCAGCGCTAGTCGTTAAGCGCCGCGCGCGCTTTTTCTAAGTTGGTTTTAACAGCCTTATCATTAGGGCTGAGTGCTAGCGCAGTTTCGTAAGCGATTATTGCACCACGGTTGTCGCCAGAAATTTGCTTGGCGTAGCCTAAACCAGAATACGCTTCAAAAAAATAAGGACCTGCTTCGAGCGCAAGTTCAAAATACCGAATTGCTAGGTCGTTGCGGTTTGTTTCGCTGAAGGCGCGCGCCATTTGCAAATAAATGTAGCCGGTTTGAAACTCACGGGCGGTTGATGGTAAATCGTTGGTGGTAAATGCGTGTTCAAGCGGCAGTAAGCTCGGCTTGGGCGGCCCATTAAACCACTGTCCGGCAAAAGGCACCGCTGCCGATAGTCGTTGCTCGTCGCTCATGTTTAGCAATTTAAAATCTTCGAGTAGCACTTCAATATCGACGGCACCTAAGTAAATAGCAACTAAACTACCACGCGAATCAATCAAAAACGAAGACGGCGTCGGCAGCGCAATATCGCGGCGCATGATGGTGCGCTGCATGATGTCTAAAATGTTGATGCACGCTGCGGTTGCTTGCGCGGCCGGAGCAGTAAAGTTTGGAGGTATTTTATTTGAACTTACATTAAGCGCTATCGGCACCACGTTCGCATCCATGAATTGTTGCTGGTGATCAATTATGTCAGACAATTCTTTTATGCATGGCGCACAAGTTTCGGACCACAGATTGAGCAACGTAGCTTTTGTCTGCGGGCTTGAAAGCGCTGCAAAACGACCGGTGCCAAACATGGTTACTTGACGTTCGCCGGGCATAATCGCAGTAAGCGTCGGCATCGGAATCGGGTGGGGTAATACTATGCGCGCATAAGGTTGTTTCTCTGAAACTACGTCAGTAGATAAAACAAACTGCTTTTCTACGGAGGTCATTGGGGCAAGCGACAATGATTTGTTTTGGCTAATTACATATCGCTGCCGTGAATTATTTACCTTAATGTTATCGCCATCAAAAATTTGCGAGCTGCCGTTCGGCCATTTAACGATGATTTTTGACACAGCACTTTTGCCCAAACCAAAGTGCATCCACGCGGATGTTTGTGCTTGATAGCCACTGCCGGCGCGGCGAGTTTGAGTTAATACAGTTTGTTGTTCGTTGTTCAGGTGAATCTCAATGCGAGCACCGATTGCGTCTGAGTTGGTGGCGCCGACGAGCTTGAGTTGCAAATAATGATTGCTCGAACTCAAATTATTCTGCATCACACGCACACGCGGACCACTGCGGTTAGTGATAATTAAATCGACATCGCCGTCTAAATCGTAATCGTGTGCTACAGCTGAACGCCCATCGTCTTTGAAATCTAATCCGCTTACGGCCGAGGCGTCGGCGAATTTACCGCCGCCTATATTTAAGAACATGCAGTTTGGCTCGTTGCCACTCCATGATTTACCTTGGCTGATTAGATTGTTGATTTGCTGCCATCCATTTTTGTAATTGGCATCATCGGCATCAGTTTCTGGTGAGAGCGACACGACCTGTCGCCAAAAGAAACTTCACAAATCGTCGGCTTCATCGTTGGTCGTAAAGCCGTTGGGCACAAAAATGTCTAGTAAGGAGTCGTTGTTGAAATCAAAAAATATCGAACCCCAAGCCCAACGTCCCATGGCTGTTTCACTGTGCTGCGACATGTCTTTGAAAGTACCATCGCCCATGTTTTTGAATAAAGTATTGCCACCAGCATGGCGTTGCATTTGCGCGCGCGTTTGCTCACTGGCATCTTGCATGAAATCGCGTTGGTAGGTGATGCGCTGCCCGGCGCTTGAATACATGTTGCTTACATATAAATCTATAAAGCCATCATTGTCGTAATCGCCCCAACTTACTGCCATGCCAGCTGAGATGTCTTCGACACCCGCGGCTGCTGCAACATCAACAAACTTGCCACCGTCGTTGCGATACAAATTATTGCGACCGTAATCATTAGCAACGTATAAGTCTTGGTCGCCGTCGTTGTCGTAATCTTCGAATGAAGCCGCGAAACTAAAGCGCATATTGTTGACGTCGAGCCCAACTTTAGTTGTCACGTCTTTGAATACTAAATCTCCGAAGTTGCGCAACATTAAATTGTCTAAGCCGTTGTTGGCATCGTTATATGGTTGCGGAACGGCTTGATTGTCGTAAGGATTTAAGTACCGGCAGGCGTAAACATCAACTAAACCATCTTGATCAATATCGGCGGCAGCCAGGGAGGTGACTTCAGCGGCTTCATTGGTACCGGCTAAACTAAAAACCCCTTTACCGTCGTTAGAAAATACCGCAACTACACCAGGGAAAGTTGTTGCCAAATCTAAATCGCCATCGTTGTCGAAATCTACAAACAAAGCGCTGCGTGAGGCATCTAGAAAATCTAAATTTGCGATTACCGAGTGGTCTTCAAAAACTCCTTCAGCAACTTGCGTCAATAAGGTGTTGGGTAAACCAGCAGGCTGAGGAAGGTAGATGTCGTCGAAGCCATTGCCGTTGACGTCGGCGATAGAAATGCCCTGATGAGATTTAGTCGACAAACCCAAACTCGCAGCAATGTGCTTTTGCCAATAATTTAAACCGGGCGCTAACTTATTATCATAATCATTCGCATTGAAAAACTGGGCGGACACATCCGTGAACATTGTCTGACTCGCCGCCACCTGCACACATCTATCAACCGCAATGACATGTGTGCTAAGCGCTGCATCCCATTGAACCGACAACTCAGCGTTTTGTTGGCGCTCTTGCCCATTGTCTATGAAATGATTGAGCGCTAGAACTTTCGTAAGGTAACCATCAGCATTTGCGCTGACAGCAATTACTTTATATTTAGTGTGACCAGCTAGCGAATCGCTATACGCAAACACAACTTTGGACGTCGCGCGCTCAACCACCATGCTTACATCTTTAAATATCAAATCGAACTCGGCCGATACGCGACCGCTGCCGTTTTCGCTTAATATCTCTTGAGCGCGTTTAGATACACCTTCGAATTGCTCAATACCTGACTGCGTTTGACTGCTAACGCAAGCAATAACTGCAATCAGGCACGAGCTTAAGATCATCAATCGAGGTTAAGCCAAATCGACTTGCTTTCGGTATAAGTTTCGAGGGCATGTGCGCCGAGTTCGCGGCCGTAGCCTGACTCGCCAAATCCGCCAAAGGACATACTTGGATCGTACATGTTGTAAGTATTTACCCAAACTGTGCCAGCGCGTAATTGCTTGGCGAAGTTGAGTGCGCGCGCGATGTCGCGAGTGAAAACACCGGCCGCCAAACCGTAGCGCGAATTATGCGCGATTTCTAAAGCATGGGCTTCGTCGTCGAAAGGAATTACTGCTACAACAGGTCCGAAGATTTCTTCTTGCGCCAGAGCAGAATCAGGATCTACATCGGCGAACACGGTTGCCTCGATATAGTAACCCTTGCCGCCACCAACTTTGTCGCGTAATGAATTGCCGCCGGCAACTAAACGCGCTCCGTCTGATTTGGCCTGCTCGATAGCTGCCAATACTTTATCGTACTGCGCTGCGTTACACACCGGACCCATGCGCGTGCCTTCTGCTGTAGGATGTCCGACTGTGGTCTTGCCGGCGATTGCTGCTAAGCCTTCAACGAACTCGTCGTATATTTCGCGCTGCACCAAAACCCGTGAGCCTGCTGCACAAACTTCACCTTTGTTATAGAAAATTCCGGATGCCGCGCCGCGAATTGCTGCTTTTAAATTTGCGTCGGCAAAAACGATGTTCGGAGATTTTCCGCCGAGCTCGAGTGTCACCCGTGTCAGGCTATCTGCACATTCGTGCTGAATTAATTTGCCAACTTTTGAACTGCCAGTAAAAGAAACTTTATCGACATCGGGATGCTGCACTAATTTCATGCCGACATCAGGGCCGGTGCCGGTGACGACATTAAGTACGCCGTCTGGTAAACCAGCTTCGCTTCCGAGTTGAGACAACCACAGTGAAGTGTGCGACGTGAACTCACTTGGCTTTAAGACAATCGTATTACCGCATGCAAGGGCTGGTGCGATCTTCCAGGCAGCCATGAGGGCCGGGAAATTCCAGGGAGTAATGAACGCACATACACCAACTGGGACACGCATGTTCAACCCCATGTTGTTACCAGGTAAATCAACCACGTCGCCAGTCACCTTGGTCACCCAGCCCGCGTAATAACGGAAAATCTCGGCAACTATCGGTAGTTCTATTTTTCCCGCATCAAATGGGGTTTTACCGGCGTCTAATATCTCGCACTCTGCCAATTTGGCGCGATTTTCGTCGATTAACTCAGCAAAGCGCCATAATATCTTAGCACGCTTAGCCGGCATCATATTTGACCATTTTGGGTTGTCAAATGCAGATTTAGCTGCCGAAACGGCAGAATTTACATCATTTTCGTCGCCAGCAGGAATTTGCGCAAAAACCTCTTCGGTGGCAGGGTTTACGCAGTCTATTAGGCTTGTAGAGGATGATGGCGTCCAGCTTCCGTTGATGAAATGCTGAACAGGAGGTAAGTTTTCGTTGGAAGTCAAAATTATTAGGAGAAAGGGGTCTAGTCGGCCTATATGATAGCCGATTGTAAGCACAGTAAACAAATTGTTCAGATGACTGACGATTCCCTCAATAATAATCAGCCGAATGTAGCGATTTTGATCGGAGAAGAATTTTTCCGCAAACGCACATCCGACTCTTGTACCGCCTTGGCTGTAAATCCAATGGCGTTTAGCTACTCAGACACCCTCTTGGACGAGCTGGTGGCTGCTAACCCTATTGGCATAGTGGTAGACCTCGAGGACGAAAGCTTTAGTGGGTTGTCGGTGGTAGCAGCAATTCGCGCCACCCCAGAATTGGCCGACGTGCCATACGTCGCCTATGCCGCGTTCGACCGCGAGGACATCATCGTTAGCGCAGAAGCACTAGGCCTAAACCTTGTAATGCGCTCTGTTTACGCAGCTGATCTAGTAAAGTTAATTCAAGAGTTCTTGCCTGCAGAAGAAGAGTCTACGGGCTAGCAGATTCAACTCTTGCGCAAATATACTTTTTAGGGTACAATATACGACCGTAAAAGGCACTTTTCGTGCTTTTTTGTCTCAAAACAAGAAATAACCAATGGTTAAACTCTACATTAAGCCAAGCTGTAAGGTTTGTCAGAAAGCTGCTAAGTACCTTAAAAAGAAGAAAATCGACTTCGAAGAACTCGATATTTTAGTCAGCCCACCCGCAAAAAAGTTGCTTGAAAAAGCAGTTGATGCTAATAATCCTAAGTCAGCATTCAATACTAAGTCAAAGGGATACAAAGAGCACGGCATTGCCGAAGCTACTTTTAACACCAAGAAAGAAGTTGTAGATCTTCTGCGCTCAAATCCAGATATGATTCGTCGTCCTCTTTTGGCGCGTAACGAAAAAGCTATCCTGGGGTTTGACGAAGCTGATTACGCAACCTTCTTGCGCTAAGCAAATCACTTAATCAACCGACTGCGTTATGCGCAGTCGGTTTTTTTATACACTATTGTTATGTCTAGCAAGCAAGCTCCAAAGATTAGATTGTCGCCTGGTGTTGAAGCGCATCACGAGTCAGACTCAGTAGCGATAGAAGAGCCGTTGGCGATCAAAGTTAATGGCATGCATTTTGCTACCTTGATGCGCAGCCCTGGTCGCGAGCACGATTTGGCAGCAGGTTTTTTGGCTTCTGAGTCAGCGATAGATGGCAATGACGAAATAGCCGCCTTCAAAGAATGTGCTACACAAAACACAGTAAATATTGCACTTGCTGATGGCGTAGATTTCTCTATGAATAAGTCACGTAATTTTGTTGTAGGTTCATCATGCGGAGTTTGTGGGTCGCAGTCCATAGAAGATTTGCAACGCGAATTGAATTCGAGTGCTGTTATGCAACTCAAAGAGATAAATATACAATCGCTACTAGATGCCTTAGATAAAATGCGTGACAGTCAGCAGCTATTCCGCGCCACAGCAGGCACCCACGGCGTTGCATTATTTGACTTAAACAAGCAGTTAATAATTGATCTTGCCGAAGATGTTGGGCGGCATAATGCCGTCGATAAAGTGATTGGCAAGCAGTTGCTTGAAGGTAATTACCCGCTACAGCAACCTATAGTTTTACTGCTTAGCGGCCGGGTTTCCTTCGATATGGTACAGAAGGCTGCTCGTGCTAACATCGGCGCCATTTGTGCCGTAGGAATGCCAACAAGCCTGGCAATAGAAAGCGCCCAGGCAGTTGGAATGAAGCTTTACGCTTGGGCGCGCAAAGGTAGCGTGTGCCTTTATTAGTTAGTCTAGAATCTCAACGCCAGCGATTTCGTCGAGACACCAATCAACGCGGATTTCTTCAGCAAGGTTGTAAAGTAACCCAGTGCGCTGAATAGGATTTACCAATAGCCCGCCCTTGAGTTGTTTGCCATTGGCAAAGATTAACAAGACAGTATCATGCTTAGAGGCGATGACTAGGTTGTTTAGGATGGAGCCCTCTTCAGGAAGATTTGCTTCGGGTACGCGTTGGACCATATTAAAGTTCTACAGTTTGTAATTCGGAGAGAGTGAAGTCAGTTGCGAATTCGCGAGAGACATCAATTAAGCGTCCTTTTTCTTGGCGTTCGAAAAAGGTAATGGCGCCGAGTTCGCGGCGACCGTCTTTGAAAATTAGGCGCACCTGAGGGAGAGTAGTGCCAGATTTGATTAACTCGACCAGCTCATTGCGAGTTGGCAAGTCGTTGTTGTTTACGGGTTTAACCATAGGGGAAAATGTTTATGCAGACTCTTAAGATGTTTGGAGTTCAAGAACGCCAGACGATAACAAAAAAGATGACCAAGTTTCGAATGGAGACTCGGACGAAGACGCGAGGGAACGTAAGTCGGGCAGCGATTGGAATTCGCCAGCCATAGCATCTGTTTCGCGGATCGAAACATTTAGCTGAGAAGCGTCGAGGCTATATACCAGACCAAGATGGACTGCGCCGACAGCAGATGTGTCGTCGTTGATAATGCCTACTGGAGTGAGGGGAAGAGTTGCATTTTGCGGAAGAATAAGTTCTTCGTGCAATTCGCGTTGGCAAGCATTTGCAAAAATGTCGCCAGCGCTTTGGTCGCATGGGTTAATGTGTCCACCAACACCAATGCTTTTTTTGCCATGTAGTCGTTTTTCGCCTTGGGTAGACAAGCGCGTTAAGCACAGCACTTTGTCGTCTTGGCAGATTGCAACATATGGGATAGGCTGCTTGAATTCAGGGTGTGTTTCGGCGTAGCGACGCTCAATGAAGAAACCTTCATGGCGTGCAGGACCAAGGAACTGCGACTCGAGCTGATCAGCTTCGAGAGCGAGAAAACCATTTGGTGTAGCCTCTGGA
>JACKQG010007452.1_pt1 | contig 11014 bp, 6 predicted proteins | sample 8237621 | NCBI WGS metagenome assembly JACKQG01 (sample SAMN15677084, study PRJNA649215) | marine metagenome | biome: marine; feature: Black Sea; material: saline water; isolation source: suspended particulate matter (SPM) from the Black Sea western gyre | collected 2013-06-09/2013-06-10 | depth... | reverse complement strand
AATGGCCTGCGCGCAGCATGGCTGCTTGACCCCCGTGCCCAGCAGCACCGGCTAGGCACGCCGCTGAAGTCGCGCATTCTGTTCCACAACGCCGGGAAGAACTCCGTGGTGTTCCGCGTGCTGACGTGGAATCAATCCGGCAGCCACAAGGCGCGTGATGCGAAGGGCGCTGAAATCAAGATCATATCGATAGACTGGACAACAATTGCGCAGATCGTCGCGTGCCGTCTCGCACCCGGCGAATTCACAGAAGTAACCGGGGCCGGCATCGGTGTTGGTGCAAACAAAGATGATGAGGATTGGCGCGGGACGCGCGTCGGCGCGTGGATCGAGGCGAAGGAGGGCGACGAATTGACGTTCACTCCTGCTCCGGTGTCGGCGGACGGGAACGACGGCCGCGCGGGAGTGCTCGGCGAGCCATGGTGGCTGGCGTTTGTCACGAATCGTCTCAATCGCGACGCACCGCTGCCCGCTGACGCCGCCGAGCGCAAGCGACTCCTCGACCGCGCAGTGCGCGACCTTTTCGGCACGGCACCGACACCGGAAGAGGCCGCGACTTTTGTCGCGGACCGAGCGCCTGATGCGATGGGTGCACTGGCGAAACGTCTCGCTCAACGCTCGGGCACCACGCCGCTTACCGGCACCCTGCAGTCGGGTGAAACGAAGTTCCGTGTCCTTCCTGTCGACCCCGAGGCTGCGAAGAAGCCTCGCGTCGCGACCGGCCCGGGACGCTATGCCCTCATCGTACCACACAACGCCTGCTTGCGGTGCAGCGATAACGGCGGGCGATAGCTCTGCTAGCGGCCTGGACTTGAATTGACTTGCGGCGAATGATTTCTTGGCTTGTTGTCACGCGCGAGGGATTGTCGTCAGAAGCAGGATGCTTTTCTTCTCGCTTCTTGCATGGAGGTCCCTCGATGTCAGTTTCGTTATTGGATGAAGTGCGCGGTGCGGAGTTTGGTGATCGAAGGTTGACGAAGAGACTGGGTAAGGTGGTGGAAGAACTCGGCGCGAAGCCGACCATGAGTGTGCCGGCCGCCACGCATGGCCGAGCTGAAATGGAAGCCGCCTATCGCTTCTTTGATAATCCCAAAGTAACGCCTGAGAGAATCTTGCAGCCTCATATTGAGGCAACGCGAGAGAGGATCTCGCAAGCCGACGTCGTGCTGTTGGTTCAAGACACCACCGAACTCGATTTGACTCGTCCCAAGCAGCAGGTCCAAGGTGCAGGTCCGATCGAATGCGACAGTCGGCGCGGAGCTTTCTTTCATCCCTTGGTGGCCTTTGACGCGGGCGGCTTGCCGCTGGGAGTGGCGTGGCAAAAAAGCTGGGCTCGTGACAAGATTGAAACGGAATTCACCGCGAAGGAAAAACAACAGCAGCGGCGAAAGACACCCATCGAGGACAAGGAAAGCATCCGCTGGATCGAAGGCATCCGTGCGGCTCGCGAAGTCGCCGAAGCGTGTCCGCAGGCGACTTGTGTTGGCGTGGCGGACAGCGAATCCGATATCTACGAACTGTTCTCCGAACCGCGTGCGACCAGGCATGGCCAAGTGCACTTGTTGGTCCGAGCTTGCCAGAACCGTAGCACAACGGGCCCCTACCAGAACTGGCTGGAAGCGGCTCGCGCCACTTCGTGCTTGTTTCGATGCAGCGTCAACGTGAGTGCTCGCGTCGCGAAAATCGAGGGCGATACACGCAAACGTCGCGAGAGTCGTGACGCACGCATCGCCGAAGTCGAAGTCCGAGCGACCACCGTCACCTTGCGTCCACCTTATCGCCCTGATCGCAAACTTCCCGAAGTCACCGTGAACGTGGTACTCGTCGAAGAAACGAATCCGCCGGACGGCGTGACGCCGATTCAGTGGCTGCTCATTACGACACTACCCATCGACGACCTGGAACAGGTGCAGCAAATTGTTTCGTACTACTCCATTCGCTGGCAAATTGAGATCTACTTCCGAACCGTGAAGTCCGGCTGCCGCATCGAGAACCGGCAATTCGAATCGTTGGATCGACTTTTGAATTGTCTGGCGGTCTATTCGATCGTCGCCTGGAAGATCATGTACTTGTGTCGTCTTGGCCGCGAGTGCCCGGACCTCGACTGCGAAATCATCTTCGAACCGAGCGAATGGAAATCGGTTTACATGACGGTCCGCAATGAGGAGCCACCGTCAACACCACCGACTTTGAATGAGATGATCCGCATGATTGCAACGCTTGGCGGCTACGTGAACCGGCGTTCGACGCAGCCTGGTCCGCAGACACTCTGGCTGGGCCTGCAACGAGTCCACGACCTGTCCACCGCCTGGGATACCTTCGGTCCCGAACAACCAAAATTTTTTGGGCCATGAGTTGTGTGGTACGATGAGACGCTATGCCCTGGGCGACAACGTGCGCCTCGTCATCGTGCGGAAGCCCGATGGCGACCGCCGCGTGAACCAGGCAAGCATCAGATTCTTCTCATCCGACCCAAAGTCCGAGCCGCCCGGCAAGCCCCACGAAATCAAGCTGCCCGACGGCTATCTCACATGGGCCATCGCGTGGGAACGTGGCTCGACGATGCTGTGGGTTGCCGAGAAGGGCGTCTTGCGCAGCTACGACTTCACGAATCCGGCGAATGTGAAGGAAACGCGAATCGAGCCCGCGGATATCACCAACGTGCCCGAGCCGCTCCGCGAGGCGCTGCGCGCGGCGATCAAAGGCGGCAGCAATGCCGGCACGCAGCCCGCCGCGACGCCCGCGGCTGCCGGGGCGAAGGCACTTCCTTAGCGGAAGCTCTTGCCAACAACGAGTATTCGGCCGTCGCCCTGCAGTCGGGCGATTAGGTGAAGCCGTCGAAAACCGAATCGGGTGGGCAGCCACACCGTCGCCGCTACAGCACCAAAGCAAGAAAACGAATAGGCCGACGGTTCTCGTCGGCTTATTCGTCTGTAACCGTTTGACGATCAGATCAACTTCACGTCTTCTGCCCTTGGACCTTTGGGGCCGCGTCCTTCGTCGAACGACACCCGCTGCCCTTCCTGGAGTTCTTCAAATTGCACCTCGACCAAAGCCGAATGGTGGAAGAAGATGTCCTTGCCGCCACCCATGTCGATAAACCCGAAACCCCTGTCCGTCAGTCGCTTGATGGTACCTTCTGCCATTTCGCCCAATTCCTATGCTGTAAGAGTGTCTCAACGGTGTTGCCCGAAACCAACACGTTCGAGCCACTCCACCGATAGGAGGTGATTGTATCGTGGGGCTGGGGCACTGCAATCGGTACGCATGGAGTTTTGGATCGACTACGTAGACTTTGCATGCTATGACGAGGCAATGCATTTGCCCCAAAGTCCGTCGAGCACCTAACCGATTTATCCAATATTCATTTTCTCACACGTCCCACAAGCATCATCTGAAAAGGACGGCATCATGGACAGCTCAAACCATGGCGATCTTCCAACGCTCCACGCAGACACCGAGAGTCTCCAAAGACAACTTGAGCAGTGGTTCCGGCAAGTGAAAACGAACGCATCTCGCCGTGACGATCGGGCCGACAGAAAGCATGATGCCGCGATGGTGATCAGAGGAAAATAGCACCGGAGCCTATAGCAGCGGCAGCCGCCTGTCAGCCAGCCGCACCCCCCGCGGCGACGCTTTGTGCTTGCGGCGATTGCCTCGTGAGTATCTCCGGCAAGATTTGCAGTGAGCACAAATTCCACCTGGCGAATCGGTCGCTCGACCGGAGGCAACCAGCGTCGGAGGATTCGCGGAATTCTGCTAGAGCTTGACTTGGCTCACCTCGCCCGCGCAGACAGATCGAAGTAGTCTCATGTTGCCGTTGGGGAAGAAATCAATTCTGTGATGGCCGAATCCCCGAGGCGTTGTATCGTCGGAACTGACCGCCTCTGTAGTGATTCACCATGTCGGCCGAAACTCTTGGCGAGTTCCGCTAAAGGTATATTTCTATCTGCCGTTCGCCTAAGAACTCGTGTTCCATCAATGGTCGAACTCGCGGTGCGTGGAATTACGAGGCGTTTGTCGCAAGACGAACGTGAGGCTCCAGTTGAGTTGGCAAGCCGGCTGTGCGTTTACAGCGGTGCAGATCGACTCTATGCTGAGGTCTCGTACCTCTCGGCGGCAGCGGCGACTGGACCGTAAGAAACGACGTGCCCCGCAAGCTGGGAGCTTGCGCCACGGCATGACAGCGAGTCTTGTGTCGGCATATTGAGCTGGACGTTGATTTGTCTAAACGGAGGTTGATGAAGTACGGAGTGGTTTTTTCTACCGGATGTGCCGGGCCTGCGAGGTCGCACGATGACGGATTCTCCAAACGACCAAGACGACATGTCACAGCTTCCGCTCCAAGAATGGGTGGATGGTTTGGCCGATCAGTTCGAAGCGGCCTGGGCTCCTACCACGTCCCTCGCGGCAATCGCCGAATTCCTCGGGGATGCGAGCGGCCAGCGACGCCGGTTGCTGCTCGATGAACTGGTCAAGATCGACTTCGAGTGTCGTTGGCAGGCCGGTCAACAACGCCACTTGGACGACTACGCACTGGAATTGCCCGAGCTGATCGGCTCGGACGGCACGTTGCCCGACGAACTCGTGCTCGCCGCCCAGTCCGTTGCGCGGCGATATGGCGGGGAAGCTTCACTGAGCAACGCGGCCGGACTGGTGCAACCTTCATTCGCCGAGGCTGGAGCGAGGATTCGTTGCCCCCATTGCGGTCAGCCAGTGCAAGTGGTCCAGGTCCAGGTGCCAGAGATCACATGTGCAGGCTGCGGAAGCACGTTCCAGGTGCAGCCTGAATCGCCCGGCAAGGAACAACCGTTGCAATTGCCGCGCACGCTGGGCAAGTTCCAACTACTCGAAGTCCTGGGCAGCGGAGCATTCGGCACCGTGTACAAGGCGCGCGATGCAGAACTGGGAAGGACCGTGGCGCTCAAGCTGCCGCGCACGGGCTATTTCCAGTCCGAGGAAGGGCGTCAGCGATTCCTGCACGAGGCCCGCAGTGCTGCACGGCTGCGGCACCCATGCGTCGTGCAGGTTCACGAAATCGCACACGAGGGCGATTTGACGTACATCGTCAGTGATTACATCGAGGGCGTTACCCTTGCGGACCATTCGCGCGAAGGCGGAGTCTCGCACCGCCAAGCCGCAGAATTGCTCGCCGAGATTGCCGATGCCCTGCAGCACGCCCATGACGAAGGCGTGATCCACCGTGACGTCAAACCTACTAACGTTCTGATGGACACCCAGGATCGACCGCACGTGACCGACTTCGGCTTGGCTCGGGACGAGGTGGGCGAAGCAGTGATCACGCTGGAGGGGCAGGTGCTCGGAACGCCCGCCTATATGTCGCCCGAGCAGGCCGAAGGCCGTGCCAACGAGGTGGATCCGCGCAGCGATGTGTACAGCCTGGGAGTCGTGTTCTACGAGCTATTGACCGGCGAGCGCCCGTTTCGCGGCAATCAGCGGATGCTATTGCATCAGGTACTGTACGACGAGCCCCGGCCACCGCGCCGGCTGAACGACCGAATTCCGCGAGACCTGGAGACGATTTGCCTGAAGGCGATGGCCAAGGCTCCGGCCCGACGCTACGTCGGGGCTGGCGCGTTGGCTGGCGACCTGCGCCGTTTTCTCCGTGGCGAACCGATTCAGGCTCGGCCCGTCCATCGAATCGAACGGGCCTGGCGATGGTGCAAGCGAAATCCCGTGGTCGCGGGGCTCAGTGCGGCCGTTGTCGTGGTGCTGCTGCTTGGTATTGTTGTGGCCGGTTCCTTCGCCGTCTCCGCCAATCGGAATGCGACGACTGCCCGATTGGAAAGAGATCGAGCCGACGAACACGCTCGTGGCCTCCGAATCGAGCAATCTCGCACCGAAGAGCAAAGGAAGAAGGCGGTCGAAGCGCGGGGCGATGCGGAGAACGCACGCGATGAAGCGATCAAGCAGCGGGATCGCGCGGCATATAACCTGGGCCGCCATTACTGGGACGTCGCCGTCGCACGGCGAGATACATACGACGATCCCGTCGCCGCCAGCCATTACTTCACGATGGCCGCGGCCGAATTCGCCAGGTCGCCGGTGGATTCGAGGAACGCTCAGTTGATGGCGGATTCGTTGATCGGCCGCTTGGCCCTGGAACATGTTCTGCCTCATGGAGGGGAGGTTCGCGGCGCCGTTTACGGTGCCGGTGGGAGCCGGATCTTGAGTTGGGGCGGCGAAGGCGATACCGAATCCGTGCGGCTGTGGGATGCGAAGTCAGGCGAGTTACTCGTCAGCCTCAGCGATCTTCCGGGGAAGACCGACGGGGCGATTCTCAACTCGGACGCGAATCGTGTCGTGACCTGGGGGTTTCACAGCGTCGGACAGTTGTGGAACGCGCAAACGGGGGAATTAATCTGGAGATACGAGGAGCAGGACTGTATTGGCGGAGTACGTTTCGACAAGGACGAACGCCGCATCCTGGGATGGGGCAGAGACGGAAGCGCCTGGCTGTGGGACTTGGAAACCGGCAAGACCTCGGTCGAGTTCCCACACGAAGACGTGGATGACCATGTATTCGATGAATTCTCTCTTCGAAGCCGAGAGGTCAAGCGTTCCGCCTATGTCGACGGTGCCATCTTCGACCGCCAGGGGAACCGTGTGGTAAGCTGGGCCGACGATGGTACGGCTCGCATGTGGGATGCCGCGACCGGTGCCAAGCTGTTCGAATTCCGACACGACGACATCACGTCCCCAAAGTTCCCGCCTGGGATACATCCCTCCCAGATACGGGATAACCCACCGACCGAGTATGAGAGTCGTCGGGCAGAAGTGACCGGCGCCGAATTCAGCCAGGACGGATCCCGCGTGTTGACTTGGAGCAACGACCGTACCGCCCGGGTGTGGGACACGGCCAGTGGCGCGCAACTCGTCCAGTTCAACCACGACGATTGGGTTAGCGGAGCCACATTCGACAGACAGGGGCGGCGCGTCCTGAGTTGGTGCAACGGCGGCCCGACTCGGCTGTGGGACGTGGATACCGGAAAAGAACTGATTGAATTCAAACAGGCGTGGGGCCGCGCGGTCTTCACCCGAGATGAAAGTCGTGTGCTGAGTCGGAGCCACGACAAAACGGCACGTGTTTGGGACACGGAAACAGGTGAGGTTCTGAACGAATTCAAACAGGCGGTCGGCGGTGTGGCGCTAAGCCGGAACGAAGATCGCGTCCTGACGTTATCCGGACAGGGCACGGCGGCGCTATTGGATGCCGCCACGGGCCAGGCAATCGGCCTATTCCAATATGAAGACGTCTTGTTTTACGATCCCGTCCTTCATCCGGACGGCGACCAGATTCTGAGCTGGAACGGCGACTCGGCCATGGCTTGGACCATACCAGCGGCGAAGCGACTCATCGACTTTGAACACGGGCCCCCGGTGGAAGGGGCTCTGCTGAATCAGGACGAGAGCCGCCTGCTGACCTGGAGTGATGGGGGCGAAGTTCGCTGGTGGGATATGCAGACGGAACAGATGCTCACGACGTTCACAAACCGCCCCGTAATGGATCACAGCGGGAGCCGAATGCTTGTCTGGAACGGCGACACCGCCAAGTTGCTTGATGCCATGACCGGTGAGACGATCAGTGAATTGAAACACGACGACGCAGTGCAAGGGGCGGTGCTAAGCCCCGACGCAAGCCGTGTTCTGAGTTGGGGAATCGCAGGCGGACGTTTATGGGACGCCCAAACGGGCAAGCTGCTGGTCGAGCACAGCCGTTTCAGTTCCCACGCAAGATTCAGCTCAGATTCAAGCCGCGTTTTGAGTTGGAGACGTCGGTCCGCGCCGTTTCCCGCTGAGTGGAAAAGCCTGCTAGCAGCATGGGACGCAAAAACAGGTGAGACTCTCTGCGAATGCGAACTTGACGGCGACATTCGTGGCGCGGAGTTTAGCCCGGATGGCAGACATGTCCTCGCGTGGGGCCAACCCCCGATTCAAACGAGTCATCCCGATGAAGAAGGCGGCTTCTGGGTGTGGGATACGGCCACGGGCCTGTTGAAGGTCGAGACTGATACCGGCGCGGTGGACGGTGCTAAGTTCAATGCCGATGCCAGTCGTGTCTGGACCTGGGGTGACTGGGTCGATTTCGAACAAGGGCCAGCCTCAGATGTCATCTCCTGGATGACGTTGTGGGATACTGCCACGAATAACGAACTCGACACCATACATTACGACGCCAGCATTACCGGCCCATTGTTCAACCGAGACAGGAGCCGCATCTTGAGTTGGCGTTGGGGCAAGGAGGAAAACTGGAGCGACCACTTGAGATTATTGGATGCCGGGACCGGCGAAACGTTGGTCGACTTCAGAGGTTGCGGTCGAGTTTCCGATGCCGCCTTCAACTCCGACGAAAGCCATATCTTGAGCTGGGACGGCGACGCGGCACGTTTGTGGGAAGCGAAGACAGGCAGCGTGGTCTTCGAGCACGAATACACCGGTCACTCGTTCGGCGCAACGTTCGACGGCCACGGAAGTCGCATCCTGTGTTGGAACGATAACGCGGCGCGGTTGCTGGACGCCAAGACGGGTGAAACACTCATTGTGTTCGAACACGGCGATAAGGTACTCGGCGCACGGTTCAGCAGGGACGAGAGCCACATTCTGACTTGGGGCGAGGACGGCCTGGTACGGTGGTGGGACGTAAGCACCGACTACGCTTGGCCGCGCGAGTTCCTTCTGCTGCGTCTGCAGGTTCGTACGAAGACTCAGCTTGACAGGCTGGACGAAGTCAAGCCGCTTTCTTACAACGAGTGGCTGAAGCGCAAACGACAGTACGACGAAATTAGGTCGGAGCAAGTCGAACCGAACCAATAACGGTTCATAGAAACGAAGACAGCAACATTTCTATCCGAGTCCCACGTTTCCATGAATGACTGCCGGGACAGCCAGAAAAGAGAATGCGGCGATGAGCCCCCTCGAAATGACCGACTTGGACATGCCGAGGCAAACGACTACCGTCAGTTGCTGGCTCGCGCCGCTGGGTTCGCAGGTGGTGGAAGGCGACCGCCTAATAGAGCTGCTAGCCGGCGAAGTCGTCGTTGATCTCGCAGCACCGGCAACAGGTAGACTCGCCGCAAAACAAGTCGCCGCGGGTGATTCAGTCACGCCTGGGCAAGTGTTGGCCGTGATCCAAACTGACGACGAGCCAAGTCGCGAATGATACCCCAGTCCCGATGCGCAATGAAAAACCGGCGCGACCCGAAGGCCGGCCGGTCAGTGGAGGCGAAGGGAGTCGAACCCTCGACCTCAGCATTGCGAACGCTGCGCTCTCCCAACTGAGCTACGCCCCCGAACGGTTCCCGGTGTTATCCGGGGAGATATAAGGTATCTCGGTGTGTGTGGATTGTCCAGGCCACCAAACGGGGCCAGAATGACCAATGACCAAGCACCAATGACCAATGACCAATGTTCGTCTCCCGGTCACGGGTGCTTGGTCATTGGTCATTTCCCCCTCAGGGCTCCATTCCCAAGCTTCTCCAGTATGCGGATTGCTGGGACTTTATGCCCAACTCGTCCGTGATCGCTCGCCAACGCTCTGCGGCCGCCTCAAGACACTCTGCAGGTGTCTCCTCGCCCCGAATCGCCCGGTGAACTGCTTCGTCCAGGGCCGCCAGGTAGCGGGTGCGGCCGGGGATACGCGGTGAACACACACCAAGGGGACGCCGGTGGGCCTGCTGTATCAGTTCCCCATAATCGCGGGCCATCGCGGACTCGAAATCCTGGTCGATCCACGCCCCGGCCGATTGCATCTGGCTGGTCCGATACAAAGTCGTATCCGGACTTCGCGGCGAAATAGCGGTACTCCATTCCGTGCCGGACAGTCGCAGCAGCAGGTCCAATGCCGCTTGCGGCTTGCGTGACGACTTGGTCAACGATCCGAGGCGCCCGGCAACGCCCAGCAACGTGACGTGGCCGGTCTCCGACTCCTCGCGCATCCGCCACTCGGCGTCATCGGGTTCGTACACGTCAGTGGATGGTGGCAATTCCGCGATGCCGATGGAAAGGGGCTCGCGATTGTCTGCTTCGACGTTAGCACCGTCGCCTTCGGCACGACTGGGCCAAGTCAAGGCCATGGCGCAGTGTCCGGCCAGAAGTTCACGACGCACGTCGGCCGGCGAATATTGGATGGCTTCCGCGGGACCGAGTTCGGCAGCAGCGACCAATTCCTCCAACGCTCGAACGAACGGCGGAGCGGCAATTCGTGGGTCCATTGTGTTCAAGTCGAAAAGCACCGACAGGTAGTTGCGGTGGCGCGCGTAGACGCTCGATCTGGCCAGCAGCACCTGCCCAGCCCAGCCGGGTCCAAGCGGCTCGATTGCACCGTGCCAAGGCCAGCCTTCTGACGGTGCCGATTCACCGAGATTCTCGCGGCGGGAGAGGCGGACGGCCAACTGCTGGTACTCCGCCCATGACGTTGGCGCCGCGACGCCAAGAGAATCGAATAGATCTCGGCGGTAGAAAAGAATGAATGTCGGCGAACCGAGCGGCACCGCGTACACCCGCTCGCCCCAGACGATATCCCGTTGTCGAATCAATTCGAAGATGTCCCGTCGAGCCAATCTTGGACGGGTCGTCCCTTCGGTATCCGCGCGTCGGTCGTTCACGATTTCGTCGGGAATAGGAACGATCAAATCGCGTTCGGCCAATTCGCCGATCAGACCGTTCGGATAGATGATCGCGTCAGCCGCCAGTCGGTGTAAGCGGCTATCGAGGATGTCGTCAGTCGTTTTCTCTAGCACCTCGATTTCGGTCTCAGCCCGTGCCCGCCACTCGCGATCGATTGCTTCGGCCAATCGGGCGTCGTCTACGACGATCAACCGCAACGGAACGGCCGGCTTCGAGGGTTCGGTCGGCGGCGACGGCCCGTCATCGGCGGTCGGGCAGCCGCACACCCAAGTCAGGAGAGGGGGTCCCCCCCGAAGCAGGCGTCCCCCCCGGACCCGCCCGGTGTTGTCAGGGGGGGGAGGGGGGGCGGGACGTGGGGGGCTGCAAA
>JACKQG010007451.1_pt1 | contig 11015 bp, 10 predicted proteins | sample 8237621 | NCBI WGS metagenome assembly JACKQG01 (sample SAMN15677084, study PRJNA649215) | marine metagenome | biome: marine; feature: Black Sea; material: saline water; isolation source: suspended particulate matter (SPM) from the Black Sea western gyre | collected 2013-06-09/2013-06-10 | depth... | reverse complement strand
ACATTTTTTTTCATATTGAAATTACTGATTCATTAAACCTACATGTTATGAAATTTTTAATCAATTGCAATTGATAAATATAAACCTTACACAAGCTTTTTTAGTTAAGATAAAGAAAATAAAAAATTCAAATTAATTTTTCTTTTTAAATCTCAATCTATTTATTAAATAATTTTTTGCTCTTAATAAAAAAAATTTAATTTCCAAAATAAAGTCTAGTTTGTCCTCTTCAAAAATATGGTGTGATTTTTCATCTTCAAAATTTTTATTTTGGTTAATTAATTTAAACCAATTTAAAAATGTGGTTTCATTGTTCAATATTTGATGATTTATTTCATTAAAATGAGAACACAATCTAAATTTTAAATTATTTAATTTCCAAGAAGGATGATTTAAATCTTCTAAGAAAAAACTTTTTTTTAATTTTAGATTTTTCAAAAAATTTACTAACATTTTTTTACTTTTATTTTCTTCAAATTTTTCTTTTTCAATAAATGTTTTAGAATAATCTATTGATTCTTTTAATGTATTATGAATATCATCTATAATTTTTTCAGTGCCTTTTTTTTCATCATAAATAAAAGAATTTGTATTATTTAAAAATTTTTTTAATCCGAACTCAAGTTGATTTGAAATAATTACTTTTGTATTTACATATAAAGATTCTATTAAAACTCGCGGCACTCCTTCTCTGTGAGAATTTAACATATGATATTTTGATCTTGCGAGATACTCATATATATTTTCCTCTGGAATAGGAAATAAATCATTTTTTTTAATTACTGGATCTACAATTTTCAAATTTTTGTATTTGTCAGATTTTTTAATATCTTCAATTAGTCTATCTACTTGATTTAGATATTCTACCTCAGTTATTTCTAAACCTAATGCTTTTCCTTTTCCTACTTTTTCATTTCTCAAAGCTAAAAGAACAAAATTATAATTAGGATCTTTATCTAATAAACCTTTGAATATCTTTAATGTTAAGTCTATTTTCTTCAGACTTGAAAATCGACCTACAGAAATAATATCTATATCTTTTTCTTTTTTATTAGATAATTTTATATTTTCAGATAAAAAATTTACACAAGTCAATTCACTTATGCTATTTTTTGGTATTTTTGATAAAAAATGATCATTCTTTTCTGGCCATAAAAAAAAATTCTGCCAATCTTTATATGGCCAGTTAAAAACATTGCTACAATCACCTTGAACATGAACACCAAAAATCCATTCATTATTTTCGTATGCTTTAGTTAATAAATTGTTTACTTTTAAAGATTTTCTTGGCACTCCTCTTAAAATTTCATTATGAGTAAACACTACTATTCCAGGTGAATTATTTGTTTTATTTTTTAATAGAACAGGCATTAATTAAATAATCCTTTTATTATTTTGCTACTCATTTTTTCCTGCATAAAATGAAATGTATTGCCTTCCTCTACCGTCTGATGAGATGTGGTTATGTTTTCTAAATAATTTGTGGATCCTAAAGTGTCTCTTAACACTGCAGAGCGAATCCATGGATCAACAAAACTATAAAGTAAGCGGTAAGTCATTTTATTATCTAATTGAGATGCTACTTTAGGCAATGTGATCTTCGGCAAAAATGCTGCATTAATAATGTCGCCTGTATCAATACCAGAGTTCATAAAAAAACATGTGGCTGAAGGGTAATCCGTTAACATTGTTGACCATAAAAAACCATCTGCTCCTCGTATATCAGGTAAATACCCTGGATGAATGTGCATAAATTGAGTATTTTTAATATCAAAAAAGCCTTCAGGCATGATACCACCACCTGTAAACAAATACATTGATGCGTTTTGTTGATTGATGGTTGATAAGAGTTTTGGGTCTTTCAATGAATCTATTGGTAAAGTGACAATATTGTTAGAATAGTTGTCTAGTGGCTTAAGCTTGACAATTCCTAAAAGAGCACTTTGTTTAATTTTTAAAACTTCCTGAAGTTGCTCAAAAACTTCCAAGCATAATTTTTTTTGGGTCCGGAAGAGATATTGAGGCCAATGATGAATTTTTCGTGATTGTACGGTTGCTGCGTATTTATATCGCAAAAATGAGGGCAAAAATGATCCTACAGTTTTTTTTGTCACAAGATCGCGTTTTGCTATAAGATGAATAATCTTTCTTGGTTTACAACGAAGAGAATAAAGCATTTCAAGATAGGCCCTTGCAATGGGACCTTCATAAAATAGAATATCGATGGGAAGTATTTTATAGCCCTCCCAATCAATTTGGGTAACATCTTTGATTGTATGATTTGTCAATGTCTTGTTGTATAAATTTTTAACAGGAAGATGTTTGAAAAGTTCATCTTGTATGATCTTTAGCTGGTCACGCTCTGTCTGTAAAAAGTTAGGAAGCAAAATATGATCAAAAGCCTTCCAGCAAACATTAATATATTTAGCCTTATGAATTTCTGAAGCACCTTGATGAACAGAGATTAGGACCCGCAAGTAAAGCAAGCTGGCAAAAATTTGTAAGCCTTCCTGACTTAATAGCTTATCACTCGATTTACGACCATTGCTATCGTAAAATGCAAACAGCTTGTATGAAATGTCATACTTCTTACTGAAAAAATCAATTTCATTATTAGTATGCTTGTCAAAATTTTTGCTAGTGACAAGAGCAAGTAAGCGATAAATTGTGGAGTCCTGAGACACCAACAATTTATCTACATTTGTTAGAGACTTTACAAAATGATTTATTTTATCTCTCAAAGATTGAGGTGAGGTCATATGCGAATAAACTTTTGTTGAATTAGTTGCCATATAGTAGCGAAGGTCCAATATAAAACCATCGCTGAAGGAAATGAATAAAATAATAAAAAAATCCCAAAAGCTATAAAATATAAATTAAGTTTCATGTTTCTGAGCTCCTTTGCACTAACAATTTTATTTTGATGAAGAAGAGCTACAAAAATAGTCAGCAGAGTCATCAAAATAGGCAATGGGTTAATACTACTCCCTAACAGTGGAATATAAGCACCAAAGTGAAAAATGGCATCTGGATAAGCTAAGTCTTTAATCCATAAAAAGGAATGACCTGAGATAAAGTCAAGTTCACCCAAAACATTAAATATTGCAATCAAAAAGGGGATGGGAACTAAGGTTAGAAATAATGGTCTTAAGTTATAAAAAGGTGTTACTCCTTTTGCTTTATGTGCTGCCATAAATTTATTATGAGCCTCTTCACCAAAGAAGTTTGATTTTATATCCTCTAATTCAGGTGCTAGTGAAGCTTGAATGTAAGATGCTTTTCTTTGTGAACGTATTAAAAATATATTTACAGGTAGAATAAAAATTTTGAATAACAAAGACAATAAAATAATTGTAATACCCCATCCGAAAAAATGAAGAGAATTAAGAAATAACAAAATTGCTTCTATGCCAATGCATAATAGCCTGAACGGTTCCCACAGGTGAACATATTTGAGTTGTTGAAACGGTTTTGTAAAGTGTACTAAATCAGATTTTAACAAGAGTTGCACCTCAAGATTGTTTTCATTGAATTTTTGGTTACCGGCCTCACCTTCTTGCCAAATTAGCTTGTTTTCTTTAAAAGATAGAGCAGCGTTAATATTACTGACAATCATAACTTTGTGATGACCAATTATGGCTAAAGACTGTCTTGGTGTTATGTTATAAAACGGCACATCATTAAGCCTTTCAATTTCATGCTCACTAACAATATAAGTAGTAACTCCATTATAAAAAGCCGCTAATCCTGAATAATAAAACGGATCCTTAATCTCCTCCTTAATAAGAGTATTGATGTTGTTGGGCGTTGTCTTAAAATTTTTTATCTCAGCGAATACTAAGTTTGGAACAAATATAATTAAAAAAAGTAGCAGAAAAATTTTAATTTTCTTTTTTAATTTATATACAACTCCAAATGGGTTCCTAAATGAAGCAGTATAAGAAAAGATATTATTCAATTTTTTTTCTTGGTAGAAAACTAATTATTAAAGTTTTTTACTGTATAAACAATAGTTGCAAAACATTCAAGAATTGAAGTCATTAATACACTTCATAAACCTAGATCTGTATACACATATGTATTTGTATCATACATAAAGATGACAAAGCTTATCACTTATAATCTAGACAATGATTGAAGAACTGAAACAAGTTTTAATATGCTTTAGCATATATAAATTAGCAAGAAATTTTAGCTGTTTCAAATATAAAATATATGGATATAATAAATTTCTAATAATATGACTAATTAAATTTTTAGATTTATGAAAACTGGTAAAGTACATAGTTATCTAAATTTTATTCGTCATAAATTAAATTATAATCATAAGATCATTAGAAATAAAATCGTTCAAATAATCTATTAGTTGATAAAAATTAAATTTATGAAATCAAAAATTAATACACAATTTTTATTAGATTTGAGTGTAAGCGGATTTTTTGCCCTATTTAGCATGATATTGTTAACTTTTATTATTCCTTTAGGGGCAACTAGGTCATTTTTAGTAGGAGGCTCTAAAGCAGTGACTTTAGTATTTATAGCCTTAAGTATTATATTTTTAATTTCTTGGTATTTTAATAAAAATTTTACATTCAAAAAAAAAATTAATTTTCCTGATTTTAAAGATTTTCTGCTTTTGGCTTTACCAATGTCACCTGTAATTAATTATACTTTAATAAACCCTGAATATCTTACTCCGATCGGTTTGTCTTATATGATTGGAACAACATTGGCTTTTACTTTTATTTTAAGTTTTATTTTACCTGTAATTTTTAGTTACTTTGCGTCTTTCCATATTCTTATGATTTCAGGACTGGCACTATCTTTCACAATTTTATCTATGCCTAAAATATTTGTCGGTCAATTTTTATTTGGCGATTTATTCTTTACACAAGGTATATATTTGATTTTATCGTTTGCTGCAGTTTATTTACTCTATATATTTGATAAGAGGCTAACTTATATATCAGTAATTTTTTTTATGATTATTGGTATAGTGCATAACTATTATAATGGTTATTTAAATATTACAAAAAATAGCAGAACGGAAATTCCAAAATCTGACCGACTTGAAAAATTTTTAAGTAATAAAAATAATGAAATAATTAAAAAAAAAAATATTTATATACTTGTATATGAATCATATGCAAATTTAGAAACTATTGATTATTATGGATTTGATAATACTGAGCAGATGAAGTTTTTAGAAGAGCTTGGTTTTAAAGTTTATCATGGGATATACTCAAATGGTTCGGCATCGGAGTCATCTACTGCTAAAATTCTAGACATAAACGCCGAACTTTATCCACCACATGATGGACCAAAATCTTGGATATATTTACCTTACCTTTCTGGTAATGCTTTCGGCCCAAATATATTTAAATCCAATGGGTATAAAACGATTGGATTATTTCCACACGGTTTCTTTTGGGATCCACCAATTGGTTGGGATGAACATCAACCAAAGGAAATTTCTGGGGATTTTGGTGGCAAAGTTTTAACAAAAAGCATTTTTGAAGGTTATTTTAAACATGACGCATTTACCAATTATTTCACCTATGAAGATTATTTAAAATCTAAAGATGAATATTTAACTTCAAGTAAAAAAAACACACTTTTTTATACCCAAAATAAATTGCCTGGGCACTCACAAAATTCAAATAGATGTGGATCTCATGAAAAAGAAATTCATTTTGAAGGTTTGAAAAAAGCGAACACAGAGATGAAAAACGATGTTTTAAACATAAAGAATAATGATCCAAATTCTATAATAGTGCTTGTAGGAGATCATGGGCCTTATTTAACAAAAAATTGCTCAGGGCTTCAGGATTTTTTTGATACCAGTGAAATAGATAAATACGATATACAGGATAGATATGGCACATTTTTGAGTATCCATTGGCCTAAAGACATTTCAGATGTTGAACATAATATAGTAATGGCCCAAGATATTTTTCCTGCAATACTATCTAAAATTACAAATAACAATAATTTATTTAACGAATTAAAAGTTGAGAGAAAATTTTTTTGGGATTGGGAGATTGATTGGACAGTGAGTGGCATAAACGTCTATAATGGCATTATCAAAGGTGGTAAGGATAATGGTAAGCCACTTTTTGATAAAAGATCCTATAATTTACCTAACTAATTTTATTATAGTAACCATAGCTTGAAAAAAACGTAAATACTGTTAGATTCCAAACGTTAAGAGGTTATAAATGAAAAAAACAATCTTGCTAACCTTTATATTATTTGTGCTTGGTGCTCAGCCCGCGTTTGCTTATATTGATCCAGGTACAGGCAGTTCCATCATAAGTTTAATCGTTGGTTTTTTTGTTGCCATTGGCGTGTTAGTAAAAACCTTTTGGTATAAAATAAAAAGTTTTTTTGGTTTGTCTAAAAGTACAAAAACAGATATCGAAAAAAATTTAAAATAATATCTTTTTTCCTGGTATCAATAATGACAACAATTAAGAAGTATCATAAATGTTTGAAACAAATATTTTGATTCTAGCTGCGGGTTACAATAAAGTCTCAGAAAAACCTTGTAGTTTATGGTCGTTCGGTAATGGAAAAAGTATTCTTGATTGGCAGATTCATGCTTTTGAGACGGTGCTTCCTAAGAGTGAAATCAATATTGCTATTGGCTATAATTATCAAAGAATTACAGCTAATTATCCGAACTACGTTTTTCGACATGTTTTTGATTGGGAAAAAGTAGTGCACTGCATTCCTTTCTTAGCGTAGCAAGTGATTATTCTAAGCATACTTTGGTTATGTATGGAGATACGGTGTTTCATCCCGATACCTTGGCAGAATTTAATGATATAAAAGATGATGTAGTAGTGACAGTAGACAGTGTATGGAAAAGACGTTTTTTAGGACGTTCAAAAGAGGATATTACACTAGCCGAAACTCTGGATGTTCAGCCTTATGGGGAAGTTGAATATACTGGACTTATTAAATTTTCTCCTAGAGTAATGGAATGGATTTTACAAAAGAAGGATAATTATAATTCTACCAGTAGTTTTATTGATCTTTTAAGTGACCTCAGAATTGCAGGATTTAAAATTTCATCATACGATGTGTCTGGCAATTGGGCAGAGATGAACGAACCAACTGATCTTGTTCATTTTATTCTTGGCAGTAAGGCTGAAACACTACGTCGTATTCAACCCAAGCTGACTAAAAGTAAAGTTTGTGATCAAATAACTTGTAATTGGCACTATTGGAAAAGTCATCCTGAAAAAGTGATTAAAGATGTGCAATCAAAGTTTGGGGGTCAGCGTTTAATTGTTCGCTCTAGCTCTGTTGAGGAAGATGGTTGGGAAACAGCACAAGCGGGTGTTTTCGAAAGTATACTGAATGTTGATTCTGATAATATCGAAGCTGTACGTAAAGCTATAGAATACGTATTTTTATCCTATAAAGATCCTACGTCAAACACTCAGGTTCTAATACAGCCATTTGTAACCGATGTAATGATGTCAGGAGTGATATTTACATGCGATATGGTTACTGGAGCACCTTACTACATAATAAATTATGATGATGTTTCTGGTAAAACAGATACAATTACATCTGGAAATGCTAGCAGTTTAAGAACAACAATTTTATTTCGTCATGAAATTAATAATGTCCTAAGCATTGATCCGCGACTGAAAAAAGTAATTGATGCTGTACAAGAACTTGAGCGGTTATTAGGATATAATAAACTAGATATAGAATTTGCTATCGACAAGAATGATCAATGTTTCACATTTCAGATTCGTCCGATCACTGTAAATCATAAACAATATAAGATAGACGACAAAGATTTTGGCTTACACTTGCAAGAAGCTCAACAAAAATTCATTTCTTTGCAAGAAAAGCCACCACATATTTTTGGAAATTATACTATTTTTTCTAGGATGACAGATTGGAATCCAGCAGAAATTATTGGAACTAGACCAAATGCTCTTGCAATAAATTTATACTCTCATCTTATCACTGAAAAAATCTGGGCCAAACAACGTGCAGAATTTGGCTATCGGGATATTCGTCCTGCTCCATTGGTATATAATTTTTGTGCGCAGCCTTATGTGGATTGCCGAGCATCTATAAATTCATTCATTCCTGCAGATTTGACAGAAGATTGTGCTTCGCGTTTGGTAAGTGCTTATCTAGACCTGCTGAGGAAAAATCCTCATCTCCACGATAAATTGGAACTGGAAGTGGTATTTACAATTTGGGTTCCAACATTTAGTGAAGATGCTAAAGAAAGATTCAAAGATCAAAATGTTTCAGCTAAAGATCTTATGGAGCTTGAAAAAGTCCTAAAGAAACTAACGGCAAATGCGCTTGTACGACTGGATAAAGATACTTCCTCTATAGATATACTTTCAAAAAATTTTGAGCTGCTAATGAAATCTGATCTTAAGCCAGTTGATAAAGTTTACCAACTTATTGTGGATTGTAGAAGATTTGGCACTTTGGCATTTGCACATGCGGCCCGTGCTGGTTTTGTGGCAGTAACACTCTTAAAAAGTTTAGTTAAGTTAGGTAATTTATCTCAAGATCGTATGCTTGAGTTTCAAGGATCTATACCAACAGTCGCCAGTGATTTTCAGACTGCGCTTTCTAATAATTTAAGTGTTGATGAACTTGTTAAAAAATTTGGCCACTTAAGGCCTGGAACCTATGATGTAAATCAACTTGCTTATTGGGAAAAACCGAATTTTTATTTCATCAGTAATAATCAAAATAACCTCAAACAAGATGTTGACAGAAATAAATTTGTTTTTAACCAACAGGAGCTCCAGGGATTTCAGGATATTTTGGACGAGCTTTCAATTGAAATTGAAGTTCATGACTTTATTAAATATTTGAAAAAAGCTATACAAGCACGAGAGAGCACTAAATTTGATTTTACTCGTAATTTAAGTGTTGCTTTAGATCTTATGATTAAGTATGGAATTGAAGAATTAGGATTAACACGAGAAGATGTTGGATATCTTACGTTTGATGATATTATAGGAATCCAAACAGACCAGTTAAATAAAAAACAGATTAAAGCTTTTGTTAAATTGAGGAAAACTAATTTTTCAGAAAAGCACCTGGCTAAAATACCTAGTTTTATTTCTGACGAAAAAGATTTTTTTGGATATGAACAAGAAAAATCTGAAGCCAATTTCATTACTAGATTAAACGTTGTTGCAGACCTTTTATTTATTAAATCAAATCAACGCAACGTTATTAAGGGAAAAATCGTTGCCATTCCCAATGCTGACCCAGGATTTGATTGGATCTTTTCTCATAACATCGTAGGATTGGTCACACAATATGGTGGTGCAAATTCACATATGGCTATTCGTTGCGCTGAACTTGGAATTCCAGCAGCCATTGGAATTGGAGACAAACTTTATGAAGGTCTTCATGAGGGACGCCTAATGCTTGACTGTCAGAAAGGACGATTAGAGTATGTTTAAAAAGCGTGTCGGTATAACTCAAAGAGTCATGAAGCATTCTAGCAACAAAGAGGTAATGGATTGCCTTGATATAAATTGGGCAAAACTTTTGGTTCCACTTGAAATTTTGCCTATACCTCTTCCTTTGGTACCAATCAGTTCTGTTAATGACATCTGGAAAACGCTTAAACTTGATGGTTTGATCCTTAGTGGTGGAAATACACTGGCTGATTACGCTGATACGACAGATAAACATGAGAGTATCAGTGTTGAGCGAGATGTTTACGAAAAGGCTTTGCTGAAAGCAGCGTTATCAACTCACACTCCAGTTTTAGGGGTGTGCAGAGGGCTACAAGTTATCAATGTTTACTATCATGGGCAGCTAGAAAAAATAAAAGGTCATGCTGGAACCAGGCATCTTCTGATACCAGAAAATTCTATTAATGGCCTTGAAATTCCCTCAGAGGTTAACAGTTTTCACGATTGTGCTGTACCACGAAAACATCTGGGAAAAAGTCTTATCTCACTTGCTCATGATGCTGAAGATAATATTGAAGCTTTTTATCATCCAAAAGATAAGGTTCTTGGAATTATGTGGCACCCTGAGCGTATATCCATCCCGTTAGATAGCGACTGTAAATTGATTAAAAATCATTTTGGAATATGACCTACTGTTTGATACTTGCAGCTGGTGAGGGAACAAGATTACGACCTTTTACAAACAGCTATCCTAAGGGACTTGTTTCTTTATTAGGTAAACCCTTGGTGTCTCATCAAATTACTAACTTAAAGGCATTAGGCATTCAAAATATTGCAATTGCTACAGGTTATCAGGCTGAAAAATTTTATACTCTTAATTGCGAAACTTTCCATAATAAATTTTTTGATAGCACAAATATGGTTGAAAGCTTATTTGCAGCTCGTTTATTTCTTGAGCGGGCCCAAGGTGATGTTCTTATTTCTTATGGGGATATTGTGTATGAAAAAAAAAACCTTGAAACTATTTTAAAAACTAAAGGCGACATTGTTGTCATGGTAGATGATGGGTGGCTAGACCTATGGTCAGTCCGAAATGAAAATCCGTTAAATGATGCAGAAACTTTAAAATATGGTGGTAATGGTCAAATTATAGAATTAGGAAGAAAGCCTAAATCTCTATCTGATATTGAAGGTCAATATACAGGGTTAATTAAAATTCCATATCATAAAATTGATGACTTTATATCCTTTTATGACCAACTTGATCGTTCTCTTTTACATGAGGGTCGTGCTTTTAAACAAATGTATATGACAACTTTTTTGCAGCTCTTGATTGATGCTGGTTGGATGGTTATGCCTGCTCATGTAAATCATGGATGGCTGGAAGTTGATACAGTTGAGGATTTAAAGCTTTATGAAAAATTGTCAGCAGAAGGAAAACTAGATGCTTTTTGGAAGATTTATGAATAAGATCTTAGAGGAAATAAAAGCAATTTCTGGAGCAATCGGATTTAATTATTTACCCAAAGAAAAACGTCAAGTCACTTTTTATAGTGAAGGAAAAAACTATTGGCCACATCTTCAAGGTTT
>JACKQG010007450.1_pt1 | contig 11016 bp, 4 predicted proteins | sample 8237621 | NCBI WGS metagenome assembly JACKQG01 (sample SAMN15677084, study PRJNA649215) | marine metagenome | biome: marine; feature: Black Sea; material: saline water; isolation source: suspended particulate matter (SPM) from the Black Sea western gyre | collected 2013-06-09/2013-06-10 | depth... | reverse complement strand
CGTCAGATACCAGTTCAATTTCTTCCCGCAATCGTATCAATCCTAATTTTAGTGTGGGGTATTTGGCGGAAGATGCAAGAAGTGGATTGCGATGCAGATATATCTCAAGTGGTCGATAAGAATTAGGCCAGATGTATTAGGTCAGATTTCTTTTTTTAGTTAGAAAACCTTCATTTGGTTAGGCTATTTTTTTTTGAGAATTTATCCACTTTTTGATAAATTATCCACTTTTTGAGAAATTATCCACTTTTCGAGAAATTATCAACTTATTGGGTTGTGCATGCCTTTTTTTGGTTAAGGTCACCTGCTAGAGTTAGGCCCATCTTCTGGTTAGACCCATCTTTTCTCGTAACTGTCTGTGATGATTTGATTCGTGCCACTCAAATCGCAAACCAATTGTGATTGGGCATCTAAATTAACGATTCTTAATTGACTATCTTCAAGTTCCAATGCTACCCCCTTGGAGATGTGCCTAGCAAGTAAAGACCAACTAACTTGTCTGTTCATCTGAGGTGGTGGGGTAAAATTGGTCTCTTCAAACGCCGAAGCGATAGATGCGTGTAAAATCGTTTGAAAGTCAGATAATTCTGTTTCACTATTCTGGGCAGGTAGGCATGAATATTCGAAAGGTTGCTCTCCCTTCTCACAAAGATTGACTCCAATACCAAGAATACATCTCCGTGCCTCCCCTTTCTGTCTCGCTTCAATTAGGCAACCGGCAAGTTTTCCGTTTGATATCCAAACATCGTTTGGCCATCTAAATTCAAGTTGTAATCGGTTGGCGCCTGAGCAGTGAGTCCAATGAGCCGTTGGAAGAGGGAGTCCTGATTGGCAAACAATCGAATCAATAATTGCCATTCCCGCTGCAATCTGGATATCTCCAGCAGCCCAGTTCATGGCAGGTTCAGGCAATACCCAACTTCCAGCAAAATCACCATCAACTTGCGCCCACTCTCTCTCTCGCTGGCCTCTCCCCTCTGTCTGGATTTTTGCAGTTATCATTGTCCCGGCTGGGTGGTTACTGCTAAGCAGAAATGCATTCGTGGAATCAAGTGCCTCATGTCTTTCTATAGGTGAATTCATGAAAGGCCTCCAAGCGCAAAAGCAGGTCAATCGTTCACCATCAGAAAATGTCACTTCATCAGCAATTCGCGTGGCCCAGCCATGTGAACGCCAGTGGCTTTGGAGAGTTTTTCCTCGCGGCGTGGATGAATGTACTACATAGGCAGCCCCGGTTGGTGAGAGGATCTCCCCCGAATTCAATGCCTTCATGAGTGCGTATCCCCAGCCATTTCCTTCACTTGTGTCGAGTAGTGCAGCATCCTCCAATGGGCCGAGGTGGGGTTCGTTTTCCCTCGGGGGTTCGAGGTAGGGTAGGTTCCAGGCAATGAGGTCAAATGGTGCGTGCTCAAGTATATGTGCCGGAAGGTCAAACAGGTCAGGTGATTCCACTCCTCCTTCAGTTGCGAAAAGGTCCACGCCGTTTAATTCAGCATTCTTTCTAGTAGCCGCCACAGCAAAGGGATTTATGTCGCAGCAAAACACTTGGGCGCCGCGCTTCGCGGCGGCGATTGAAACAACGCCAGTGCCACAACCAATTTCCAATATTTTTTGGCCATTTTTGAAGTCAATTTGGTTCAGACAAGAATCGAGTAATCCGCTGTCTTCGCGAGGGGGATAAACAGTGGCCGGCGTAACTACTTGAAATTCAATCCCATCGGCTGAAACCCAGACCTCTTCCACCGGTTCAGATTGGACTAGAGCGACTTCTCTTGAGATGGGGTCATCCACATAACTCGGCAGATAGTCCCCTATTTCAACACCGATTGTTAGAGTTTGAAGGATACCTTTATGCCATAAGGCGTGAAACGAGTGTATGGAGAACCCCACCTCCGGATAGTGACCGAGCGGTCATCACAGTCAGCGTATGCTTTGCGGCATCTTTTTGAAGGGTACCCAAGTCCGAGGTTAGTCACCATTATCCATGGGCCTGTAGCTCAGTCAGGTGGAGCGACGGACTTTTAATCCGTTGGTCGCGGGTTCGAACCCCGTCAGGCCCGCTCCACTAGATTGGCTCCAGTACCTCGGTTTCTTGGCGAATGTGGGGGTATGTGAGTGGCAGTAAAATCATCAACTAAGAAGCGATTAATGGAGCTTGGTGTTAAGGAAGAATTAGCACACAAGTTGGCAGACGACGCGAACATGGACACCATCAAGAAAATGAGTGCCCAAGATGTCGCTACCAAATTAAGTTTGAAGATGACTGATACTGAACTTGAAACAATCATGGATATCATTCGTGAACAAGCCGCTTCCAAACGCCACAGCCCAACTCGCCGAGTGGAAATGAAAGCAGAACTCAAAGCAGTAGAAACAAACATTCCACTTGGTGAAATGAGATTCAATGTCCTAAATCACGAAATCGTGCCATTGCATGAATTGGTTCCTGAAGAGGAACAGATGGAAGAATTGGCCCCTTGGGACCTTGTTGGAACTGATATTGATGGCAGCCCTCGCCTTCGAATTGAATTACTTCCTAAGATTCTGATTACTGATCCAGCGATTCAAGCAATGAAAGAGGCAATGGAACAGTCTGATGACGAGTTACGTGCAGGTTGGTTGAACAACAGAGTAGTAAGAATCACTCGAAGAAGTCCTTCAGCAGGAATTCACGTGGCATACAGGCTAGTAGTAGAGGGTAACTGAGGAGGCGATGAATATGAGAGACATTATCAAGACATATTTCAGAGAAAGAAGTTTGGTCAATCATCAGATTGCATCATACAATGATTGTTTGCCAAAGGGCGATGGACGAGATTGCCGATTTGAGCAGATTGTCCGCAACATTCGCATCGGTACTGATGAAATCATTGACGATGACGAGGGCGGATTGGTGAAACTTGACGTTCTAGACAATGAAATTTCTGTAAGAATGAAGAATTTGACACTCGGTCCACCTACAATTCGTGAGGCAAATGGAGCAAACAATGAGGACGCTACTCCACTAGAGTGCCGTCTTCGTAAGTTGACATATTCTTCTCCGATTTTTATGGACTTCACAATACACCGTGAGGACCACCCAACACCAATCAAAGAAGATAGAGTCCAAGTTGGAAGTCTACCTGTAATGGTTCGTTCAGAAAGATGTAATCTAAATCCTGGTCACATCGACCAAAATCGAAATCTCAGCCCAGAGATGAGTGAAGAAGATCGCACACACTACATGTCTCTACTAAAGAAGAAGGGAGAAGACCCATTCGACCCAGGTGGTTACTTCATCATCAACGGAACAGAAAGAGTTCTAATTTCAATGGAGGATTTGGCCCCAAACCGAGTCACTGTTGAGATGAGTAAGAGATACAGCAGAGCAACAGAAGTTGCAAAGATTTTCTCACAAAGAGATGGTGTTCGAAAGCCACTGACTGTTGAAAAGAGAAAAGATGGCATGCTGATGGTGAAAATCAGCAGTGCTGGTGCTCAAGTTATTCCAGCAGTTCTACTAATGCGTGCTCTTGGAATCAATTCTGATGAGGAAATATTCGCATCGATTGCAGGCCACAAAGACGCTTTCAAGTATGTTGTTGCAAACATCAATCACGTCCGAGACTTGGATACTAAGGATGCTTATGGTGTGGAAACCAACGAAGAAGCACTTGCATGGTTGGAGAAGAAATTCGCTGCTGGCCAGCAAAAAGAATATCGTGAACAGCGTGTCAACAATCTGATGGATAAGGAATTACTTCCTCATCTTGGAGACCAACCTGAACACCGCTTGAAGAAGGCGGTTTTCCTTGGTAGAATTGTTCGTCAAGTTTTGGAAATGGCAATTACTCAAGGCAAGCCAAATGATAAGGATCACTACGCAAACAAGCGTGTCCGTCTTGCTGGCGATTTAATCGAGGATTTATTCAGAGTCAGCATGACTCAACTCGCTCGTGACCTCAAGTACCAACTTGAGCGCCACCACAACAGAAAACGTGAACTAAAAATCAATAGTTGTCTACGGCCAGATGTTCTAACATCAAAAATCATGCACGCTCTTGCTACTGGAAATTGGGTTGGTGGTAGAACTGGTGTCAGCCAACTGCTTGACCGAACAACCTTCATCTCAGCGCTATCTCACATGCGTCGAGTAACTAGCCCACTTGTGAGAAGTCAACCACATTTCGAGGCCCGAGACCTTCACCCGACACAATGGGGTCGTCTTTGCCCTAACGAAACCCCTGAGGGACAAAACTGTGGTTTAGTAAAGAATGCAGCACAAATGATTGATGTTTCAGAAGCAGTATCAGAAGAAGATGTAAAAGAATTGCTAAAAGAGGCTAATGTCATTGAGCCAGAAGATTGGTCAGAAGGTTCCCGAATTCACGTGAATGGAGACATTTTCGGTCTACACAAGAATCCTCATCGTTTGGTCACTCACTTCAAGCGTCGTAGAAGAAATGGTAGAATTCGCCCAGAAGTTAGCATCCGCCACGATTCAGTAAACCGTGATATCTTTATCAATACAGACAAAGGAAGAATTCTACGCCCGTTATTGGTTCTTGAGAGTGGTACTCTTACTCTAGCAAAGGAGCACTTAGTTGCCCTTGCAGATCGTGAGATGAATTTCAAAGACCTCGTGAACGAAGGAGTAGTTGAGTGGGTGGATGCAGAAGAGGAAGAAGACCTTCTAGTTGCTCCGCGAGCCTACGACCTCCCAACACTTTCACCAAAACATCAACGCCCAATCGACCCAGCAAAGGTCACTTGGACAAATCTCGGTGAGTTTGACATTTCAGAAGCAGAGTTAGAGGTGGAAGTCCAATTATCCAATGGTACATGGGTGACAGAGAAATTCACTCGCCCTCTAAACTATTTCCAAGAAGAAATTGAGAAACTCCGCCGCAAAGAAAAGAAGAGTGGCAATGTATTAGTCTATACTCACGTTGAAATTGACCCGCAGTTGATTTTGGGTGTTTGTGCTAGTCTAGTTCCATTCCCTGAACACAACTCGACCCCTCGAGTTACTGGTGGAACTGCAATGGTCAAACAATCTCTTGGCCTACCAGCAAGTAATCACCGCGTAAGACCGGATACTCGAATGCACATTCTAGACTACCCACAACGATCTATCGTGCAAACACAATCAATGGAATCAACAAACTTTGTCAATCGCCCTGGTGGACAAAATTATATCGTTGCAATTCTAAGTCATCATGGCTATAATATGCAAGACGCGGTCATCATGAACCGTGCTTCAATTGAAAGAGCACTTGGCCGATCAAGTTTCGTTAGAACTTACAATGCTGAAAGGAAGAGATTCCCCGGTGGACAAGAAGAAGAAATCCAAATCCCTGGTGCAGGACAAGATGAAGTTAAAGGTCGTAAAGAGAGCAAAGAGTATGCTCACTTGGAGTACGATGGATTACCTCATCCAGAAACTATGCTTTCAGGAAAGAGAGATGAGGACCCCGCTGTGTTGGTTGGAAAGACAAGTCCCCCAAGATTCCTAGAGGAAGGTCATGGTGCTTTCATGATGGGACAATACCGCCAAGAATCCAGTATGCATGTGAGGCATGGAGAAAATGGTCATGTTGACCATTTGTTCGTGACTGAGGACCTCGATGCTGGGCGTTTAGTAAGAATCGTACTACGTCAACACAGAATCCCTGAATTGGGTGATAAATTTTCATCGAGACACGGTCAAAAAGGAGTTGTTGGCCGCTTGGTTGACCAAGAAGATATGCCATTCACTGTTGATGGAGTCGTGCCTGATTTAATTATCAACCCTCACGCTATTCCTAGCCGTATGACAGTCGCTCATATTTTGGAGATGATTGGTGGTAAAGTTGGTGCAATGGAAAGCAGATTTATTGATGCTTCAGCATTCTCTGGTGAAAAAGAGACTGCTCTTCGAGAAGGATTGCTGCGAAACGGATTCCAGCATACAGGAAGAGAACGCATGATCAATGGTGAAACTGGTGATGAGTACGAATCAAACGTTTTCGTTGGATGTATCTATTATCAGAAACTACACCACATGGTTAGCAGTAAAATCCACGCACGAAGTCGTGGAAGAGTGCAAATTTTGACTCGTCAACCCACAGAAGGTCGAGCTCGACAAGGTGGACTACGATTCGGAGAGATGGAGAGAGACTGTCTGATTGCTCATGGTGCTTCCATGGTTATCAAAGACAGACTATTGGATGAATCAGACGGTGTTACCCTGCCAGTTTGTGCCGAAAGCGGTCACATTGCATACTGGGATAATCGCCGCCGCTGTTACGTCAGCCCGGTGTATGGTGAAAGTGCAGAAGTTCATCTTGTTGAAACCTCATATGCATTCAAGTTATTACTAGACGAAATGAAATCACTTGGAGTTGCCATGCGACTTCAATTGGAGGACAGGAGGTGATTTGAATGGCTAAAAAACTAGATGCATCAAAGATTCCAAAGCGTATTGCTTCAATCAAATTTGGATTGATGGCACCAAACGAGATCCGCCGACTGAGCGCAGTAGAAGTCAAAACTGCTGATACTTACAAGGACGATGGACACGCATTCCACCAAGGTCTAATGGATTCTCAGATGGGTGTAATTGAACAAGGAATTCGTTGTGAAACTTGCGGAAATAAGCATGATGAGTGTCCAAGTCACTTCGGTCACATACAACTTGAATTACCTGTTATCCACTGTGGTTTCACACCCCTCATCAAGACTTCACTGAAGACAACTTGCAACAAATGTTACCGTGTTCTTCTGCACGAAACTCCCGGTACTCATCCAGTTGATAGTGAACTTTCAGAGCAAGATTTCTATCGTAACAGAGTGTTGGATATCATTCAGAAACACGGTCCAGGTTCACCTGAACTAAAGAAAATCATCAAGGATATTGAGAAAACCTGCAGTGGTAAAAAGCGAATGGTTTGCATGCACTGTGGAAGCGAACAAGGAAAAATCTTACTTGAGAAGCCGACAACTTTCAAAGAAAAGAAAGAGGACAAGAGCGAGCACAAATTGAACGCTAGAGATATTCGTGAATGGCTTGAAGGAATTCCTTCTGATGACCTAATTTACATAGGGATGGATAAGGAATCAAACCGTCCAGAATGGGTAGTCATGAGAGTGCTTCCAGTACCGCCGATTACCGTACGCCCTTCTATCACACTAGAAAGTGGTGACCGTTCAGAGGACGACCTAACCCACAAGCTTGTGGATGTATTGAGAATCAATCAACGATTACGAGAAAATCGTGACCAAGGTGCTCCACAACTGATTGTAGAAGACCTTTGGGAACTTCTCCAATATCACATAACTACTTACTTTGACAACCAAACAAGTGGTGTTCCACCGGCTCGTCACCGTAGTGGTAGGCCACTCAAGACGCTAACACAGCGATTGAAAGGTAAGGAAGGAAGATTCCGTAGTAATTTGTCTGGAAAGCGTGTGAACTTCTGTGCGCGTTCAGTTATTTCACCAGATCCATTCTTAGGAATAAACGAAGTTGGTGTACCCGAGCAATCTGCGAAAGATTTGACCGTGCCAATCCGTGTTACCAAGCGTAACCGCGAACAACTTCGTGAGATGATTTTGCGCGGGCCTGATAATCACCCTGGTGTGAATTATATCGTTCGCGGCGACACTCACCGTGTTCGAATTACTGACAGAACCAAGTTCATTTGGTCTGGTTTCCGCTGTATGAATCCTGATTGTGATGGGGGAGACCCTGAACGTGATGAGCCTTACAAGGGAATGGCTGCAGAACTTAACGAAGTTCTCACAGCACCAAATTTCTTGCCTGGTTTAGTTATCAAGAAGGAAAATCGTCGTACTATTGAAGGTTTACAAGAGAACTGGGTTGCTGATTTAGAGGCTACAATTGCCAACTTACGCGGGGAAGATGAGAATGGAAATCAACTTCCTGATGATGACCCACGCACAATCATCCACAACCGCTGGAGATGGGAGCAAGAACAAGCTGAAGACGCTCCATACCCTGAACATCTGGATGTCATTTGCCCACACTGTGGTTCACCATGGGATGAGGAAGATGAAGAAAGAACACAGGTAGAGGATAGACTAGCAACTGTTGATTTGGATGGCAGCCCTAAACCGGGAATGGTAGTTGAGCGCCATTTGATTGACGGAGATGTAGTGATTTTCAACCGACAACCGTCTTTGCATCGTATGTCAATGATGGTTCACGAAGTCAGAGTAATGGCAGGTAAAACATTCCGTTTCAATCTGTCAGTTTGTACACCGTACAATGCTGATTTTGATGGTGATGAAATGAATCTACATATTATTCAGTCCGAAGAGGCTCGTGCCGAGGCCAAAGTTCTGATGCGCGTGCAAGAGAATATTCTGAGCCCACGTTACGGTGGCGCAGTTATTGGAGGTATTCACGACCACATTTCTGGTGCATATTTGCTGACCAATAGCGACCGTATTGTTGCCAAAGGACAAGCCTTAGAAATCCTAAGTAAAATCAATTGGACTGGTACTTTGCCAAAGGAAGTCAAAGGCGAAAACGGCGAAATTGGTTACAATGGTCGTGAACTTCTGAATTTGATTATACCTTCAGGCATTAATCTAAGTTACAAGAGTCGAAGTAATGACCAAGTTGAAGTCATTGATGGTGAAATTCTATCAGGTACTATCGACAAGACAGGTATTGGTGCAGAGGATGGAAAATTGCTTGATGCGGTACTCCAAGTTCATGGGAGCACAAGGGGAGCACAATTCCTCAATGAGTTAACTCAACTTACAATTGGAATATGTACTGCTCTAGGATTTACTACTGGAATTGATGATGAAGACCTTCCACCAGCAGCACGCTCAGAAATCACTGAGATAAACTCAACAGCTATTGCAGATGTTGATGCAAAACTCGAACAATATGGTAAGAGCGGGCGTGGTTACGAAGCAAGACCTGGGCGCACTCCATTAGAAACCCTTGAAGAAGATATCATGCAGATTCTGGACCAGTCGAGATCAAGAACTGGTGAAATTGCAAAGGAACATCTAGCGAGTGATAACGCTGCAGTAATGATGGCTGTATCGGGCGCTCGTGGTTCTATGGACAACCTTTCAATGATGGCTGGTTCAATTGGGCAGACTCGTGTCCGTGGTCAGCGTCTTGAGCGTGGTTACAAGGATAGAGTTCTGTCACACTTTGAGCGAAATGAAAAGGGTGCTCAAGCGAAAGGATTTGTTCAATCTTCATTCAAGAAAGGACTTCAGCCAACAGAGTTCTTCATGCTCTCTATATCTGGAAGAGAATCTCTGGTCGATACTGCTGTTCGTACCAGCAAATCAGGATATATGCAGCGCCGTCTCATTAATGCGATGGACGATTTGAAGGTTCACGGAGATTCTCATCACTCAGTTAGAAACACTGCGGACAGAATTATCCAATTCAGTTATGGTGAGGATGGAACTGACCCAACAAGAAGTATCAGAGGTTCTGCAATTAATATCAGAGATGTTCTTGATAACGCACTAGGAGGTGAGAAGTAATGGTAGTTAAGTCAGCAACCAAGAAGAAACTCATGGATATGGGTATTCCCGAAGATTATGCACATAATCTCGCTGATGGCCGCAAATGGGATGATGTCAAGATATTATCACAAGGTGAAATTGCAAAGATTTGTGGACTTTCATCAGATGAAGCAGATAAATTATCTCAAGTAATTCAAAAGTTCGGAAAGCGAACTCGTTCTACTGCAGCATCAACAACTAGCACCACTGTCGTCCGTCGCCGTGCAGCAAAGAGGAGAGTCAAAGTTCAGCAAGAACTTGAACAATTTGACCCCGAATTGAAAATGGAACAACTGAACAGAGGCCTAAACGCTACAGATATTTTTACCGCTTTGGTAAAAGCCGCGGAAAAGGAAGGTTCAACACTTTCCAAACTTGTCTTGAGTAATTTAGCCGACCAAATTGAGAAGCGCGGGATGAACAAATTGACAGCCAAGCAAGCATCATCAGTTATACAAGAAGCTGACCAAGCTTCTGTGGCTACTGGAGTAGATCCGTTTGAAGCAGTTGGAATTGTTACTGCACAATCAATCGGAGAACCAGGAACCCAGATGACTATGCGTACTTTCCACTATGCTGGTGTAGCAACTGTAAACGTCACCCAAGGTTTACCAAGAATCATTGAGATTGTTGATGCTCGAAAGAAATCATCGACTCCAACGATGAGAATTCACTTGGATGATGGATTAAAGCATGATGAAAAGAAAGTTAGGAACCTTGCAGCATCTCTTGAGATTACTGATGCTAAAGACATTGCAGTCATTGAGACCGATGTCACACAGCGCAGAATTACTTTGAAATTAATTCCATCAAACATGAATCAGAAAGGTGTGAAACCCGTTGAAGTCAAAGAGATACTTTCTCGCAGACTTCGTCTTTTCATCGAAGCAGATAACGATGTTCGACCAAAGTTGTTGACTATCATTCCTGGTCGCAAGAAAGAAAGTGATGATGTAACTCCAAATTATACTGAATTACTTGCTTTAGAAGAAAAAGTGAAGGAATTACGCTTGAAAGGTGTAACCGATATTCAGCGAGCAAACACGCAGAAAGATGCAGGAACTGGTGAATATTATATCGCTACCATTGGAAGTAATCTAGCAGCAGTCAGTGAATTTGAAGGAATTGACCGTGCTCGAACATACACTAACAACATCACCGAGATACACCAATATCTCGGGGTTGAGGCGGCACGTCAAGCAATAATTAATGAATTAATCTTGACTTTGCAAGATGCACGATTAGATGTTGATGTTAGACACTTGATTACAGTAGCAGATGTAATGACGAGTGAAGGCGAGGTCCGTGCAATTGGACGCCACGGTGTTTCAGGAAACAAACACAGTATTTTGGCCCGTGCTGCTTTCGAAGTAACAGTCAACCATCTTCTAAGAGCCGGAATTATTGGCGAACAAGACGAACTAGCTGGAGTTGCTGAGAACATTATTGTTGGACAACCTGTTGCCCTTGGAACAGGTAGTGTAGAACTGTTCT
>JACKQG010007448.1_pt1 | contig 11017 bp, 9 predicted proteins | sample 8237621 | NCBI WGS metagenome assembly JACKQG01 (sample SAMN15677084, study PRJNA649215) | marine metagenome | biome: marine; feature: Black Sea; material: saline water; isolation source: suspended particulate matter (SPM) from the Black Sea western gyre | collected 2013-06-09/2013-06-10 | depth... | reverse complement strand
AGAGGCACTGGACGGGATAAGAGAGGACAGACAAGCGGAGGCACTAACGTACAATGTGCGGCATCTGTGGAATATGGGGCGAATTCAGCCGTGAAGCCATCCAGGCCATGGTTGCCGCTATGGACCACCGTGAGCCTGATCATTGAGGAACGTATTTTGGCTCGGCATTGTGCTCGGGGTGACCCGCTGCAAGGAGTAGACCAATGGATTTTCCACCTGAATTAGTGTGTTACCGGCACGGCAAAGGGCTGGTGGCAGAGGGAGGACAGGGAGCCAACGCCCCCGCTTTTCTAGTCTGTCCATTGGGCTGTCGCTTTCCTGTCGTCAACGGCCTACCACGTTTCGTAGCCTCAGCCATGTACACCTCAGCATTTGGGCTCCAATGGAAGACCTTTCAGAAGACCCAACTCGATTCCTATACTGGCACCACAATATCACGTGATCGACTAGCAAGATGCCTCGGTGGTTCGCTGGATATCGTGCGTGGCAAGAGCGTGCTCGAGGCCGGCTGTGGTGCGGGCAGGTTTACTGAGGTGCTCCTCTCTGCGGGTGCACGGGTCTTCGCTTGCGATCTATCGGAAGCGGCAGAAGCAAGCTACGCAAACTGCGGACACTGGTCGGACTACTTCGTCTGCCAGGCAGATATCCTGCAGCTACCTGTCTTGCCACGTTCGTTTGATATAGTCGTATGCTTGGGCGTTATTCAGCACACGCCCAATCCCGAAGAGATCATGACTGCTTTATGCTCCTATGTGAAACCGGGCGGCTTACTGGTGATTGACCACTACACGCACGGCTATCCTACTACGCCATCACGCCGAGTGCTGCGTTCGTTTCTTCTCAAAAGGTCGAAAACTTTCTCGATGCGATTCTGCAAGGTACTTGTCGCAGTTCTGTGGCCCATTCACAAAATGGTGTGGAACATGAAAGGCATGCGTGGATTCGGCAGAGTACGGTCAAAGTTCTTGTATTGGTCTCCGGTTGTTGATTATCACGATGCTTATTATCAACTCGGGTCTCAGCTACTGTATGAATGGGCAGTTTTAGACACTCACGATACACTTACTGATTATTACAAGCATTTACGCAGTGCCGAAGAAATCACAAGCTGTTTGCGAGAGTGCGGAATGACTGATATTGAAACAGCTTATGCCGGCAACGGCGTGGAAGCTCGGGCAAGAAAACCCGCTAGGCCCGAATAGAGTCTAGTCGAAGTCGTAGCAAGGTGCATCTAAAATGTGTGGAATCTGTGGAGTATGGGGCGGAGCCAGCCGCGAATCCGTCGAGGCGATGGTTTCTGCTATGGACCACCGTGGGCCCGATGATCGAGGCATGTATTTTGGTCCCGGCGTTGCGCTTGGGATGACCCGCCTGAGCATCATAGATTTAACGCCGGCAGCCCACCAACCCATGAGTAATCCAGATGGAACGGTCTGGATTGTCTACAACGGTGAAACCTACAACTTCCAAAGTGAACGCAAACTACTCGAGGCCAAGGGGTACAAGTTTTCGTCTTCATCCGATACTGAAGTCGTTCTCCGTATGTACGAGCACTACGGCGACGACTTCTTGCTGAGACTGCGCGGCATGTTTGCCCTGGCAATCTATGACAAGCGTAAGGGCCCTGGTCGTGAGCGGCTCTTATTAGCACGTGACCATTTGGGAATTGAACCTCTCCTTTTTGCCCATGTGGGTAGTCGGCTCGTGTTCGCATCCGAGATAAAAGCTTTATTGGCCAGCGGCCTGATCGAGCCCGAGATTGATTCTGTAGCCCTCCGGCTGCTCCTGACTTTTGGCTCGGTCTACCAGCCCCGCACCATACTGCGAGGAGTGAGCATGTTATTGCCGGCTCATCGCATGATTATCGAGCGCGGCAAGGAGCGCATTGAGCGCTACTGGTCGCTGGGTGTCAACCGCCAGCCTGGCTTGCGAAAACGGCCTTATGAAGAGTTGGTGGCAGAAGTGGCGGGCGTGCTGGAAGAATCGGTGCGTCTGCAAATGGTCAGTGATGTGCCCCTGGGCGCTTTTCTCAGTGGGGGTGTGGACTCATCGCTGTTGGTCGCGATGATGGCGCAAGCGGTTGGTCAAAGGGTCAAGACTTTCTCGGTCGGCTTTGGAGCAGAGGGAGCCGATATTGATGAGAGCCGGGATGCCGAACGGACTGCACGTTTCTTAGGAACCGACCACACCCACGTGCTTGTCAGGGGAAGCGAGGTGCGTGATCGCATTCAGCACATCGCCTACAGTCTAGATCAACCATCTGTAGATGGCGTGAATTCCTACTTTGTCTCTCTCGCTGCTCGACAGGCAGTTACAGTTGCCATCTCTGGCACCGGGGGAGATGAGTTATTCGCCGGCTATCCGTGGTTTATCAGTATGGTGCTAGATCAGCAGCGCAACCAGAAACAGCCCTGGAAAGCCGTAGCAAGATCTTTGTTGGCAACTCTCGCCAGGCAACCTGTTTTTGATCCGCTCCTGCTGACGCGCGGCGGCGGCAGGTTGTACAGGGCCAGGAATTGGGCCGGTTTCGTTGCCAAATATGCTACTCTCTATCACATATTCGGCGCCTGGGGGGCAGCCAGACTGTTATCCCCCGAACTTAGAGAGCTGGCGCAAGCCGGCCGGTTGCTGCACCATGATCTAAACGCCATTGATGAGCTGTCAGAGGGTTCCACAATTGAGCGTGTCACCGGACTTTGTCTGCGAGGATACACAAACAATCAACTGTTGCGTGACATTGATGCGGTGTCCATGGCGCACTCGTTGGAAGTCAGGGTGCCTTACCTTGATCCGTTGGTTGTGGATACCGCCCTCTCCTTGCCGGACAGTGCCAAGATAGGTGATCTGACCAATCTGTCCGCACCCACGCAAAGCACTTACCGGGAGACGGGAGCTAAGCGCATTCTGGTAGACATAGGGCGACCATTGCTGCCGAAGGATTTTGACTTGCAACCCAAGCGGGGCTTTGGTATGCCATTCGATACGTGGCTGAGAGGACCGCTGCGAGAAGTGCTGCTGGACACGCTCTCGGAGGGTCAGATACGGAGGCGAGGCTTGCTAGATGTACAAGAAGCTTCAGTTGTCAAGGACAGGTTTCTGGAGGGTAGCATTGGCTGGGCACAGCCCTGGCTACTGATGATGCTTGAACTTTGGTGCCGCCAAGTCCTGGACCAACCCCCTTCCGCTTTGGCCCATCCTCGATGGAAACCTTTAGAGAGGCGGAGAGTATCAGCAGGCTAATGAGAACTTTATTTGACGTAGATCCATATCCTGGCAGACCCAGAATCCTGTTTATTGGCCTTTCCCACAGTACGCATACGCATTCGTGGATTGACCTGCTGGACGGGTCTGAACTGAACGTGCGGCTATTCGCGTTGCCTACGGGTGTTCCACCGGAGAACTGGAAGGTGAGGACATACGTGACGGCATACACTCCATTGAAGCTTGATCCAGGTACACGGGCAAAGTTGTACCATCTTGGCCGGGTTGAGTGGCTCTACAAGCAAGGCTTGGCACGCCTGTTCTTTGACAATCGCACAGAATTTGAAGAAAAATGGTTGGCCCGGGTTATTCGGCGGTGGCGACCAGATGTCATTCATACATTAGGATTGGATCCGGCCGGCTACTTTTATCTTCGAGTTCGCAATAGATTTGGACTCACCGGAATTGGCAAATGGGTACTCCAATTACGGGGAGGTTCCGATCTCACGCTAAGCCGGTTGGACCCGGAGGCCTCAACCAGAATAGGCCAGATACTGCGTGCGTGTGATCAACTCATTAGCGATAACGAACAGAACTTTCGTTTTGCGTTAGAAATGGGGATAAGAGAGGAACAAATATCGCCACTAGGCACCGTTCCTGGGACTGGAGGAGTTGATGTGGCGTCGCTTGCCCAATCCTGGCACGGTCCTCCGTCGAGCAGGCGCGTTATTCTTTGGCCCAAAGCCTATGATTGCCCGTGGTCAATGGCTTTGCCGGTCTTCGAGGCTATAAAGTTGAGCTGGGATCGAATCAAGCCGTGTCAAATCTACATGCTCGCCATGATCCCTGAAACCCGTATGTGGTACTGGGCTCTGCCGGAGCATATAAGGCAATCTTGCCATGTTGCAGATAGGATTCCGCGAGATAAGGTGCTAGAACTCGCGGTGCAGGCCAGAGTCATGTTGGCCCCCTCTTTAGTTGATGGTACTCCGAACAGCATGTTCGAGGCTATGGCTGCAGGGGCCTTCCCAATCGTCTCTCCCCTGGAGAGTATTCGGCCGCTAGTCGAGGATGAGCGGAATGTGCTTTTCGCTCGTAACCTCTATCCCTACGAGATCGCGGGGGCTTTATGTCGGGCCATGTCCGATGATGCGCTTGTGGATAGTGCGGCGGAGAGGAATCTCGGGCTTGTTCGGAGAATTGCAGACCGCTCAAAGATTCGTCCGCGTGTAATTGAGTACTACAAAAGGCTGGCAGAAGAGCAGGCAAGTAGCGGCTGATAGTCGTATGATATGGCCACTGCGCATTGAGGCACTGGCTGGAACCCAAGGATAGAAGGAGCCAATCTATGAATGTCCTAGTTGTCGGAGGTGCTGGCTACGTCGGCGGGGCGGTTACGGACCTCCTTACGAAGAGTGACCATCGCGCCCGCGTGTACGACGCGCTGTTGTAAGATAGAGTCCAATGATTTGGGAATCATCAGGCAGTGGAAGGAGTTGGGATGGCGACTCTGACTCACTGCATAACCCCGTGTCCATTTGGAAAATGCGACCGCTAGCCGTACTTTCGCACATTCTACCACCATCCCCCTCCGGACAGGCAGTGATGTTGTATCGGCTGCTCCGGGATTGGGATCCAGAGGATTATTGCTTGCTCTCTCGCCAGAACTATGATGCGCGCGATTGTGAGCAAAGCTCGCCATCCAGACTGCCCGCCCGGTACTATCACCTGCCCCCCGGGTTCCGTTTGAGAGGGTCAAGCCGGCTCGGAGTGCTAGCAGTGGTTAGTGGCTTACTAGAGATTCTTCAACGTGCCAGGAGCGTGGTGCACGTTGTCAAACGCGAAAAGTGTGGCGCGATCCTGGCATGTTCAGGAGACATAATTGACCTGCCCGCTGGCTACCTTGCCAGCCGGTGGATTGGGGTGCCATTCTATGCCTACATCTTTGACTATTATTCGTACCAGTGGACCCGACGATCGTATCGCTTCTTTGCGCGGCGCGTGGAGCCAATCGTGCTCAAGGGCGCGGCTGGCGTCATCGTTCCCAACGAGTTCTTACGCAACGAATATCGCCGCCGGTATCAGGTTGAGCCTACGGTGATCCACAATCCATGCGAGGTTTCGGAGATTGACGATGTTCCTAAAACTCCCTGGCCTGCGAACGAAGGAGAGGTCAGGATTGTGTACACCGGTGCCGTCTATCATGCGCACTATGATGCATTTCATAACCTCATTGCTGCGCTCCGGCTACTTGGCCGACCGGGTTTGAAGCTGCATCTCTACACTGCGCAACCGCAGGCGGAATTAGAGCGGGAGGGCATTGTTGGACCGGTTGTGACTCACAATCACTTGGCGCCGTCACATGTGTTTGAAGTGCAGCGACGAGCGGATATCCTGTTCTTGCCACTCGCTTTCAGTTCAATGATTCCGGAGGTTATCAAGACGTCGGCGCCAGGCAAAATAGGGGAGTACCTGGCGAGCGGGCGGCCCGTTTTGGTGCACGCCCCTGGGGATTCGTTTGTAAGCTGGTATTTCAAAGAGCATAAATGTGGCGTGGTTGTGGAGCAGAGCGAGCCAGCGATGTTGGTACAGGCGATTCGACGTATTCTCGACGACGCGGACCTGCGACAGAGGTTGAGGGAGAACGCCCGAGCCCGGGCTCGGGCCGACTTCAGCCTTGATGCAGCACAGGCGGAGTTCTTGAAGCTGTTTCAACCCAAAGCGGGAGGATAGGCTTGCGCATTCTCTTCGTAGCCATACCCGACAGCGTGCATACTGTCCGCTGGATCAGCCAACTGGTCAATCAACGATATGATCTTCATCTATTTCCATCCACGTGGGGTGGCCCACACCCGGCGCTAAACAACGTGAAACTCCACCTGGCAGGCATAGGTCCGCGCAGCATCGCCAAGATCGCATACGTGGTTTCCAAGGACGCCAAGTGGGAGCAGCGATTGCACTCGGTCCTGACCGTGTTTGATCGCTCCTTTTGGTTGACGCAGGTGATCCTAATGGTCAAACCGGACATCATCCACTCTCTCGAAATTCAGCACGCAGGATACCAGACCTTGGCAGCGCGCGAGCGGCTCGGAGGCAAGTTCCCCACCTGGATCGTGACCAACTGGGGGAGCGACGTTTACCTTTTTGGCCGTCTGACTGAGCATGTTGATAGGATCAAGGCGGTTCTTGCTGCCTGTGACTACTATTCCTGCGAGTGTCAGCGTGATGTGCAATTGGCGAAGGATATGGGGCTGCGGGGGGAAGTGCTCCCGGTGTTGCCCAACACTGGCGGCTTCGATCTGGAGTGGGTACGGCAATTCCGTCAACCCGGTCCCACTTCTGCTAGAAGTCTAGTTGTATTAAAAGGATATCAAGGCTGGGCCGGGCGGGCTCTGGTCGGGCTGCGTGCTATCGAACTGAGTGCTGACGTGCTGAAGGGCTACCGTGTTGCAGTGTACTTAGCAGGTCATGATGTGAGGATTGCTGCTGAACTGGTGGCCCAGTCCACTGGCATTCCGATTGAGATTATCCCATATTGCCCCCACGAAGACATGTTGCGATTGCATGGCCGCGCACGGGTATCAATTGGGCTGAGCATTAGCGATGCGGTCAGCACATCGCTGCTTGAAGCCATGATGATGGGTTCGTTCCCGATTCAATCGAACACGGGTTGCGCCGATGAATGGATCCGGTGCGGGGAGACGGGACTACTGGTGCACCCGGAGGATTCAGAGGCTGTTGCGGCCGCAATTCGGCGGGCGGTGACCGATGATGCATTAGTAGATCGCGCAGCCGGCATCAACGCTCAAGTGGCGGCCGAACGCCTGGACCAGTCAGTGATTCAACCCCAAGTGATTGCGATGTACGAGAAGGTTGCCGCTCGAGGGAAACGGCAATCAACGCAGCAATAGAGGGTGAGCATCTAGCCTTGAAGATCATGATCCTTGGCGGCTCCGGGATGTTGGGCCACAAACTTTGGCAGGTCTTGGCCGACCAATTTGACACCTATGTAACCCTGCGGCAAGGCTTGAAGTCCTATGCTCGATACAATCTCTTTGACCGGACGCGGACGATAGACCATGTGTCTGTCCAGGATTTTGATAGCGTCGTCCGGGCGATTGCAGGAGTTCGACCGCAGGTTGTGGTGAATTGTATCGGTGTTGTAAAGCAGCACGCGGCAGCCAAAGATCCACTTGTGAGCATCGCGGTCAACGCACTCTTCCCACACCGCCTGGCGCAGGTATGCCGGGTGGCAGGCAGCCGACTGGTCCATATCAGCACCGACTGCGTCTTCTCTGGCCGCAAAGGGGACTATGTGGAAAGCGATGTGGCTGACGCGGAAGACCTCTACGGAAGGACCAAATTCCTGGGTGAGGTGAGCTGCGAGGGCTGCCTGACCTTGCGGACTTCTATGGTCGGACGGGAGCTTGAGACCTCTCACGGTTTGATCGAGTGGTTTTTGAGTCAGGAAGGGAAGACCGTTCGCGGTTATACACGGGCCATCTTCAGCGGATTCACGACTAACGCCCTGGCTGAGATCATCGCCCAGATTATCACTGAATATCCGGACTTGCAGGGAGTCTGGCACGTGGCCTCTGAGCCGATCAGCAAGTTCGAGCTCTTATCGCTGGTGAAACGAATATACGGATTGAATATCCAGATCGAGCCCGATGAGACGGTTGTAGTTGACCGTAGTCTGAATGCAGACCGTTTTCGACAGGCGACGGGGTTTGTCCCGCCCTCCTGGCTCGATATGATCGAACAAATGTATCGTGATCCTACCCCCTATTCCGAACTTCGGAGGTCCCATGCTAACGGATAAAAGGATTGTCGTCACGGGCGGCACTGGCTCACTGGGCAAGGTTTTGGTACGGCGATTGCTGTCCGGAGAGCTTGGTGAGCCCGCGAAGGTCATTGTCTTTTCACGCGACGAGGCCAAGCAACATGCGATGCGGCTCGCCTATCAGCGCCTCAGAACTGCAACCGATGAGGTGATTTATCGCAATTTTGAGCAACACTTGCAATTCCAGATCGGTGACGTGCGGGACTACCATAGCGTCAGTGCAGTGTTGCGCAACGCTGACATTGTGTTCAATGCGGCGGCTCTCAAGCAAGTGCCCACCTGCGAGTACTTTCCCTTCGAGGCGGTGCAAACCAACGTTGTCGGTGCGGAGAACATCGTGCGTGCCATTCGCGAAAACCAACTTCCAGTCGAGACCGTGGTCGGGGTATCCACCGATAAGGCATGCAAGCCGGTGAACGTGATGGGGATGACCAAGGCCATCCAAGAGCGCATATTTGTTCGCGCAAATCTGGATTGCCCCGACACCCGGTTCATTTGCGTGCGCTATGGAAATGTACTTGCCTCACGCGGTTCCGTTATCCCGCTCTTCCACGACCAGATTCGTCATGGCGGCCCGGTCACTATCACTACTCTTGAAATGACACGATTTCTCCTCAGTCTAGAACAGGCTGTTGATACGATTGTCGCTGCCTTACAACAGGCAAGTCGCGGTGAAACTTACATTCCGCGGGTGCCTGCAGCTCGGGTCGTTGACATTGCAGAAGTGCTGATCGGTGATCGTCCGATCAAGACAACCGTCATCGGCATTCGACCTGGCGAAAAGGTCCACGAGATTCTGGTATCTGAGGAGGAAGCACATCGTACGATAGAGCGACGGGGCTATTACGTGATTATGCCGATGTTGCCGGAGCTTCGACTATGGGCAAAGCTTGAAAGTCCGCTAGGAAGAGAGTATAGTTCGGCGGATAGCGTGATGACGAAGGCTGAGCTGGCCGAGTTGCTAAAAAAGTGCAGACTTTTGGTTGAAGACAGAACCGTATTCGAGGAAGATCTACTGGCATGAAGGTTATGACCATCCTGGGCACACGCCCGGAGATTATTCGTCTAAGCCTGATTATCGAGAAGCTGGATCGGCTGTGTGAACACGTCCTGGTACATACCGGCCAGAACTTCGATCCTGGCCTCAGCGATGTTTTCTTCCAGGAACTGGGTGTGCGGCAGCCGGATCATTTCCTGGGCGTGCGTGGCGACACCTTCGGCGAGCAGATCGGCAAGATCATTGCAGCAAGCGAACGGGTCCTTCTCACCGAAAGGCCGGACAGATTGCTGGTTCTGGGGGATACTAACAGTGGTCTGGCAGCTATAATCGCCAAACGCATGGGCATTCCAGTTTATCACATGGAGGCTGGGAATCGCTGCTACGACGACCGCGTGCCGGAAGAAGTCAACCGGCGCATCATTGACCATTCCAGCGATGTCTTGCTTCCCTACACCGAGCGCAGCCGCCAGAACCTGCTGCGGGAGGGTATCCCAGGCGATCGGATCTATGTGACCGGTAATCCCATCTACGAGGTGATCCAACATTACGATCCCCAGATTCGCCAATCTCCCATCCTGCAAGACCTGGGGTTGGAGCCTGGCCGCTACTTCCTGGTGACCATGCACCGTGCTGAGAATGTGGACGTTGAGGAACGTTTGCGCGGGCTGACCACGGCACTGGATTGGCTGCAACGGGAATACAGTGTGTCGGTCATTGTCAGTACGCATCCGCACACCAGGGCTCGTATGCAGGGCTTCGGCATCGGGCTGAACAACGACCAAGTCTGCTTCTTGCCGCCCTTTGGCTTCTTCGAGTTCATCATGTTGGAGCGCAATGCGCTGTGCGTGCTGAGCGACAGCGGCACGGTGCAGGAAGAGTGCGCGATCTTTGGCACGGCCAACGTGACCATCCGCGATGTGACTGAACGACCCGAGACGCTGGAGTGTGGTAGTAACATCCTGAGCGGAGCCGATCCCAACACGGTAGTGCGCTGCGTTCATACTGTGCTCGGGCTGAAAGGCAGTTGGACCGCACCCTCCGAGTATCTGGTCGAGAACGTCAGCAACACCGTGATCAAAATTCTGCTGGGCTTTCTCTACAATAGTACGCGGAGGTAGCGATGGCTCAACCGGCTTCTCCACGCATCAGCGTGGTCATCCCCGTTTACAATGGGACAAACTATTTGCGCGAAGCGATCGAGAGTGTCTTTGCCCAGACCTACACCGATTATGAAGTCATCATAGTGGATGACGGCTCCACCGACCAGACGTGGTCGTTGATCCAGTCCTACGGTTCCCGGGTGCGTGGCATACACAAAGAAAACGGCGGCATATCCAGTGCCCTCAACTGTGGCATTCAACAGGCCAGGGGTGAATACATCGCCTGGCTGAGCCACGACGATCTCTTCATGCCCCACAAGTTGGAGCGACAGATTGCGATGCTCACCGAGTCGCCTGAATTGGGCGGCTGCTATTCTGATTACTTCGAGATCGACGCCCAGGGGAAAGTCGTGCAGGAAAAGCGCATGCCCTACTACCCACCAGAGCGAGTTATCCGCCATCTGTTGCAGTATATGTTTATCAACGGGTGCACTGTTCTAATGCGCCAGTCCTGTTTTGAAAGAGAGGGCCTCTTTGACGAAAACCTGCGCTACGCGCAAGATGCCAACATGTGGTTCCGACTGCTGCGCCGATTTGCTTTTGGCCATATTCCGGAGTTCCTGGTCAAGTATCGCATTCATCCTGGACAGGGCAGTCATAAGTTGAAAGGGAGGCGAGCGGATTTCCATGAATTCCTGCGCCGATGCGTGGAAGACTATCCTCTGACAGATATCTTTCCGGAGTTAATAGGTCGCGAAACGGACAATAGAACACTGGCTCGAGCGCACAACTGTCTGGGGGACAGTATGAGGGTCTGCAATCACGACTACGTGCTGGCTCGGGCGCAATACACGCAATCTTTGCGTTACTGGC
>JACKQG010007447.1_pt1 | contig 11018 bp, 8 predicted proteins | sample 8237621 | NCBI WGS metagenome assembly JACKQG01 (sample SAMN15677084, study PRJNA649215) | marine metagenome | biome: marine; feature: Black Sea; material: saline water; isolation source: suspended particulate matter (SPM) from the Black Sea western gyre | collected 2013-06-09/2013-06-10 | depth... | reverse complement strand
TCGCAGTCTGGGAAGATAAATACCCGGAAACCAATGCCTATGAAATTTTTATGTCAACCTATCAACCTGGTGAAGGTTGAACACACCTGAAGTTCAAACGCCGGTTTACGATGGCGAGCCAAGAACATTAAAATATCTCGATGGCTGTACCCCTGTTACCGGCGCTGAATCGGTTTATCTATTGGGCGATTCAGAATACCAACATCACGACAAAAGCGCTGCGATTGACTATAAGTTAGCTAATAACTCGGAAGTGCTCTCATTCTTTTTTAACTTTTATTATATCGATCCTGTTGAGAAAAAAAATGAACTGGTGGCTGATGTTTTGGATTATTTCGGTATGACCACCGGATCAAAAATTCTGCTGGTTGATGATGACAATCGTTATAATAATGAAAATTTGATAACTGACGCACTCGATTTGACTGGTCTCCCCTACTCCGTATTTGACTGCGGCAACAGTGACGGCATGGCAACCGACATTCCGTCTGTGGACACCTTGCAGTTGTATGACCTCGTCATCTGGTTTGCCGGGGATGACGGCAAGTTAGACGCGCTGTGGAATGCTGCTGATGGAGATAACCAGGCAATTATGGATTATCTTAATTTGGGTGATAAAAAAATGTGGATCATTGGCAGCGACTGGATGTATGATCGCTATGGCGGCGCCCCGGATGTTTTTCAAGCAGGCGATATGGTCTATGATTATTTTGGCATTGCTTCTTACGATGTCCAAACCCACTTGGATGACGGCAACCTCGGAGTTGCCTGGTTAACTTTAGCTGAAGGAAGCACAGTGAGTGATGTGAGTCCGATTGGCTGGGGAAGCACAGGCGGCACCAGGCAGGGCGTACCATCGATAGCCACCGATCCCAGCGGAGTTCTTCATATGGTGTATCACGATGAAAAAGTTAAACACATCATGTATTCAAAATACGATGGCGCAGAATGGCAGGAAGCTGTTGTTATTGATACCAGTGGCGGCTATCTTGATCGACCCAATATTGCTATCGATCCCAATTATGGTGTTTATGTCACCTGGATGGGTAAAATCGATACGGCTAAAAATGTTTTCTACAACACATCACCTGATGGCGGACAGACATGGAACGTGCAACAGCAATTGAGCCAGGTAACGCATATCAATAGTTTCGGTAATACGATTTTTAATCCCACTATTGGCAAAAAAGTCCGCGGCGCAATTGAAGGTGTTTTTGACGGTGGCGCCGATGTGGTCTGGACAGAATACAATCCAAATTCTTCCATGGAGCACTATCTAATGTACGCCCGTATTCCTTATGTTGGCACGCTGCAACCCCAAACAATGCCTGTTTTATTAGTGGATGATGACAACTATTCAGACCCGGATCATTTAGGTCGCATTGAGACTGCCATTACAGATGCAGGCTTTAGTTATACATTATTTGCTGCGCAAGACAGCGCTGCTTCACCCACAGTAGAATACATGCAAAGTTTTGATCTGCTCGTCTGGTACACAGCGAATGATGGAGCTGGGTGTTATTTCTGGAATGGCGCTGACACATTGAATACGGAGCTAAAAAGCTACCTGGATAACGGCGGTATGATCTGGGCAATGGGAAATGATATCATTTATGATAAATACAAAGGCGCGCCCGATACATTTGCACCGGGTGAGATTTTGTATGATTACTTTGGCATAGCCAGCTACGATGTGCAATCAAAAGTTGATGACGACGGTGTTGGTGTGTCGCAATTGGATCTTGTAGAAGGTCAGGATATTTGTCATCTTGAAACCATTAAATGGTATGTTTCCGGACTTTGGTACTGCGACGGATGCACCCCGGTTGATGGCGCTGTGCCTGTTTACCAGATGGGCCCTGAATCTTACGCGCTTGCTGGCAACACTGCTGCGATTTATTATGACAATGGCGTATCCAAAGCATTCAGTTGCTATTTCGATCCCTATTACTTTGATACTGCTGAAAATCGTGCAACTTTCTTTGGTGATGTCTTAAATTGGTTTCAGAGTCAGCCTGTCGCATCTGTTAATAATCCAATTGAAAAACCAGGCGTGCCGAAGCAATACACTTTGCTTCAAAACTATCCAAATCCTTTTAATCCATCTACAACGATAGCTTTTGAGTTAGCAAAAGACTCAAAAGTGAATCTTTCAATTTATGATATTCTCGGCAAAAGGATAGCGACATTATTGGATGGAAAAATGAATGCCGGTTTTTATACAAAAACGTGGTATGCTAATTCATTAGCGTCCGGAGTTTATATTGTCAGATTGCAAGCTGGTGATGTAACAAAGACGAATAAAATTATGTTGATGAAATAGCATCTCATTAGAAAATGCTGACTGAAATTTAAAGCCTCGTATTCTATAATTATAATACGGGGCTTTTTTTTTGCTTATTTTGTCCAACCGTATATCTGCTACTCCTCATTTATTGTAAATTGATCTAAAGTATTTCGAAGTGCAAAATATGGAATTACGCAAATTACAATAAATATTTTTTAAAATTTTCAAAAAACTATTGCCTTTTAAATAATAAAACATTATTATAAAGCTATATTATAAACTATAGAATTCCAGGAATAATCAAAATGTTATATGGAATGGATAATCCTGGAAGCTCTGTTGTAAATTTAAAAATTCACAATCCTCTAAAAATTTTCATATGATTCTTGATAGAATAGTATCTCACACACTGTTCTGAAGAAGATATGATAAAATTTGCTCAAACGGCTTTTCCGAAAGGGCGTCACTTTGTAATGCCTTAGCCAGAAAGTATTAACTTGATTTTAGTTACCTCGAAACCGATGCTGTGTAAAAGTTGAAATAGTTTCAAACTCAAGAAATTTAAAAATTGAATTTATTGAGTAGAAATATGATCTACCAAAAAGACGGCGGACAGGTTGGTAAAACCATCTCACACTTCACCACGTGAGATAAAGATTTGAATATTAAGTTTAATTTTTAAAATTTGTAAAAGATAGACCAAACTTATAATAGCAATATATTATTATCTCACGTGGTAAAAAATCATCTAAAAATTAGGCGAAGGCGGGATGGGTGTAGTCTACAAAGCGCAAGACACCAAACTGGATCGTTTAGTAGCACTTAAATTTCTACCACCTCATTTAGTCCGAAGTGAAACCGGAAAGGCCCGCTTCTTACAAGAGGCAAAAGCAGCAGCGGCGCTGAACCATCCCAACGTATGTACCATTTACGAAATTCAGGATGCCGGGGAGCCCGCCAAAAAGACTGCGGACAAGCAGCCATTCATCGCTATGGAATACGTGGAAGGAAAAAATCTGCGGGAAATTATTTCAGAAGCCGTACCTGTTTCCGCAGTCCATGTCATTGAGTATGCCATCGAAATTGCCAAAGCATTGCAGGAAGCTCACCAGGCGGGCATCATCCACCGCGACATCAAATCAGAAAACATTATGGTAAACACCAAAGGTCAGGTTAAGGTGATGGATTTTGGTCTGGCGAAATTAAAAGGCTCTGTTAAACTTACCAAAACTTCCAGTACCATAGGAACCCTGGCTTATTCCTCCCCGGAACAGCTTCAGGGAATAGAGGTAGATGCCAGATCAGACCTGTTTTCTATGGGAGTAGTATTATATGAACTTCTTACCGGACATTTGCCCTTTAAAGGAGATTATGAGGCAGCTATTGTTTACTCAATTTTAAATGAACAGCCCCAGCCGGTTTCAGATCTGAACCCGGGAGTATCAGAAAAGTTTGAACAAATTGTGTTAAAATTGCTGGAAAAAGATCCCCACAGACGCCATCAAAACACCAAGGATTTAATTTCTGATTTAAAGGAAATAGAGCATATCAAGCTGTCGGAAACAAAAGAATTAATAAAGCCTAAAGTATCCAACAAAAAAATTCACTAAATCCGGAAAGTTTATTAGCCTTAGTTTGTTAGTTATCTTCACAACCGGAATATTCTATTTACTTTTAAAAAATAAACAGGATTATACGATCCCAAAACTCGGAAATCCAATTCGGTTTACATCGACTGAGGGAGCTAAAGACTATCCAACCTGGCGACCTGATGGCACCGAAGTAACGTATGAATCAAATCAAAGTGGCAATTTGGATATTTGGGTAATCCAGATAATTTCAGGGCGTTCAGTGAATAGGACAGAAGATCACCCTGGCTCGGATAGAGTACCAGCGTGGTCGCCCAATGGTGATCAGATTGCTTTTTGGTCTGATCGAGATGGAGGAGGATATTTCCTGATGTCAGCATTAGGAGGAGATATCCGCAAAATTATAGAAGCTCCCAGTAAGTTATTCTGGCAACCAAGCCAACCTTTATGGGCTTCAAATAGCAAAAAAATTGCTTGTACAATCATTGAGGCATCGGGTCAGCAGTATATCGAAATTATTGATTTGAAAAGCCAGGATAAAAGAAAATTCGATTTTCTTAAATTAGTTGAATTAGGATTCGACATCAACTGGTCTCCAAATGAACGATTTATCGCATTTGTAAAAGGGTTTCATGAGGATTCACCAACAAATCAACTTTATATTTTAGATCTTACAGAAAATAATTCTTTTCCAATTACTGATGGAAAGTCAAAAGTATGGAGCCCAAGTTGGTCACAGGATGGTCGATTTATTTATTTTTCCTCTGACAAAGGAGGAAGTATGGATATCTGGTTACAGCGTATAGATGAAGATGGTACTCCAATTGAGACACCCCAACAAATTACAACAACTGGTCTGGAATGTCGGAGGATTATTTTTTCGAGGGATCAAAAGAAGTTGTTATATACAAAAAAGAGTGAAGTAAAAAATATTTGGACGATTTCTTTAGAGGGAGGTCCGCCAAAACAAATAACGAATCAAGCAGGAATGGATGTATGCCCCTCCTGGTCACCAGATGATTCGGAAATAGTATTTCATTCTGATCGTAGTGGAAATAATGAAATCTGGGCTATCTTAATAAATGGTGGAGATGCCCGTCAAATCACGAATAACCCAGCCAATGATATAATCCCTCAATGGTCACCCGATGGTAGATGGATAACATTTAATTCGGATAGAACCGGGGATTACCGCATTTGGAAAATACCTGCAGCAGGAGGCCATGGCGAACCGCTAACGGATGTAATGGGAACTATCACAAGTCGTCACCGCTGGTCTCCTGATGGAAAGAAAATATATTTTACAGCTATACGCAATAATGCTCGGAATGTTTGGGAATTTTCAATTTTAAGTAAAACAGAGCGACAGTTAACAAATTTTAATGATAAAACTGGAGTCATAAGACATACAGCCCTCACAACAGATGGTAAATACATCTACTTTGTCTGGGAAGAAAATTTTAGTGATTTGTGGGTGATGGATGTTTTAAAATTAATTAATAAAAATTCAAGGTAGTATAATGATTGGCAAAGTAATTTCACATTACAGAATACTTGAAAAACTAGGCCAAGGCGGGAACCTGTCCCGCCGTAAATTAATAAAGAGAGCTTACTAATGATTGGAAAAACCATTTCACATTACAAGATTATCGAAAAACTCGGCGAAGGCGGGATGGGCGTTGTCTATAAAGCGCGAGATTTAAAACTTGACCGCTTCGTCGCCATCAAGTTTCTACCTCATTATTTCAGTTCGGATAAGGAGAGAAAAAACGGTTCATACATGAAGCCAAAACTGCCTCTTCGCTGGATCATCCTAATATTGGTGTTATTTATGAATTTGATGAAATCCCAGGGGAGCCAGGGAACAACCAAATGTTTATAGTTATGGCTTATTATGATGGGGAAACTCTCACAGATAGACTTGAGCATGGATCATTACCAATTGAAAAAACAATAGATATAACAACTCAAATGATAAATGGTTTATCCAAGGCTCACGAAGCAGGGATCACACACCGCGATATTAAACCAGCCAACATTATTGTAACCAAACATGGTGAAGTTAAGATCATCGATTTTGGACTAGCGCAAAGATCTGATACTCCAAAAATAACAAAGGACGGAGAAACTCCCGGCACCATTGCTTACATGTCACCGGAACAGTTGATGGGTGAATCCATGGATTCTCGTACAGATATCTGGTCGCTCGGTGTCGTTTTGTACGAAATGCTTACCGGTTATCTTCCTTTTAAAGGTGAATACGAGCACGCAGTGGTGTATTCCATTTTGAATGTAGATCCCGAACCGATGACTGGCTTGCGTACAGATGTGCAAAAGAATTAAGGCGGATCACACATAAGGCGTTAACGAAAAATTCCAATGAACGCTACCAGCATATAGATGAAATGTTAAGTGATTTGAAGAATCTAAAAAAGGAGATGGAGACTGCTGCAAGACCTCAGACTTCTAAAATTATAGAAAGGAAATCCAAGAAAAAGTCGTTCATGAGAATTATGATACCGGCCGGGATAATAACATTATTAGCTGTTGTATTTCTTATTCTCAGACCACTCTTCTTGAAACAGACAGAGATATCAGATCCCATTCCAATTGCAGTGATAAATTTTGAAAATCAGACTGGGGACAAATCATTTGACTATCTGCAAAAAGCCATACCTAACCTGTTGATTACTAGTCTTGAACAGTCCAACTACTTTCACGTGACCACCTGGCAGAGGATGTTTGATCTCCTCAAACAAATTGGGCATGACAGCATTGAGACAATAGACGAAGAGCTGGGCTTTGAGCTGTGCCGCATGGAAGGAATCGCCACTATCGTTTTGGGCAGTTTCATAAAAGCGGGTGAACAATTTACCACAGATGTGAAGGTGCTGGATGTTGCGTCAAAACGACTTCTTAAAAGTGCCAGCTCACAGGGAGAGGGCGTCGGCAGTATTTTACAGAACCAGATTGATGAATTGAGCAGGGACATTGCACAAGGAGTTGGTCTCTCTGAACGCAAAATAGCAATTACACAAAAGCTAGTTGCAGAAGTCACAACAAATTCCATGGAGGCTTATCAGCATTATATCATGGGTATTACAGAGTTGGGACACTCAAATCATGAAGACGCTAAGGTGTCTCTTGAGAAAGCAGTCCAACTCGATTCAACATTTGCGATAGCACAGTGGTATCTTGGTCTTGCTAATAATTTCTTAAGGGATGAAAAAGGAGCACAAGAAGCTTTTGAAAAGGCTAAAGCGCTTTCATACAAGGCGCCGAACAAAGAGCGTTTATTAATTGATGCTTATTACATTTGGGGTATAGAGAAGAATCGAGAACAAGCATTACGCATCTTACGTCAGATGGTGAAAAAATACCCAAAGGAGAAATTCCCTCACTTGTGGTTAGGTTTTGATTACAAAGCGAAAGAACTTTATTCCGAAGCTATTGCTGAGTTCAACAAGGCATTGGAGCTTGATCCCCAATTTGGATGGGCCTACGAACAGCTCACTTTTACCTATGTTCGTATGTGTGATTTTGAAAAGGCCATCGATAATCTAAAGCGATACGCATCAGCCGCTCCCGGAAATGCGAATTCATTTGATCGACTGGGTGATCTCTATTTTCAAATCGGACATTTTGATGATGCCATTATAAACTATCAGGAAGCGCTGAAGATTAAACCTGAATTTCGCTCAAATTGGAAGATTGCCTATTTTTATGCGATGAAAGAAGATTACGCTGAAGCGATGAAATGGATTAACAATTATATCAATAGGGCCAGGTCTACCGGCCCACTGGGTGAGGGTTTATGGTGGAAAGCGTTTTATCATAGCTGGCTTGGTAAAATTGACCTATCTTTGAGCGAGCTATACAGGTTAGAAGATTTGGCAGAAAAGGTTGAGAATTTTGATGCCATCGACTGGGTAAATTGGACACTTGGGTGGATTTATCTTGAATCGGGCGATTACAACTCCAGCCGAAAAGCATTCACCAAAATGTACGAATTAAGGCTTCGATATGGATCATGGATATTTTCCCACAAAATTGGATACAATTACTTTACTGGCCTAATAGACTTAAATGAGGGAAAAATTGATTCCGTAAAGATGAAATTGACCGAGATAAAATCTCTATTACCAAAAGCCCAATTAGAAGTATCGGGGCAATTCTATAATAATAGCATATTATCCGATTATAACATATTATCTACAGAACTATTATTATCACACGGTTCGCTTGAAGAAGCAATGCATTTGTGGAATAAAACAACAATACCAACGCCACAAATGGATTTAGGCGATTTAGGATCATACAATGTACCTTTCCTTAAAGATTATTCAGCCAGGATTTATGTCAAAATGGGAAACATCGACAAAGCCATCGCCGAATACGAGCAGTTGATCACGTTTGACCCAGATAGCAAAGAGCGGTTACTCATTCATCCCAAATATCATTACCGGTTAGCCAAATTGTACGAAGAAAAAGGCGCAACACAAAAAGCAATAACAGAGTACGAGAAATTTTTGGACATCTGGAAAGATGCGGACAAAGATTTACCGGAATTGATTGATGCGAAAGCACGTTACTCAAAATTATCAGAGAAATAAAAGGAATTACAAATGCAAGATCAATTACTCCGATTAGCCAAACGAGTATTGGCAGAAACAGAAGTGAGCAGCGTGTTAGCCGTGGCAATGGATCAGCTTGTGGAAATTTCAAAAGCTGAGCGGGGAATGATCATTTTATTTGACAAGCTCGGGAATGGTATATTCGAAACAGCGAGAAATCTGGATAAAAAAGATGTCAAGAATCCCGAGTTCGAAGTCAGCCGCACGATAATTGATAAAGTAAAAACCAACCGCAGACCATTGTGCTTTCGCAACGCGCTGGAGGAGCCGCTTATCCAAAAAAGCAAGAGCGTCATCCGCTTGCAAATTCTGTCGGTCATGTGTCTGCCATTAGCGCATGAGGGAGATTTTTTTGGAGTGGTTTATTTAGACAATCGAACCATGCGTGGTATATTTACACCACAAATATTTGACATCGTTGGCTCGTTCGCAGATTTCATATCAATGTCTGCACACAATGCCCTGAAGCTAAAGGGAAAAGAACAACGCATTTTGGGCCTGGAGTCGGATCTTCGAAGTAAATATCAGTTTAATGAGATTATCAGTCACAATCCCAAAATGATGAAAATACTAAAGCTTGTTTCGCAAGTTGCGAACTCTGAAGCAATCATTACCATACACGGCGAAAGCGGCACCGGAAAAGAGCTCATCGCACGGGCGATTCATTTTAATAGCAGCCGCAGTTCAAAGCCATTTATCCCGATAAATTGCGGTGCGCTTCCCGAGAGCTTGCTTGAATCGGAGTTTTTTGGACATGTGAAGGGGGCTTTTACCGGCGCTATTAACGGCAAAGCCGGCTGGTTTGAAACAGCCAAAGGTGGCACGATTTTTCTTGATGAAGTCGGTGAAATGACATCAGCGCTTCAAGTTAAATTATTAAGAGTTTTGCAAACAGGCGAATACTCACGAGTAGGCAGCAGAGAAATTCAACAAGCGGACGTGCGCGTACTCACTGCAACAAATCAAAATCTGTTGGAACATGTAAACGAAGGAAAATTTCGAAATGACCTGTATTATCGGCTTAATGTCATCGATATTGAATTGCCACCGCTGCGAGAACGTAAGGACGACATCCTTGTCCTTGCAAAACACTTCATCAATATTTATGGGAAAAAGTGCAAAAAGAATAATCTACGTCTTTCTCGTGAAGCGGAAGCATGTCTGTTGGCTTTTGACTATCCTGGCAATATCCGTGAGTTAGAAAATGCGGTGCAGCGATCTGTAACATTAGCTGAGGAAAATGTCATCACACCGCAACATCTGCCCGCCAGCATGGTTCAAAATCGTCGTGTTCTCGGCACTTCAAAAGAGTTCTCCAGCCTAACAGAGGCTAAACGATCTGCGGCTGAACAGGCAGAACGTGAATTTGTAATCGACTGCTTGCGTGCTGTTAAGGGAGGCGTTCGCAAAGCCGCGAAAATGGCCGGAATCGATGCCAGCAATTTTCATAAAATTATGAAAAAGCATGAAATCGATGCAACGTCTTTTAAAACTTGAAAAAAAGCGTGGTAAGTTTCGCCAACATGTTGTTATAAAACACCACAAAACATCCCACTATTTTTCCATCTTTGTCTCCGAATAATAATTTGTTAGTTTAAAAATAATAGCTCCTTATGCATAGGCTTGAGGAGCATTATTATTTTTGGCATCTTTCTTGACTATGAAAGTGTAGAATGAAGAAGTACAAGAACTGAAAATAACTCAGGATGGAAAGACGGTTGCATTAGCGAAAGAAGCAATAGTAGAAGGAATTGTCACTGTCCTAACTGATCAAGATTCACAAGTTTTCGAAGTTGAGTTCGTAGATAAAAATGGAGAGAAATTGAGCTTCGATGAAAAATATTACAATTTGAATTTGAAGCACGATGAATCTGAAATTGCCTCGTTTGAACAGCGTGATGAATTGAAAAAATGGCAATTTCATATCTACGGTAAAAAGTCCGGGAATACCACCTTCGAACTCCGCGTAAAAAATATTTGGGATTTTTTGGAATATTCCAGTCCGCCAATACCACTCAAAGTCCAATAATTGAAAAACAAATGAGTCCATCTTTGGCTTTGATATGTCAAATATTGCACGATTTATAAAGGTGGACTCTATCTGTTTTTCTACTTGTGCTGTAGAATGCCAGTACGTCGATAGTGAATTCAAGTTCCACCGATAATTATAGAAACAATCGGTCCGATGCTAAGCAATAAAGTCTACTGCCTGTATCACAAAAATTATCATTCCTGCTTTATCAACTGATTCCATCATTTGAATAGATGGAATCAGTTCTACTAAAATTAATTCTAAAATATTCCATCTATAAATGTATTTTGCACTTATTTCCAAAAAACTATTGCCTTTTTAAAAATAAAACATTATGTTATGATAGCTATATTATAAAATATAGTTGTTCAGCCTTAATCAAGATGTTATATGGATCGGATAATCCTGGATGATCTGTTGCTAATTAGTGTCTGTCCGAAAAAGGTATGTTTTGTCATTCCGGCGATTTTTTGTGC